>JQIA01000442.1_pt1 | contig 20641 bp, 18 predicted proteins | sample 811431 | NCBI WGS metagenome assembly JQIA01 (sample SAMN02998118, study PRJNA258478) | marine sediment metagenome | biome: marine; feature: seafloor; material: sediment; isolation source: oil-polluted sediment collected from 3 locations (0.5 km, 0.7 km and 0.9 km)... | place: USA: Gulf of Mexico ...
GTAGTACCGAGGATGTAGGTTTTTTGGACGCGGGTTCAATTCCCGCCAGCTCCACCAAAATCATAATTAAAGCCGCTTTTTAGTGGCTTTTTTTATGCCTAAAGAGTCTAAAACTCAATAAATAGTAACCGACATAGTTTCCTAGCACTCTGACATTACTGACATCTAAATTGATTGAATTAAATCACACTAATACTTTGCTCATCTAACTGAGCTTGAAAATTTTGCTGTAATGCTTGTACTATGTCATCTTTTTCTAATACTTCTTTCGCATAATTCAAGCGTCTGTCGTTGATGTGAGATTGTATTTGATAAGGGTCTGCGACTGTTTTATTTACCACTTCAATTGTTACTACTACATTGTGAGATAAAAGTAAGCTAAGATTTTCTTGTAATTGTTGTTGAGCATTCTTAGTATGCAAGTGCTTACTTGCTTGATCAAGCTGAAGAATTAAATTGTCTTTTGTTGACTTCTCACTAATGGTCGCGTGAATAGCTAACTGCCTTAAACGAGTAGTTAGCTTCATTGAGTCAATCATGTGTGCCCATTGGTCAACTTGATTTGCTTTATGTATAGTTGCGGGGTCAATATTATTAGCTTGATAAGCTTTTTGGGGAACGGGTAATATTTCTTTTTTATTTGCTTTCTCTACTATTTTTATTTTATTAGCCGGTTTTTCAAGCGTATTTATTTCTTCAATAAATTGCTGTTTACTAAAGTTAATTGGTTTTTGACGCGCTATGGCGTCATTGGGCTTTTTTACTTGTTGTTCCAACTGCTTTTTTCGGCTGCGCAACATGTTTCTACTTGCAAGAACAGCCGTTACTGGGCTCTCTAATTCAAGCAAAGTTAGTTCATTTGTTACAATAGGGCTTTCGATAGCAGGTATTTCAACAGCTGAGTTTTCAAAAGTGGAATTTTTTTGGATACTTGGTTCATTACTTTCTTGGCTTTTTTTAGAATCCGTTTGCAATAATTGAGCTTGCTGCTCTAGTGCTAACATTTCACTCGCAAGTTGATGCTCTTCAGGTAGGTTAATCGAGTTATCTGAGCTTTCATCAAGCGCTATACTTATATCAAGCAATGGCGCCGTTGAAGTGGTTTGTTGAATGACACTTTCTGCAGACAGCTGTGCTTTGATCATGGGTTTAAAAGCGAACAAACGCAATATAGTCATATCAAACGCGGCTTGTTCATCACTTGCGTAAGGTAAGTCTTTACGACCATTAACACATATTTGATAATAAAGTTGTACGTCTTCACCAGACATAGCCTGACTAAAGCTCTTTAATAATTGAACATGTTCTGGCGGTAAATCAAAGTGTTGATCAATAATTTGTAAAATGGCAATTTGGTGAAATAATTGAATTAATTCTGCAAATAAACGGCTATAACTAGGCGCGAAACTGGCAATTTCTTGCGTTAACGCCATTAAGTTTACCCCGTCTTGTTTTAACAGTGAAAGTACAATTTTGTAAACCCAGTTTTGATCAATGCCACCAAGCATTTGCTGAATATTAGCTACCGTAATATTGCCCTGCCCTTGTGCAATGGCTTGATCTGTTAAACTTAAACTATCGCGCATACTGCCACGGGCAGCTTTTGACAAGAGCCTTAACGAGCCCTGTTCATGAGTTACTTGCTCTTGAACTAAAATTTGTTGGAGCTTTTCTTCAATTTGTTTAACGGTTAATGCTTTTAAGTGAAACTGTAAACAACGCGATAATACGGTAATAGGAAGTTTCTGCGGATCGGTCGTTGCTAAAATAAATTTAACATGCTCTGGTGGCTCTTCTAATGTTTTCAATAAAGCATTAAAACTATGACGCGATAGCATGTGTACTTCATCAATAAGGTAAACTTTATAACGACCACGCGTTGGTGCATATTGCACATTATCTAAAATTTCACGGGTATCATCAACTTTGGTTTTTGAGGCAGCATCAATTTCAAGTAAATCAATAAAGCGCCCTTGATCAATTTCTAAACAAGTATCACATTTACCACAGGGTGTTGCTGTTATACCAGTTTCACAATTTAAGCTTTTAGCAAAAATTCGCGCTATGGTAGTTTTACCAACACCGCGAGTACCTGTAAACAAGTAAGCGTGGTGTAACCGCTGTTGAGCTAGTGCGTTAACGAGCACGGTAACTACATGCTCCTGTCCCATTAATTCTTCAAAGTTTTTAGGGCGCCATTTCCTTGCTAATACTTGATAACTCATTATTTATTCACCAGCATAGTGTACTAATGAAAAAACATTTAAATTCATTGCCTGTAAACGTTTTTCACCACCTAAGTCAGGTAATGAAATAACAAATCCTGCATCATTCACCTTGGCACCAACACGTTGTATTAGTTTAGTCGTTGCCTCTATTGTGCCACCTGTAGCCAATAAGTCATCAATAATAAGTACTTTATCTTCTGGTAATAGTGCGTCACGGTGTATCTCTAGAATATCTTCACCATATTCTAACTGGTAAGCTTGAGAGAATGTTGCTCTAGGTAATTTCCCTGGCTTTCTTACGGGCACAAAACCTATATTTAAAGCTAATGCCAATGGTGCACCAAATAAAAAACCTCGTGCTTCAGTGCCTACAACCTTTGTAAAACCTTGATTTTTATATTTTTCAGTTAGTAAGGACATCGTTAAAGCAAATGCATCCGCATTTTCTAACAAACTGGTTACGTCACGAAACAAGATTCCTTTCGTAGGGTAATTAGGAATAGTTTTAATTGCGTTTTGAAGTTGGGCTAGTTGTTGTTCAGTCATTTTATTTTTATACCAAAGCTTTTACACCAAAGTTTCTTGTATTAAAGTTAACAATGGTTATTTAGGTGCAAGAATAAAACAATTTACGTGAAATTTATAGTGTACTTTGCTGTTATGATGATATTTCTTACATCAAGTTAGCATGCTTGAATTGCGGTATCATGAGTAAATGTTGAAATGGTTAAAATGGTTAAAATAAAATCATGGTTATTAATCGGCTTACTTAAAACGTCAGCAAATAATGAAAATTCGTCCAGGCTTTTAATGCTTTCTTTGCCTTGTGTTGTCATAAAAATAATGGGCGTATTTTTACAATGAATATTTTTTTTTAAATTTTTAGTTAACACAACGCCATTCATTAAAGGCATAAGATGATCGATAATATAAAGACAATAATGCCCCTTTTGCGCTTTCTCAAAACCGTCTAAACCATTAACAGCAGTATCAACGTTATGACCTAACTGTTCTAAAAGATCAGTGATATAATTACGCACATTTTCTTTATCTTCAACAACTAAAATATTCATATATTTATTTACTATTTAAAAAAAGCAGACAGTTAAGAAATATCACTATTCCTCAGCAAGTAACGGCGGACACTCTACACTATTGAACAATAAGAAAATAGTTTATTATTAGCCTTCATTTTATTGTTCAACTCTTTAAATTTCTGTCTTTTTATTTTTTTGTATAAACATTTTAATTAATGCTGCGCTTGATGCTGATATTGTATGTTCAATATTGCTACTTTCCATTAATTCAAGCACTTGCTCACTTAAGTGTTTACCTAGCTCAACACCCCACTGATCATAAGAGTTAATTTGCCATAAAATGCCCTGCACAAATATTTTATGCTCATAAAGCGCTAATAGACTGCCTAAAGATTCGGGGGTTAATGATGTTAATAATAAAGTATTACTTGGCGTATTACCTTTCATGGTTTTATGAGGTGCTAAACGAGTAATGTCAGCTTTATTAGCACCCGTCGCACTTAATTCAGTTTTAACCTGAGTTAAGCTTTTACCTTGCATTAAAGCTTCACTTTGGGCAAAACAGTTGGCTACTAACACTTTATGGTGATCAATTAAGTGACTTGTACCTTGCAAAGCGACAATAAAGTCGGTGGGAATAATTTCATCACTTTGATGCATTAACTGCATAAACGCATGTTGACCATTGGTACCCTCTTGACCAAACACAATAGGTGCTGTTGCCCAGTGAAGTTTTTCCCCTTGTTTAGAGACAGATTTGCCATTGCTTTCCATATCAGTTTGCTGCAAATAACCTGGCAGTGCTCTTAACGCATGATCATAAGGAAGTACAGCTAGGCTTTGATAACCCAAACCGTTACGGTTCCACATGCCGATTAACCCCAGTAATACTGGCATGTTATTTTTGAAATCAGCTGTTTGAAAGTGATGATCCATAGCATAAGCGCCTTGTTTCAAGGCGTTAAAATTCTTATTGCCAATAGCTAAGGCAAGCGGCAAACCCACGGCTGACCACAGTGAAAATCGCCCACCAACCCAGTTCCACATTGGTAATACATGGCTAGCTTGTAAGCCAAAGGCTTGAGCTTGATCAATGTTGCTGCTAATAGCAAACCATTGTTTAGTAATGGCTGCATCATCATTTAACTGTTCGAGCATCCACTGCTTTACTGCTTTAGCATTTAATAATGTTTCTTGGGTAGAGAAAGTTTTAGAAATAATAACCACAAGCGTGGTAGATGCATTGAGGTTTTCAAGTTTTTCAGTAACGGCAGCGCCATCTACATTGGCCAATACGTGCACTTTCAAACCTGTATCATGATAAGGGTGTAAGGCACTTAAACCAACCTTAATACCATAATACGAGCCGCCAATTCCTATTGCAAGTACATCGGTAAATTGCTCACCTGTTACGCTAACTAACTTACCTTGGCTAACATCATCAACAATTTGCGCCATACGTTGTTCTGTTTGTTCAACTTCTTTAGCTTTTTCACCCAGAATTTTTACTTTAATATGACTAGGAGCTCTTAACGCTGTATGCAAAACAGCACGCTGCTCGGTATTATTAATTTTATCGCCAGCGAACATATTCGCAATATGTTGCGATAAGTTATTATCCTGCGCCCAAGTAATTAACTCCTCTAACTCGTTTCTGGTGAGGTTTTGCTTTGAATAATCTAGGTGAAGCCCTGCCGCCTGCATGGTAAAATCTTCAACTCTGTTTGGATTATCAAACAGCTTGAATATCGAACGGGATTTAGCTTGCTCAATGTTGTTAGAAATTGTATTTACTTGTGTGAAAAAGTCCATATTTCATTTATCTTATTATAATAAAGCCTGAATAATACTTAATTATTAACTTAAACAGGCGTGATTGAAATTATGCCTATGACGATGTTTACAGACCCATCTACATTCAAAAGGGGGAACTTAAAACAATGTTATATCAATTACATTAATTAGGGGAGCTATTTTATACGCTGAAAAAATTGCCAAATACAAGACATTTATTTCATTAACGAGTTGTTCTAATTATTAAATAAATAAGGCAGTAGTTGGTCATTTTAACAAGTATAAATGATCACATATTTAGTGTGATTGGTATTATTTCATTATTTCTTGCAAATACTCTTTAAAATCACTACCAAGCTCACTATGACGTAAAGCGTATTCAACATTCGCTTTCATATAGCCTAATTTAGAGCCACAGTCATGTGATTTACCTGTCATGTGAAAGGCTTCAACCGTTTCCTTTTCCATCAACATAGCAATCGCATCGGTAAGTTGAATTTCATCACCTGCACCAGGCGGGGTTAATTTTAACAAATCCCATATCTTTTCTGACAATACATAACGACCTACAACTGCCAAGTTAGAAGGTGCTTCGTCAACTGGTGGTTTTTCAACAATAGCAGTCATGGCTTTCGACTCACCTGCCACTAAGTTATGGCCTGCACAGTCAACTACGCCGTAGTTACTCACTTGCTCCATAGGCACAGGTTCTACCATAATTTGACTATAACCACCTACTTCATCATATCTAGCAAGCATAGCGGCCAAGTTCTCTGTTTTTAAATCGGCGCTTGCGTCATCTAAAATAACATCAGGTAGTACGACAACAAAGGGGGATTCACCTATGATAGGTCGTGCTTTAAGTACCGCGTGTCCTAAACCTTTGGCTTCTCCCTGACGCACATGTAAAATGGTCACGTTTTTAGGAGAAATAGCCTGAATTTCTTCAAGTAACTGACGCTTAACACGTTTTTCTAGTGTTGTTTCTAATTCAAATGATTTATCGAAATGATTTTCAATCGCATTTTTAGATGAATGAGTAACTAACACTATTTCAGTAATACCTGCTGCAACACACTCATCAACAATGTATTGAATTAATGGCTTATCTACAATTGGTAGCATTTCTTTAGGAATGGCTTTAGTTGCCGGTAACATACGGGTACCAAGACCAGCGACAGGAATCACCGCTTTGGTTATTTTATTAGTCTTTTTCATCTTTATCCTTAATTACATGTAAACATGTTAGTACACATAATTATTTATGCATATCAACTGCTAATCTACTAAAACTAGCAGATCTATTTATTTAGTATAATGTATTAACCAAGCTATATTTATTCTATTTAAGTAAAATTATCATACCACCTAAACACAAAAACTAACCGTATTTAATTAGGTGAACTCATCTTTTATGCTCATCAACTTCCTCTGTTATTTTAAAGGAAATGCCAATAACCAACTGTAAGCCCCATCAAACTAGCAACGTGATTTAAACCTTTAATCACATCATTGCTTCAACCAAAGTCGGCTAGCTAAAACTGGGAGGTCTAATCAAGGTATTTACCTCGGTTACCTCCCCATATACTGAAAACAGAGTTACTATTTTATTTAGCCGTTAAAACACTTAAGCAATCTGTTAATTGCTCTCGCCAGTAAATAGGTGTTAGTACATCTGCTGAGGCGGAGGTATCTAACAAGCTAAAGGCTGGCCTTTTAGCGGGTGTTGGGTAAGCTGATGAGGGGATGCTTTTTACAGGAATTTTTTTCTTAAGTAACCCCTTATCCAGAGCTATTTCCTGAATTGCTTTAGCAAAGTCATACCAAGAGGCCGTTCCTAGATCACTCCAATGATAGGTAGGTGATAAATCTTCAATCTCTGCTAGTTTCCACAAAAAAGAGGCCAATGTTTTAGCATAAGTAGGGCAGCCTATTTGATCACCAACAACACCAAGCTCTTCTTTTTCGGCCATTAACCTCAGCATAGTTTTAACAAAGTTATTACCAAAAGATGAATACACCCATGAAGTACGAACAATCGCACTATTTTCAGGGTATATGCTAGCAATCGCTATTTCGCCTGCTAACTTTGATTCACCATAAACACCTAATGGGCTAGTTTGACTAGACACTTTATAAGCTGTATTTGATTGACCATTAAAAACAAAGTCAGTCGACACATGCAAAAAACGAATACCATTCGCTTTAGCTGTTTTTGCCATCACTTCAATTGCTGTTTTATTTAACGCATAGGCTGCATCAACATCCGTTTCCGCGTTATCAACCGCAGTGTAAGCGGAGGCATTAATAATGACCTCAGGGTTCATTGCCTCAACTGCGCGACTAAAACTTTCAAGTGATGTTATATCAACATCATTTCTACCTAACGAAATAGCCTTAATATGTTCAGGGACTTCGGCCATAAGCTCATTGGCTAATTGCCCATTTTTACCAATAATAAGTGCTTTCATGTTTTTCCTATAAAAAGACAGTAAAAAATAAGCGCAAATACATTCACATTTACGATTCAAAAATAATAAATTTTACACTAACTACCTAAACGCTCTCGTTGATAACTGCCATCTTGCACGTTTTTACACCATTCAAGATTAGCTAAGTACCATTCAACGGTTTTTTTAATGCCCGTATCAAATGTTTCTTGTGGCTGCCAACCTAGTTCTTTATTAATTTTATTCGCATCAATTGCATAACGAACATCATGTCCTGGCCTGTCTTTCACATAAGTAATTAATTCATTGAAGTCAGTTAACCCTGCTGGTTTTTCATGAATTAATTCATTTAGGTGATTACAAATAGTATTCACTACTTCAATATTTTGCTTCTCGTTAAAACCGCCAATATTGTATGTTTCGCCTAGCACACCTTCTGAAACCACTTTGTATAAAGCACGTGCGTGATCATCAACGTATAGCCAATCGCGAACTTGTTTACCGTCACCATAAATAGGCAATGCTTTGCCATCTAAAGCATTTAAAATAATTAAGGGAATTAATTTTTCTGGAAAATGGTAAGAGCCATAATTATTAGAACAATTTGTTACTACAACGGGTAGTTTAAATGTTCTGTGCCATGCGCGAACCAAGTGATCTGATGCCGCTTTTGATGCTGAATAAGGAGAACTTGGATCATAAGATGTTTCTTCAGTAAATAAACCTGTTGCGCCTAAATCTCCATACACTTCATCGGTAGAAATGTGGTGGAACCTGAAGTCTGATTTTTTTTCAATACTTAAGGTCTCATAATAACTACGAGCAGCTTCAAGCAAAGCATAAGTGCCAACAATATTGGTTTGAATAAACTCACCGGGGCCATCTATTGATCTATCAACATGGCTTTCTGCTGCCAAATGCATAATATAGTCAACTTGATATTGCGCTAGCAATTGCGATACTTTTTCTTTGTCGCAAATATCTCCTTGAACAAAGTGATAACGATCGTTAGATTCAATTGATTTTAATGACTCTAAATTACCAGCATACGTTAATTTATCAAAATTAATCACTGTATTATCAGTTTCATTTATTAAAAAACGAATTAAAGCTGATCCAATAAAACCAGCACCGCCTGTTACAAAAATAATTTTACTCATTATGTTCTTTTTTCCAAAGGTAGGAGATTGATTAATAGTATTAATTTGACTTCTAGCATAGATATTCCACGTAATTACTCATTTTTCATAACAAAGTTTATAAAAGAGTAAATGTATATCCATCAAATAGAATAGCACTAGTTTTCTAAGCAAAATAAGGGGCGTTTTCAAACAACAACCCATCTTCATCTTTAGCTGATAAAGACGGTTTTGAATTCGCAGCTATTGGCCATTCAATTGCCAAAGCAGGATCATCCCATTTCACTGATACCTCATGTTCGGGTGCATAATACTCAGTACATTTATAGACAAACTCAGCTGATTCACTAGTCACATAAAAACCATGGGCAAACCCCGCAGGTACCCATAACTGATGTTTGTTTTCAGCAGACAACAACGTACCAAACCACTGTCCAAAACTAGGGCTATTTTTACGCATATCAATCGCAACATCATAGACTTCACCTGCTACAACGCGCACTAATTTACCTTGTGTTTGTTTTAACTGATAATGCATACCACGTAAAATGCCATGGCTAGATTTACTGTGATTGTCTTGTACGAAAGTTACATCGGCAATATTTTCCTTAAACCAGTCATCACGAAAAGTTTCTAAAAAAAAGCCGCGATCATCACCAAATACTTTTGGTGCTATAATTTTCACATCAGGGATGCTTGTGTCAATAATTTTCAATTTCATTTCCTGTTATTGTTGTTTCACCAATAGCTTGATTGACGATGTAAATTCATCACAGCAATGATATAAATTTAGTTAGATTCAATAATACGCAAAACTCGCTAACTAATTAAAATACAGTCCCATCAATTAATTTCAGTAAATATTCACCATAACCACTTTTACGCAGTGGTTCAGCTATTTCACGCAGCTTGTTTTCCGTTATCCAGCCATTACGATAAGCCACTTCTTCAGGGCAGTTAACTTTTAATCCTTGACGCTTATCAATAGTGGCAATAAACTGTGCCGCGGCTAATAAGTCATCATGGGTACCCGTATCTAACCACGCAGTACCACGTCCCATAATTTCAACTTTTAGTTCATTGAGCTGTAAATATTGATCAATAACTTCTGTTATTTCTAGCTCGCCACGAGGTGAAGGCTTAACATTTTTAGCAAACTCAACCACTCGTTTATCAAAAAAGTATAAGCCTGGTACGGCATAGTTTGATTTTGGCTCAACAGGCTTTTCCTCTATTGAAATGGCAGTACCTGAAGCATCAAATTCAACCACACCATAAGCACGAGGGTTAGCGACATGATAGCCGAATACTGTACCACCCGATTTTTGTGCACACGCATTTTTCAAAGACTTAGTTAGGTCATGACCATAGAACATGTTATCACCTAAAACCAAGGCAGCTGAACTACCCGCTAAAAATGTTTCTGCTATAATAAAGGCTTGTGCTAAGCCATCAGGGCTAGGTTGAATAGCATACGAAATACTCACACCAAAACTATCACCATTACCTAAAAGGCTTTCATAACGATCAATTTCTTCTGGAGTTGAAATAACCAGTATTTCTTGAATACCCGCCTGCATTAAAGTCGCAAGTGGATAATAAACCATAGGCTTGTCATAAATAGGCATTAATTGCTTACTGACAACTTTAGTTAATGGATATAGGCGAGTACCACTGCCGCCTGCTAGAATTATTCCTTTTCTCATTTTATATTACCTTTGTTTGATTTAGCTCATTAAATAACTCTATATATGCATGTGCTGCATTCGCTATTTTACAAGTAAAATAGATAGCAAACGAATATTCCACACACTTACCTTTTGATGCGTTTCAATGGCACTTATAAATTATTTAATCTTGCCTAAGTATATACCCTATACCGATATAAAATAAACAAGGTATAGTTAACATTTAAAAAAAACTTAAATGTCATAGACGCTAGTATTAATGGCAGATTTAACCAGTCAACATCTCAGCAATAACGTTTTTAAATTATTCAATTGAGCTTTTACCAACCATCCCTAGCCCTTAGGGTTTGTGTTTGTTTTATTTTATGTTACGCTTCGTTAAACTTTTTAATTGTGATATTTGAAAGCAAACTTATACTACTTTAAGTGATTTATTAAAAAGGTTTGAATTTTTAATAACATTCTTGCTTTCAAACCTAATAGCTCACTATTACTCAATCAAGCGCAAGTGCCAAGTTCTTTAATATTTCTTTTAATTTAAACTATTAAAGAATCTGATTGACACTAGAAACTAACTTTAAGCAAAGAGTATTAAAGCCCTTTATAAATTAGTAGCTCACGAATAAGGTTAGAAAATTAAGGGTAACGAGATTTAGAGAATGCTTTTGCTGTAAAATAGTTTTATTAAAAAGTGTTCTTTGTAATAAATATAGAAGATTAATAATCGAGGTTTTTATGAGTGCTGTTGAATATAAAAAATATTGTTGTGTTACCTGTGATCTTATATATGATGAAGAATTAGGCTTTCCTGAAGAAGGTATTGCACCTGGCACCTTATTTGAAGATATTCCTGACGATTGGACTTGTCCGGAATGCTCAGCATCGAAATCAGATTTTTTTTTAGTTGAATAATAATAATAGGAAATAGAATGAAACCCATAGTAGTTATAGGCTCAGGCCATGCAGGACTTACGTTAACACGCGAATTAAGAATGATTAACAAAGAAATCCCTATCATCTTAGTAACACAAGACGATGGTTGTGCTTATTATAAACCAAATTTATCTAAAGCCATCGCATTAGGAAAGTCTGCAAATGACTTAATGATGAAAAGTTCAAAACATATTGAAAAAGAACAAGATATTATCATTAAAACTGAAACTAAAGTTCTTTCTATTAATGTTAAAGAACGTTTTATAACCGTTGATGCTGGTAATGCTACTGAACAAATAGCGTATCAAAGTTTAGTTTTAGCAACAGGTGCTGCACCGATTAAATTACCGATAAAAGGAAATGCAAAAGATGACGTTATTTCTGTTAATACCTTAGATGAATATCGCGAATTCCGCGATACCATCGAAGATAAAAAGCGCATACTTGTTATCGGTGCGGGTTTTGTTGGTATTGAGTTTGCTAGTGATGTAGGTTACTTAGGACATCATGTTGACATTGTTGATATGGAAGCATGGCCGTTAAGAAGATCTATACCAGAAGAGCTAGGAAAAGCCATTGTAGATTCTTTCCCTAAAGATAAGGTTAACTTTTATTTTGGTTCATCAGTGGTTGCTGTTGATAGTAAAGACGATGGTTATGAAGTTACTTTCGCGTCAGGTGAAAAGCTAATGACCGATGTGGTACTTTCTGCAGTAGGTATTCGACTTAATATTGACTTAGCTAAAGACGCTGATATTGAAACTAACCGTGGTATTATTGTTGATAACTGTGCAAGAACAAGCGCTAAACATATTTATGCTATTGGTGATTGTGCTGAAATTTGTGGTCAAACATTACCTTTCATTGTTCCTGCAACAGCAGCAGCAAAAGCATTGGCTAAAACACTGTTAACATCAGTAGTTACTGAGCTTCGTGTTCCTCACTTGGCTGTAGCAGTTAAAATACCAACATGTGCTACTATCGTATGTCCGTCATTATCTATGGAAGGCGAATGGAAAGTGGAAGGCGAAGCCCCAGACCTTATTGCAAGATTTACAAATTCTGCAGGAGAGGTAACAGGTTTTGCGCTTACAGGTAAAGCGACTACTCAAAAAGGGTTTTTGTTAAAAGAGTGTGTTGCCCCTAAGTTTGGTTAATTACTTAAAAAAAATATAAATATTTTTTCTATTAGGAGATGCTAATTATTAATTAGCATCTCCTTTTTTGTTATTCATCTTTTTAGCTTGTAGTTCGCCATGAGCAAAGATCAGCTAAATAAAACTCTACAAAAGTTTTGTAATCTTGATGACTGCTCCTACATTATTCTAATTACGGACGCCCTACCCTAATTAATAAAACTGCTATTAGATATCGTTTAGAACTAAAAACCTGTTTTATTGACTATTGCTTCTCATTTTAATTTGAACTATCAATTAATCTGGTTAGCATTACTTGAATTTGAACGATACCAAGTGACATTATTAGTATCTACATGACTAGTAATAGCACCCAAATACATTAAATAGTTGAAGTGAGCTTTACTTTCACCGTACGCTAACATAAATGTTTTATGGTTTATTTCCTTATAAAATAACACCTCAAAGCCATCAACTATTCGTTTCGGCGTTTTACAGTGTATAACGAGTGCTTTTAAGTTGCTTTCAATTTCAGTGATTAACTGATCTAGCCGATACTTTACTCCCGTAAAGGGTTTTCCATGAGCAGGTAAAACGAGTGTTTTCGTATTTAATACGTTTATGTAATTTTTACATGACGTTAGCCAATTACTCAGTGGGTTAGCTAACGGCGCTTGTGGATAAACACTAATGTTAGAGGATATTGTTGGTAATATTTGATCCCCTGAAATGATAATATTTAATGTTTTACACCATAAGCAAACATGCTCAGGAGAGTGCCCAGAGCCAACGACAACTTGCCACTCATACCCCCCTAATGTCATTATTTCATTATTTACCAAGCGCTTATAATTATCAGGTAAAGAATAAGTAAAGGTGGTGTATATACTCATGTATTTATCATATAGTTTAGCTTGCTCAGCAGTTGCTCCCCCTGATACATAAAAATCATATACTGATAAAGGAGTGTCGTTAGTGATGTCTATAAATATTTTTTTATAACCTTCATACTCTCCTTGAGACATCCATAATTGTGCATCAAATTGTTCACATAACCATCCTGACAACCCTATATGGTCAGGATGGAGGTGAGTGCAAATAACACGTTTTATCGGCTTGCCTTTTAATTGTTCTTTAATTACTTTTTGCCAGTAACGCTTACTTTTATTAAAATTTAATCCTGTGTCGATAAGTGTCCAACCATCTTCATCTTCGATAAGCCATAAGTTAATATGATTTAAAGCGAATGGCATTGGCATACGCAGCCAAAATAAATTTTTAGCCACCTTAGTTAACTCATAAGGTTTAGGCGTATCTTTAACTGGATAATAAATTTGTTTGTCAGTATTGATATGGTTCACCTTAAGCGGATCTTTTTATTAAGCGCTGCTATTGAGTTTTTACAGTGTTGCTTTTAGTAAACAAACAATGACTAAAATGAAGAAAAATAATTTATAACTAATTGATTCCTCTAGACTTACCTTCCCAAAACGGGTCTCTAAGCTCATTCTTTTTATACTTGCCTGCACCCGTCATAGGAAATGGCTCTATGCGAAATTCAATACTTTTAGGCACTTTGTAGCCAGCTATATGCTCTTTACAATGTTCAATTATCTCTAATTCAGTAATCGTTTCATTCTTATTTAAGCGAATAATAGCGTGAACAGACTCACCCCACTCATCGCTTGGAATACCAATAATAATAGATTCAAGTATTTTAGGGTGTAAAGACAATGTGTTTTCTACTTCTGCAGAAAAAACATTTTCACCGCCAGTGACTATCATGTCTTTTACTCTATCAACAAGAAACAAGAAGCCATCTTCATCCATATAACCAGCATCACCCGTTAAAACCCAACCATCAATAATAGTTGACTGTGTTTGCTTTTCATTTTTCCAATACCCCATCATGACATTAGGGCCATAAGCGGCTATTTCACCAATTTCTCCGGTAGGAAGAGCATTACCTGCATCATCTCTTATTTCTACGCTGACACAATAACCAGGACGCCCAGCAGCTCGTAACTTACCTGATTTTTCACCTTCTAATACGTGATATTCAGCAGTAAGCAGTGTAATTAAGGGTGATAATTCTGACTGTCCATATGCTTGAATGAATTGTACCGAGGGCATTTTTTCCATGGCAGACATTAAAATTCCCTCAGGCATAGGGGATGCACCATAGATTATATTCTGTAGTGAAGATAAATTTGCAACTTCTAATGATTTTGCCGAGAGTAAAAGCGTAACCATGGTTGGCACTAATAAAACATGATTAACTTTTTTAGTTTCTATCGCGTTAATCACCGCATCAGGTGTAAAAGCAGGGATAAATATTTGAGTTAAGCCACTAATTACCGTGCCATAACCAATACCAATATCCGCCAAATGAAACATCGGGGCTGCGTGTAGATAACTTTCACCCTCTTTATTAATCCCCATGCCTGAACCTAAACAAATAGAGCTTGTCCATAAATTTTTATGCGACAACATAACTCCTTTAGGAAAGCCAGTAGTCCCACCAGTATAAAAAATACCAAGCAAATCGTCATAATCACCTTGAACAGCTTTCATTGGTTCATTCGTGCTTATTAACTCCTCATAGCATAATGAGCCTGCGGGTGCTTTATTTTCACCTATATAAATTAAATGTTTAATATTATCGCATTGCTCCATTAATTTACTGGCCGTTTCAACAAAAGCATCATCAAAAAATAATACACTAGATTCGGAGTCGTTTAATGAATATAGGTTCTCTTTAATAGACCAACGTATGTTTAATGGCACCATAACGCTGCCAGCCCATGCTATAGCGTTCAAAGATTCAAAATATTTATCTGAATTCAACGCTAAAATGGCCATGTGAGTATTTTTTCCTGTAGCAATTTTGGCTAATCCACTAGCAACTTTTGATACTCTATTTTCAACTTCACGCCAGGTATGCTCTCTATTTCCAAAAGACGTTCCAATAGTATTAGATAAAATAGTGGCATTACGCTGCAATGCTTGATAGAAAAACATAATAATCTCTTTTTAATTATAAGTAGTAAGGGTGGGGAGTGTTGCTTAGTTCAGTAAAAACTATAGTGACAATGCGTTGCTAAGTAACTGGTATGAATAAAATAACAACAAGGCTAATTGTACTCCCCAAAAACCTGCACGTATTACTACAGCCAGCATGTTGGTAGAAATCATATGGGTAATAGATTGACCTACACGTGCATAAAGTACATACATAACCGTTGAATTCATTATATCTAACTGTTCAGAAAATGAAGCAACGATAACTAAGGCCGCAAAAGCAGGTAGCATTTCAATGCAGTTCAACTGCGCTCTTGTTACTCGTTGACCAAAGCCAGGAGTATTACTACCATCAGGAGAAAAATCGTTTAAAGCAATTTTATGACGACTAATAAAAGTATAATAAGCCCTCATATTAAGGAGTAAAAAACTAAGGGTTAATGTCCATCCAGCAAAGCCAGTTAATGCAATTAAGGTTTGATTCACGTGAATCCTATTTTTTATTTTATGAAGGTGAAGTATTTTGACGCTATAAATTTATATAACAATTTCATCATTGAATATGATTCAATGCGTCAAACTACTCCCTTATTTGTCATAAAATATTTAGCACTTAAATGATTTTAGCTAGTTGTTTTTCAAGTTTTACTTGGTCTATAGCGAAATTTCTAATCCCTTCAGCTAACTTTTCAGTTGCCATGGCATCATCATTCATTAGCCAGCGGAATTCACTTTGTGTCAACTTAATTTCCTCTGTAGACTTAACAACGCCAGCTTTTAGTTTTTGTTCAACCAGATCAGTACTATTGGCTAATTCATCCATTAATTGTGGGCTAATGGTTAAACGATCACAGCCAGCTAGCGCTAAAATCTCACTCTTATTCCTAAAACTTGCGCCCATAACTACTGTTTTATAGCCTTTGTTTTTATAGTAATTATAAATACTTGTTACCGATACTACGCCTGGGTCTTCATCGCTTGGGTAGTCTGTGCGACCGGTGTCTTTTTTGAACCAATCTAAAATTCGACCGACAAAAGGAGAAATTAAATAAGTCCCCGCTTCTGCACAAGCGCGTGCTTGAGCAAAGCTAAATAATAAGGTTAAGTTACAATTAATGCCTTCTTGCTCTAACTGTTCAGCAGCTTTTATACCTTCCCATGTTGACGCTAGTTTAATCAAAATTCGATCGTTACTAATCCCTGCTTCATGATACATAGCAATTAACTTATGAGCTTTGGCGATAGATGCCTTGGTATCAAAAGACAAACGCGCATCAACTTCGGTAGAAATACGCCCTGGTACGGTTTTTAATATTTCCAACCCAATTAAAACCGATAATTTATCTGCGGCATCAACAACCTGCTGATTTACATCATCTGATTGTGATTTCGCCCAGTTAACTGCACTAATAAGTAAATGTTGATAATTAGGCAAAGCAGCAGCTTTCAACAATAGTGAGGGGTTAGTAGTCGCATCTTGTGGATGAAATTTAGCAATGGCTTCAACATCACCAGTATCAGCAACCACCGTAGTCATTTGCTTTAATTGTTCAAGTTGAGAAATAGAATTTGTCATAACAGTAACCTTTAAATGTACTTTTAATTAATAACTTATTTACATAAAATACTACTACATAAAAAAGTAAATGTACCTTTATAAAGGGCATTTATTGTAAGTTTTCGTACTTTTAATCAAATTTTTTTTAGCGTATTTAGAGCAGAAGCATAACGCTATGATTAACAAGTTGCTGTGTTATAGTGGTGCCATAAAATTCAACCTTTAAAGTGACTTATAAACCACCATGCTACTTGTTATTTCTCCTGCAAAAAAGCTAGACTTTGATTCACCTTTACCAACAAATAAATATAGCCAACCCACACTGTTAGAGCACAGTGAAGCGTTGATGAAGCATTGCGTGAAATTATCACCCGATAAAATTGCCTCATTAATGAAATTAAGTGACAAACTTGCTGGTTTGAATGCTGCACGTTTTGGTCAATGGTCATTGCCTTTTACACCTGACAATTCAAGGCAGGCAGTGTTAGCCTTTAACGGCGATGTTTATTCGGGTTTAGATGCTAATTCATTTAGCGATGATGATTTTGATTTTGCTCAACAGCATTTTCGTATTTTGTCAGGCTTGTATGGGGTATTAAAACCGTTAGATTTAATGCAAGCTTACCGTTTAGAAATGGGTATTAAGCTTGATAATAACCGTGGCACTAACCTCTATCAATTTTGGGGTGACATTATTACTGATGAACTGAATAAAGCCTTAATAGCTCAAGGTGATGAAGTGTTGATCAATTTAGCGTCTACAGAATACTTTAAATCGGTAAAGAAAAAATCAGTAAACGCGACGATTATCACACCACAGTTTAAAGACTGGAAAAATGGCCAATATAAAATAATCAGTTTCTTCGCTAAAAAAGCAAGAGGATTGATGGCCCGCTATATTATTCAAAATAAATTGACTAACGCAGAACAACTTAAACACTTTGACTCGGCTGGTTATCAATTTAGTGAAGACTTAACCCAAGGCAATGACTGGGTTTTTATTAGAAAGCTAGACGATTAAAAATTTAGAAGAATATAAAATAAGAAAATACACTTCGTTATTTTAAAGGACACAAAATGTTAACCCTATTAGCAAAACTTTTTTCAGCATTAAACTCAGAAAGCTCCATTCGCCAAATTGCATTAGCCATTGTGTTGGGCTTTATTGTTGGCCTATCACCGTTATTAACGCTACATAATATCGTTATCTTATTTTTTGTCATGCTAATTCGCATACACCTTGGCAGCTTTATTCTCTCTGTCGGATTTTTTTCTGGTTTAAGTTACTTATTATCTCCATTCATTATAATGGTAGGTGAGTGGTTACTTACTTCAGATAGTTTAGTTGATTTATTTACGGTGCTTTATCAATCAACACTATTTAAACTTGCTCACTGGCATAACACTTATACATTAGGTGCTTTTGTTTTAGGTTGCATACTCGCTATTCCTTTATACTTTTTTAGTAAGGTAATTATTGAAAAATATCGCCTACATATTATGGCTTTTTTTCAAAAACTGAAAATTGTTAGAGCGCTTAAAGCCTCTAAATTTTATCGTTTGTATTTGAGTTTTTCAGGACAAGATACGGTTATTGGTGGTGCATTATGAGTATAAATAATATGAATTTAAATAACCAAAACGTAAACAATCAAAATACGCTAAATAAAACGAAAACTGCCTCAGGGATAAAAAAGTTTATCCGATTAAAAGGACTTATCAGCTTTGTAATAGTCATAGCGTTGATAACCGCTTTTGTCTATTTATTTGCCGAGCTATTGATTAAAAAAGCGATTGAGCAAGGCGGTGGCGAAATACTGGGGGCAGAAGTTAATGTTGCTTCAGTTGAGCTTAAATATTCACCCTTAATCTTAACGATAAATGATTTGCAAGCAACCAATGCCGACCAGCCTGAATTTAATTTATTCAGCTTTAAACAAGCGAGTGTAGGTGTAGATTTATGGCAATATCTCTTTGGTAAAACCATCATAGAACAACTTAATGTAGAACAACTTACCTTATCAAGCCAACGTAAAACAGTAGGAGAGGTTTACCTGCCCCATGCTGATGAAGCACAAATAACAGCAGATGAATCAATAATGCCTTCGCTGGACTTGCAATTACCTGACGCTAAGTCACTTTTAAAAGACACTGACTTACTCACGGTTAAAGCAGCCGAACAATTACAAATAAGTTACGCGCAAGAGCAGGAAAAATTATTAACCTTAAAAGAAAAATTACCGAACAAAGCAAAGTTAACAATCTACCAAGCAAAAATTAAAGCACTGGGCAAGATGAAAGTTAAATCGTTAGATGATATCAATAAAATCAAAACTGAATTTAATGCAATAAAGAAATCATTTAAAGCCGATCAAGCGATTGTTAAGCAAGCGAAAAAACAATTACTTGCCTCAAAAGAATTATTAGCAAGGCAATTATCAATACTGAAAAATGCACCCAATAAAGATTGGCAAAAAATAGAAAAAAAATACCAGCTTGATAGTGTTTCTACTGACGATTTTGCTCATATATTATTTGGTGAGCAGGCACGTGGTTATTATCAAACGGCTGAAAGCTTATATCAACGCATAGCACCTTTGATGTCTGAAAAATCATCAGATCAAAGCGAAGAAGAAGCGATTAAAAACGTGATGACCAAAGGGCGTTTTGTCTATTTTACTGAAAATAACCCTTTACCGAGTTTTTTAATTAAACAAACCAAAATTTCAATGATCCTTAAACAAGGCGACTTTGTTATTGAAGGGAACGAGTTAACCCATCAGCATTGGTTAAGAAATAAACCTAGCGAAATTCACGTTAAGTCAACAAAGTTGGCCAAAAATGGGGATGTTACGTTTGATAGTGAATTTAGGTTAAATAAAAGTGGTGATATTAAGGGTCAGGGTCAGTGGCTAATAGAACAACTAGCTTTAGAAAATATAACCTTACTTGATAAAGTTGGCGTACTGGCATTAAAACTTGAACAAGGTGATCTATCAGGTCGAGGGCAGTTTACGTTTAATCAAAATGAACAAACGAGTTTAATTCATAGTAAAAACCACTTTGGTTTAACTCAATCAAGCTTTCAAGGTAACGCTGAAACCAGTTTCGCTAAAGTACTATTAGATACTTTTAAATCATTAAATAAATTAACACTTGATGCCAGTATAAACGGTGCAATTCAGCAGCCTGAGTTATTAATATCCTCATCAATAAACGATGCATTAAAAGGCGCTGTTAAAAAGCAAATTTCTGATAAACTGGCTAAATTCAAGGGGCAAATAAATGCTGGATTAAACGATAAATTAACGCAAAGTTTAAAGTTAAATAAACAAGGTAGTGCTGACTTACTTGATTTTGAAGGCTTATTAACTGATACCGATAAATCTCTTGAACAGCTTAAAAATTCAGATGTGGTTAAACAGCAAAAGAAAAAGTTACAAGATAAAGCTATAAACAAGGCGAAAGATAAATTAAAGAGTAAGTTGGGAAGTTTGTTTGGTTAAGTGCTAGATTTATCAACGGCTAAATCGCTAAGCGAATATTTATACCCAAACCATTTCAAGATGTGAGTTTGGGTATAATACCACTAACACTAACACTAAATATGTGATCATTTATACTTGTTAAAATCACCAACTACCGCGTTATTTATTT
>JQIA01000443.1_pt1 | contig 20608 bp, 21 predicted proteins | sample 811431 | NCBI WGS metagenome assembly JQIA01 (sample SAMN02998118, study PRJNA258478) | marine sediment metagenome | biome: marine; feature: seafloor; material: sediment; isolation source: oil-polluted sediment collected from 3 locations (0.5 km, 0.7 km and 0.9 km)... | place: USA: Gulf of Mexico ...
AACTATAAAAGGGTTAACCTCTGTTTCTACTAGTTGGGATAAAGATGTAAGTGAAATTGTTTTAGATATTGATGAAAATAAAGCGTTAAGTTATGGTGTTACCCCATTTCAAATAGCTTCTCAAATTCCTGTAAAAGGTCAAATTGTAGGTTTAAATGCCAATTTACAATCAATGAGCACTCAGTATGTGCGCTTATATCTTAAAGGAAAATTTAGTCAAAACGAACAAACGTTACGATTGCTGCCAATTCAGACAAAATTTGGAGAAATTCCTCTTGAATCTTTGGCTAAAATATCAAAGCAATTAACATACGCAAAAATTGAACGAGACAAAATGTTGTACAGTGTCGATATAAATGGGTATCGTTCAAAACGACCAATAACTCACCTAACAGATGATGCAAATGAAGCACTTGCCAACATTAAAGATCTGGATACTATTATTATAACCCAAGAAGGAGATATCCAAGTTATTGATGATAGTTTTGATAGAATGATGAAAGCAATAGGCTTAGGTATTCTTTTATTATTTCTAACATTAATAGCAATCTACAAATCGGTTCGATTATCCTTTATTATGATACTGGTATTGCCATTATCACTAATTGGAGCAGCCTGGGGAATGTTATTGTTTCACAAGCCAAGTTGTATGCCTAGTTTACTGGGAATCTTATTACTCTTTAGTATCATTATAAAAAATGCTGTTCTATTAATTGATTTTTATCAACAGCATCGTGCTAAAGGAGTTGCTCCATATGAAAGTGCTATTGAGAGTGTACGGGTACGTTTTCGTCCTGTTTTAATGACAGCCTTTGGTACAATTGCAGGTATGATTCCAATTGCACTGGAACATGCTGTTGGACTTGAGCGATTAAGTCCGTTAGCTGATGTTGCTATTGGAGGACTGCTTATAGGAACTTTATTAACATTAATTTATGTTCCAATGTATGCTTATATGGCCGACACCAAATCTACAAAACCTAAAACTGCAACTATTTTAAAAGAATAAGTCAGTAACATAGTTAGAATTAACTAAAATATCCCTTGCTATACATTTGTGTATTTTAAGGGATATTTCTCTTATAATTAGTTATTGCTTCTCTGTATCTTACTGGTAATACTAATTGCGGACTACTCAAATACAGCAGTTTGAAAATACAACTATTTTGTCAATTCAAAAAAAAACAATACATTTGTTAACCATTTAGTTAAACCATATAGTTAATTCATGAATAACACTAAAGATACTCCTACAGAATCTAGCATATTAAATGCTGCAAAACGCATTTTTCAACACAAAGGAATGACAGGCGCGCGTATGCAGGAAATTGCTGATGAAGCAGGCATAAACAAAGCCTTACTTCATTATTATTTCAGAAGTAAACAATTACTTTTTGAAGCGGTGTTTAAAAAAGCTTTTTCAATGCTTGCACCTCAACTAAATGAAGTCATGAATTCAGATACAACTATATGTGAAAAAATAAAAAACTTTAGTAGTAATTACATCTCCTTCGTAATTAAACATCCTTATTTACCAAACTTCATAATTCAAGAACTCAATAGAAATCCAGAATTTGTAAAAAACTTGATTACAGAAAAAGCATTTCCGAATATTGAAAAATTTAGAAAACAGGTTGAGGAAAAAGTTACTGAAGGGGTTATTAGACCCATCAAAGCTGAGCAATTATTTATCAATATTATGGCTCTAAATATATTCCCATTTATTGGAGCTCCATTATTGAAAGGCTTTATAAATGCTGATGATAAAACCTATAAAAAATTAATGGAAGATCGTAAAACTGAAGTAGCAGAATTCATTATTAATGCTATAAAATTGAAGTAGATGAAACGAGCAGGGAAAACTTTAACTTATTAAGAGAATGATTAATAGCGAACAGCATATGTTACCGCTAAAAAAATAAAGATTAAGCATATGAAAAAAATAAACACATTCATAATAGTTCTTTTAGCAATGAGCTCATTTGCACAAGAAAAATTGAGTTTAGAAGAATGCTATTCTCTAGTAGATAAAAATTACCCCATTGCAAAACAGTACGCTTTATTTGCAAAACAACATGAACTTGATGTAGCCACTATTAAAACAGGTAAACTTCCGAAGTTAGATTTTGATGCGCAGGCCACCTATCAATCAGACGTTATTGAATTACCTATTAAGTTACCTGACTTAACAATTGTACCTCCGAATAAAGATCAATATAAAACAACGGTTTCTGTAAATCAATTAATTTATGCTGGCGGATTAATCGATGCCTCGGTTGAAGCGAAATCTATCTCTCTTAAAACACAACAAAAACAAGTTGACGTTTCGTTATATCAATTAAAGGAACAAGTAAACCAACTGTACTTCTCTATATTACTCTTGCAAGAAAAAAAGTTATTATTAAATGCCCAAAAGAAACAATTAGAAACAACATTAAAAGAAGTAAAAGCTGGGATAAAATATGGAGTAATAGTACCATCATCTGATGCTGTATTAGAAGCTGAATTGCTAAAAATTTCTCAACAGTATATTGAAATTTCGCAAAACAACTTTAGCCTTATTTCTACCTTATCTTCACTTATTGGAACTGATATTTCAAGTGATATTCTCTTAGAAAAAACTGACCTTGAAACTGATATTAAAACTAGTATTAATCGCCCTGAATTGGGATTGTTTCAACTTCAAAAAGAACAAATTGAAGCTTCAGAAAACCTCATTTCTAAAAAAAATGCACCAAAACTACTTGGTTTTGCAACAGGAGGTTACGGAAACCCTGGATTAAACATGTTAGATAATTCTTTCCAAACATATTATATGGCTGGGCTAAAGTTAAACTGGAATATTTTTGATTGGAACGCCAATAAAAAAGAACGAAAATCTCTATTAATAAATAGAGAGATTATTGAAAATCAGCAAGAAATATTTAATCTAAACACTTCCATTGAGCTCAATCAACAATTAGCTGAAATAACCAAATTATCTGAATTTATAACATCAGATATAGCTATTATCGAATTGAGAAAAAAGGTGCTCAAATCAACAAATTCTCAATTAAAAAATGGAGTTATTATGGCTTCAGCATATATCACAGAATTAACTAATTTATATGAGGCTGAAAATAATTTAAGTACACATAAAATACAATTGCAATTAGCAAAAGCATCTTATAAAACAACAAAAGGGAATTAAACCCCTCTCCCTGACCCTTTCCAAAAGGGAAGGGGAGATTTTTTTACAAGAACAAATTAAATATTTAACTATAGACAGATGAAGATCACTAAAATATTAGCAGGAATAAGTATTATTGGTAGTACATTAATCTCGTGTAACAACAGAAATGATATAGCTGATGGTTATGGAAATTTTGAAGCAACTGAAACAACTATTTCAGCCGAAAGCAATGGGAAACTCATTAGTTTTATTATTGATGAAGGTAATCTATTAAAAAAAGGAGCTACTATCGGCTATATAGATACTATTCAATTAGCCTTAAAAAAAGAACAATTAGCAGTTTCTAAAAGTATCATCTTTTCCAAATCAAAAGGGGTTTTATCGCAAATAAATGTTTTAAAAGCACAATTGAAAACTGCTGAAATTTCTAAAAAAAGAAGTGAAAATTTACTTCAAGAAAATGCAGGAACTCAAAAACAATTGGATGATATTATTGGAAAAATTGATGTTTTCAATCAACAAATTAAAAGTATCGAGCTCCAAAATGCTCCCGTAGTAAATGAGTTAAAAAGTATTGATGTTCAGTTGAAGCAAGTGGAAGATCAACTACAAAAAAGCATCCTAACAAACCCAATAAACGGAACGGTACTGGTAAAATATGCTGAAGAAAACGAAATTACTTCCTTTGGAAAACCTTTATATAAAATTGCCGATTTAAGCACACTAGAACTACGTGTTTATGTGAGTGAAACACAACTTTCAAGTATTGAAATAGGGAAAGAAGTTTCAGTGAAAATTGATGCTGGAGAAACTATGAAAGACTATAAAGGAGTTGTTAACTGGGTAGCTTCTGAAGCTGAATTTACACCAAAAATAATTCAAACAAAAGAAGAACGTGTGAACCTGGTATATGCTGTAAAAATAGTAGTAAAAAATGACGGAAGTCTAAAAATTGGAATGCCTGCTGAAATGTGGATAAACACAAAAGAATAATTACTTATAAATTCAACTGAAAAATAACTAAAAATGAAAAAAACAATCAACGTTCTGTACTTACTAACAATATCGTTCACCTTCTTGGCGTGTGGAGAATCTAAACCTAAAAAACAAGAGAATTCGCCTAAAAAAGAAACTATAGAAGCTACTATTGATACTCATAAAAGTAGTAGCAACGTTCAGTTAGACAACGGAAATCTATGGTCTGCCAACAATGAAACTACTCAAGGAATTATAAACATGCAAAAGTTGTTGAATGATTTTACAGATACAGAATCTATAACCGCATATACAAGTTTAAAAACAGCCCTTGAAAAAGAATTTGGTACTATTATAACTGAATGCACAATGAAAGGAGAATCTCACAATCAGCTTCACAATTATTTAATTCCTATTAAAGATGTGTTTGACGGTTTGGGTTCTGAAGACCTCAACACTTGTAAAGAAAACTTTGAAGTCTTAAATAATCATTTAGATGCTTACTCGAACTATTTTGAATAATCTTAAAAAGTAACAATTGAGTATTTCCGTACAACATATCAGCAAATCATTTAAAGATGTAACTGCCTTAAATAACATTTCTTTTGAAGTAAAAGAAGGAGAGTTGTTTGGACTTATTGGTCCTGATGGTGCAGGTAAAACAACTCTTTTTAGAATTTTAACTACACTTCTAATTGCTGATAAAGGTGATGCAACTGTAGTAAATTTTGAAGTTGTTAAAGATTACAAAAAAATTAGAGATAGTGTTGGATATATGCCAGGAAGATTTTCATTATATCAGGATTTAACCGTTGAAGAAAATTTAACTTTTTTCGCTACCATATTTGGAACAACTATTGAAAAAAACTACGAATTAATTGAAGATATTTATATACAAATTGAACCCTTTAAAAATCGTAGAGCTGGAAAACTGTCGGGTGGTATGAAACAAAAACTGGCCTTGTGCTGTGCTTTAATTCACAAACCAAAAGTACTTTTTTTAGATGAACCCACAACGGGAGTTGACCCTGTTTCACGTAAGGAATTTTGGGAAATGCTAAAGCGTCTTCAGCAAAAGGGAATTACTATTTTGGTCTCAACACCATATATGGATGAGGCTGCTTTGTGCGATCGAATTGCTTTAATTCAAAATGGTGAAATTTTACAAATAGATTCACCACAAGAAATTGTAAAACATTACCCAAAAACTATTTATGATGTTAGTGCTAAAAATATGTATAAGCTCATTGAAAGTTTGAAAGAATACCCACACAATCACAGTGTATATCCATTTGGAGAATTTGTGCATTATACTGACAAAAGAGATGATTTCAAGATGGCTGATTTACAAAAATATTTGGAAATGAATGGCCTAAAAGACATTACTATCCAAACCACAGAAACAACCATTGAAGACACATTTATGGAACTGGCTAAATAAAAATGAAAAGTAAAACTGTAATACACGTTAAAGATCTCACTAAAAAATTTGGTGATTTTACCGCCGTTGATACCATTTCCTTTGAAGTAAGTCAGGGAGAGATCTTTGGGTTTCTAGGGGCAAATGGTGCTGGTAAAACAACTGCTATGAAAATGTTGATTGGTATTTCTAAACCTAGTTCGGGAGCCGCTAACGTAGCTGGTTTTGATGTGTACACCAACCCCGAAGATATCAAAAAAAATATTGGCTACATGAGTCAAAAATTTGCATTGTATGACGATTTAACTGTGAAGGAAAATATCACCTTTTTTGGTGGAATTTATGGCTTATCTCGTAAACAAATAAAGGAGAAAAGAAAGCAATTAGTTGACGAATTAGGATTGCAAAAAATTGTGAATGAATTAGTGGGATCATTGCCTTTAGGATGGAAACAAAAACTAGCTTTTTCAGTAGCCTTATTACATGAGCCAAAAGTAGTGTTCTTAGATGAGCCTACTGGAGGTGTAGACCCAATAACCAGACGACAATTTTGGGAAATGATCTATAAAACAGCAGATCAAGGAACTACCGTTTTTGTAACTACTCATTATATGGATGAGGCTGAATATTGTGACCGGGTTTCAATTATGGTAGATGGGAAAATTGAGGCTTTAGACACCCCAAAAAACCTGAAACAACAATTTAATGCAGAAAACATGAATGATGTTTTCTTAAAATTAGCTAGAGGATAAAACGAGCAGAATAATGAAACGATTTATAGGATTTATAAAAAAGGAGTTTTACCACATTTTTAGAGACACCCGTTCTTTATTTATTCTCTTTGGAATGCCCATTGCTCAAGTATTGCTCTTTGGATTTGCTATTACCAACGAAATTAACAATGTTAATATCGCCGTTTTTGACAAATCAAAAGATGCAACAACACAAGAAATTATCAATAAAATAACGGCTTCAACCTATTTTAGTAATAAACAATTTTTAACAAATGAAGCTGAAATTGAATCGGTATTTAAAAAGGGTAAAATTAAAGCTGTTTTAGTTTTTGAAAAAGATTTTAGTGCTAAGTTGATTAAAGAAAACAAAGCCACCGTACAAATAATTACTGAAGCTACAGACCCAAACACGGCAAATACCGTAAATAATTATGTAAGTTCAATTCTGCAAAAATATCAGCAAGAAACTAACAAAAATATAAAACCTTCGTTCCAAATTGTTCCAGAATCTCGAATGGTTTACAATGCAGAATTAAAAAGTGTTTTTATGTTTGTTCCGGGAGTAATGACCATTATTTTAATGCTAGTTTCGGCCATGATGACCTCCATATCTATTACACGTGAAAAGGAATTAGGTACAATGGAGATTTTACTAGTATCACCCATACAGCCATTTCAAGTTATTATAGGTAAAGTTGTTCCTTATATATTTTTATCTGTAATAAACGCCATTGTTATTGTACTGCTGAGTATTTTTATTTTCAAAATGCCTGTCCAGGGAAGTTTATTTTTATTGGCTGTTGAAAGTGTTTTATTCATTGTTAACGCTTTATCCTTAGGAATTTTAATTTCTACCATTTCCAAAACACAACAAACTGCAATGATGGTTTCATTAATGGGATTAATGCTTCCTGTTATTTTATTATCAGGATTTATTTTCCCAATTAGTAGTATGCCTGTTGCACTACAAATAATTAGCAATGTAATACCCGCAAAATGGTTCATTATTATTATAAAGGGAATTATGCTAAAAGGTGTAGGGTTAGCTATTCTATGGAAAGAAACATTGATTTTAGTTGGAATGACCGTGTTTTTTATTGTTTTGAGTATTAAAAAATATAAAATCAGATTGGAATAATGAAAACTATAGGATATATCATTCAAAAAGAATTCAAGCAGATCTTTAGAAACAAAGCAATGCTTCCGCTAATTTTTGTGTTGCCTTTGATACAATTAATTATTCTATCAAATGCTGCAACATTTGAAATTCAACACATTAAATTTTCATATATAGACCATGACAATACGTCCTTTTCAAGAGCGTTAATTGATAAATTTGATGCGTCTACTTATTTCAATATTGTTACTGACTTTCCCTCAAAAAAAACTGCAAATCTAGCCATGTTAAAAGGAGAGGTTGACATTATATTAGAAATTCCATCTCATTTTGAACGAGACCTTTTAAAGGATCAAAAAACAAACTTAGCAGTAATTATCAATGCTATTGATGGAGCTGCTGCAGGTGTTGAAAATGTGTACATAAACCAAATTGTACAAAGCTTCAATAAAAATGCGCAAGCCAACTTAATGCAACCCTCTAATTCAATAACTAAACCAGTGAACATTGCAAGTATCCCTTCCTTTTGGTACAATAAAACGCTGAATTATAAGACTTTTATGGTTCCTGGAATATTGGTTTTATTAGTAACTATGATTACGCTATTTTTATCTGGGATGAATATCGTTCGTGAAAAAGAAATTGGAACTTTAGAGCAAATGAATGTTACCCCTATAAAAAAATATCAATTTATTATAGGCAAACTATTTCCGTTCTTAGTTCTTGGCTTATTGTTATTAACTGTAGGGCTAATTATTGCAAAAATAATATTTAATGTTCCAATGATTGGTAGTTTGGTATTGATGTACTTCTATACCATTATTTACATTTTGGTGATTTTAGGAATGGGGCTTTTCATCTCAAATTTTACAGACACACAACAACAAGCTATGTTTATAGCTTGGTTTTTTGTGGTCATATTTATATTAATGAGTGGGTTATTCACCCCTATTGAAAGTATGCCACAATGGGCACAATATTTAACAGAATTCAATCCTATTAAGTTTTATGTAGAAGTCATGAGAATGGTCATGCTTAAAGGAGCATCAATTATAGATATTACTCCTTTATTTATAAAAACTGGTATCTACGCAATTGTAATGAATGGATTGGCCGTTTGGAGTTATAAAAAAACAACTTAAAATATATTACAAATGAAACGAGCATGTTAAACTTTTTCTCACCCAAGGGAGTGACTAATAGCGAACAGCATGTGACCTTTAAAAAACAATAAAATAGACACATGAAAAAAACACTAAAATATCTTGTAGCAATTGCTCTAACAGCTTTTGCTTTATTAACCCTCTTTTTAAGTAGTTCTATTATTTTTGATTGGTTTGGAATTAGAGCCAAAGAGGGAAACTATGTATTAATTGTAGTTTGGGCAAATTTGATAAGTAGTATTCTTTACCTTTTTGCTGCTTACGGATTTATAAGCTTAAAAAAATGGACCGTTAAACTTCTCGCAAGTTCTTTAGCACTCCTTATTATAGCTGCTATTGGGTTTTTTATTCATATGAATAGTGGTGGTCTCTATGAAACTAAAACTATTGGAGCACTAATTTTTAGATTTACTGTAACTCTTGTTTTCACCTTTTTAGCATACTTAACAACTATAAAATGGGCCAAATAATTAAACTATTCTCTGTAGTTGCAATACTACTTACAATACTGTCTTTTAATAAAAGTACAATAGAAGAAACCTATTCATTAACAATACATGTGAAAGACTTGAGAAATTCAAAAGGGGTGGTTCAATTTGCATTGTATAATACGGAAGGTTCAATCCCAGATGAAAAATATAAAAGATACTATAGAAAAGATATTGGACCAATTAACGGGAATGCTTCAACCATAATGTTTAGCAATTTACCAAAAGGAATATACGCCATAAATATTCTTCATGATGAAAATGAAAATGGTAAAGTGGACAAAGGATTTATGTTGCCAAAAGAAGGGATTGGGTTTTCGAACTATGAATCTATAGGAATGAGAAATCGCCCTAAATTCTCAAAAGCCAGTTTTGAATTAAATGAAACTACTGCAAAAACTATAAAAGTTATTTACTTTTAATTGAAGTTAATTTCAATTGCTTAAAAACACCTTTTTATTAACCTCCAATTCTTCGTATAAACTCATCTTTATAGTTTTGACCAATTGGAATTCTAACACCATCAATAAGTATCCTGTTTCGTTGAACAGAGTTAATATATTTTAATGAAACTATATAAGATCTGTGTACACGTATAAATGATTCACTAGGTAATTTTTCTTCAATTTTTTTAAAATTACTCAAGGTTAAAATTGGTTTATGGGAAGTAGAAACTATTTTTATGTAATCTTTTAAGCCTTCAAAATACTTAATGTCGTCAAAATTTAATTTAATGTTCTCATACTCCGATTTTACAAAAATAAAACTTGGTGAATCTACAGTTTGAACTTTCGGTTTTGTCTCCTCATTTTTCAATAAAAAAAGCTCTTGTGCTCTATTTACTGCTTTTAAAAACCGGTGAAAAGGAATTGGTTTTACTAAATAATCTACAGCATTTAAATTAAACCCTTCAACAGCGTAATGTGAATAGGCTGTAGTAAAAATAAATAGTGGTTTTACATCTAATGATTTTACAAACTCAATTCCAGAAAAATCAGGCATTTCAATATCTGTAAAAATTAAATCAACTTCATTTGTTTGCAGAATTGTAGATGCTTCAATTGCATTGGAGCAAGAAGCAACTAACTTTAAAACAGGAACTTTAGAAACAAAATCTTCTAATAATTCAACTGCTAACGGCTCATCATCTATTATTAAACATTTCATCATTTTTCAATTTTAACAATAATTCTACTTTATACAAATTATCTAATTCTTCAATTTTTAACGTATGGGTATTAGGATATAATAAATTCAATCTACTTTCAATATTTTGTATTCCAAATCCTGAATTTGGATTGTTTTTTTCCTTTAAGGAAATATAGTTATCTACTCTCAATGTTAAATTGTTTTCTTCAACTATAATTTTAATATTAATATTGGTTTTTCCTGTATAGTCAGTCCCATACTTAAAAGCATTTTCAATAAATGAAATCAGCAAAAGAGGTTCTATTCTCTGATCTAAATTTCCATGAACATTGAACCGTACACCGCTAGAATCTTTTAGTCGCAGGTTTTGAAGTGAAATATAGTTTTTAATATAATCTATTTCCTTTTGTAAAGACACAAATTCTTTATCCGTTTCATAAATCATATAGCGCATTAGTTCAGACAATGTAACAATGGCATCTGTTGTATAATCAGATTTTTTATTCGCTAAAGAATAAATACTATTGAGAGAATTGAATAAAAAATGCGGATTTAATTGTGCTTTCAAAAATGAAAGTTCTGCTGTTATTTTATGAGTTTCTACTAATGTTTTAATCTTTTCATTCTTATACCATTCAGAAACCAGTTTTATGCTGGCGCTTACCGCAAACAGCAAAAATGTAACCAAGCCTTGAATAGGAGCTCTAAAATTTTTACCTGTAGGATTTAACGCAATTCTTTTATCTCTAAGCCCAATAATTTCATCTCCTTTACTAAAAGTTGGATTGAACTGATCTAATGGTAACACATTTTGACTCATATAAACCGATATTACAATAAAAGCAAAAGAAACAAGTACATACAAAAGTATTTTTTTATTCAACAATAGTTTTGGAACAAGTAAACTATAATTAAAATAAAAAAGGATAATGTTGAATGACATTCTATACATAAAATCAACATTATTTGGGAATGTATTGAACCTATTATAAAAAGTTATTAAACTTATTAAAAGAACAATTATCCAACAGAAAATGTGGATTACTAGTGGGTTTATATTTTTTAAATTTAATTTCAATTAAACTTTCTTATTTTAACAAATCTAGTAAAGATTCCTTACAAACATGTTTATCCTTAAATTAAAATTCAATGCTCGTTCCATTTAGGGAATTTAATTTAAAGTTTAGGAGCTAAATAAAATTTTATCTAGCTCCTTAAACAAAAATCAAAACTCAATCAACTACAATTAATCATTGTCTTCTACAATTTCGTCAGGTCTATATTCCCAAAGATCATCAAAATAATAATTCCCACTTCTACCCATAAGAACGAAGGCTTTATTGCTAAATGAAAATGCCGATGCATCTTGACGTGCAGTTCCTTCATAATTAGGTTGTTCTTCCCAAAGGTCAGTTGCTGGGTCGTATTCCCAATTTACTGTTGTTAGTCCTCCAGCTTCTCCTGTTACATAATAACCTTTCCCGTTCAATGAGAATGAAACACCACTACTTAATAAGATTGAATAATCTTCATCCTCATCATCTAAATCTCTTAAGCGGGTCCAGGTTTCTGTTACTCCATCAAAGGCATGAAAGTCGTTTTCATAGGCTCCATTATGAATTCCTGATCCTAAATAGGCAGTCTCTCCAATTATAAATACGGTGGCATCTTTACGCTTTTCCCCTCCAAAACCAATAGAAAGTTCCCAAGTATCAGTAGCATCATTATAACTCCAAAAATCTTTCAACTCACTTCCATCATATCCAGTACCAATATATCCTTTCCCTGAAACAGAAAATCCAACTGCTCCATACCTAGCTGTACCTGCAAAATCGGCTTTTTGAATCCATTGATCTAAAGCTGGGTCATACTGCCAAAAATCTTTTAATTCATCATCTCCATCATAACCTGTACCTAAGTAGCCATTCCCGTTTAGTTCAAACCCAACAGCACCACTTCTTGGAATCCCTGGAAAATCAGCCTTTTGAACCCAATAATCGCCTTCAGAATTATATTCCCAGGTATCATACAAATAATCATCCCCATCATATCCAGTTACTAAATATCCTTTGTCTCCAATTACAAATGCCACTGAGTTCCCTCTAGCATAACCATCAAAAGTTGAACTTTCAACCCAATTTCCATAATCATCATCATCATCTGAACAACCTATTACGGTTACCATAAAAAGTGCCGCAATTATTTTTAAATACATTTTTTTTGATTTCATATTATTCTGTTTTAATTTTTCTTTTTTAATAATTCAAATTTTAACTTTAAGCCTACAAACAAATTATTTTTTGTTTCAAATTCATAGACACTATCATTCCCGTTTAACAAATTGTATTTTGATGAAATTTGATATCCTGCATTTATAGATATGTTCCAACAATCGTCTATTCTATGTAAATAATTGAATCCAGAAACAATTGTTCTATATTTTGCTCTTTCTGCTTTTTCCGAAGAATCAAGGAGTATATTTTCACTTATGTTTGAATAAAACCCCCTGGGTTTTAAATATAAATTAATCGCATTATTTTGTGAAAATTTATATTCTAATTTTGTTTCAGGCATTCCTAATGTATATGAAAAGGTATTAGAAACTTTTTTTGAATAACTTACTACAGGAATTGGCGTATTCATTCCAAATCTTGAGTTATATGCCAATCCTAATCTTAATTTACTACCATTATTTACCTTCATAAAAACCAAGCTCCCATTTATAAAAATAGCATCTGATGTTATACTAGATTCAAAATTTGAAGATATTGTTGGAGCTATTTGAGCTTTAAACTTCCATGTTTCATTAATGTTATTTAAAAACCCTAAAGAATATTTTATAGTTTTAAAGTTTTCAATAGTGCTTGTATTCAAACTCGTTTCAGAGTTATAATCTATTGTATTTGTTGAAAATAACAGACTATTTAGTAGCATTCCTTTTTTTAGTTTTACTGGAATGTTAATTTTAATAGCGGTATTTTTGAATCCAATAGAGTTCTCGTCATTCAAAGTTGAATTAAATTCAACATTTAACAACTCAAAATTTTGTGCATTCATAACATTCAAGACACTCATTAAAAAAATTACTACTACACTAAAACGCATACATCAATTTTCATTTAGACTTCAAAAATATTTAATAAAAACGTGTGGTAAACAGTGAAATAGACAAACCGATTGTTTTTATCTACATAGGTTTAAATAATCTCTATTAAATAGTAAATTGCTTGATTATTAGCATTTTAACATATTATTAACTTTTTGGTAGATACAATTTAGATGCTCATCTATTTTAGTACACTTAACGTATTTCTTTAAAATACATTTACACAAAAAACAAGAATGAAAAATAGTTTTATACTACTTTTTTTAAGTTTCATCGTCTCTATTTCATGTGATGATGATTTAAAAACATACCCAGTTGGAGAAGATTTTGTTGATAGTGATATATCAATCAAAGTCATTGATACTTTTTCCCTAAAATGTGGGACATTTATGCTAGATTCAATTGTAACTTCAAATACAAATAGAATATTAGTAGGAAGTGTAATTGATAATGATTTAGGCCATTTAACTTCGCAAAGTTATTTAAAATTACAGGCAACATCTTTTGATATTGATGCTTCTGCTAGGTTTGACTCTATTGGTTTTGTGTTAAATTATGACACTTACTATTACGGTGATACAACGGTAACACAAAACTATAAGATACACCGTGTTACAAAAATAATTGAGCCTGATGAGGGTATTAGTTTATTCAATACTACATCTTTCCCTTTTGACAATGAAATATTGGGCGAATTAAGTTTTACTCCAAGGCCTCATAAAGATACTGACTCCCTTTATATTCCAATAAAATATGAACTTGGAAAAGAAATTTTCGACAAAATTAAAGACAATGAGATTAATAACTTTGATGATTTTGAGCAGTATTTTAATGGTGTTACTATTATTCCAAATATGAGTTTAAATAGTCATGTATTGGGGTTTCAATTTACTTCAACTGGTTTGATTAAAAACTCTGGCATGCGTATTTATTACACTATTGATGATGATGATAGTGAAAATAACGATTATTCTCTTGATTTAAACGTAGATGCAATTCAACAATTTAACCACATTGAAAGCAATCGATCAACAACAAATTTGGAGGACTTACACACCTATGAAACTACCATTTCAAGCTCTTTTACAAATCAATTAATATATGCACAAGGAGGTACTGGCATCTCAGCAAGGGTTGAAATACCCTACCTTGAAAACTTAAGCAAATTAGCCGAAAATGGAACTTCCTTATTTGGAGAATTAACATTTTACCCTCTAAAAGGTAGTTATAATGATAATAACCCTTTACAAGAAGCCCTAACCGTTTATGTTATCGATCATAAAAATAGAATTGTAAAAGCGCTCGAAACGGGTGCTGTGCTCACAAATGATGGAAATAATGAATTTGATGAAAATACTTTTTATACCATTGATTTAAGTCTTTATATCGAAGAAATTCTAAACGCTCCCTATACATTAAATTATGCTTTAATGATTCAGTTTCCAAACTATAATAAAACTGTTGATCAACTTCTAATTGAAGATGGTACTACTGATGATTTTAAAATGAAATTCTCCGTTAGTTATTTAACCTATTAAAAAAAAATCATGTTTAACAAATATATTATTGGTATCGCATTTTTAATAAGTTCAGTACTATGGGCGCAAAACGATACTAGTTCTCCTTATTCATTATTCGGGCTAGGGGTAGAAAACAAAACTTCCTTTGGGGGATTTACAGCTATGGGTAATACAGGAGTCGCACAAAAAACAGCACTTCAAATCAATAATTTCAATCCAGCTAATTTAGCAAACATCCCTTTAGGTTCATTTTTATATGAAGTTGGTGTTAATGGTTTTTATGCTACTATAAAAACTGAAGATTTAAGCCAAACTACCAACAGTTTTAATTTCTCTCATTTAGTATTAGCTTTTCCTGTTGTTAAAAACTGGGGAATGAGTATTGGACTCGTTCCATATAGTAAAGTTGGGTACGATATTGATATTAAAAACTCCATTGAAGGTACTCTTGAAACTTATAATACAAGCATTAATGGCTCTGGAGGATTAAATAAATTCTATTGGAGTAATGGATTTAAACTGAAAAATAGCTTATCAATTGGTGTTGAATTTGTTGGTTTGTTTGGATCAGTAAGTCAAGAACAATGGATCCTTATAGGAGATAGTTCAACATATTTAAATGATAAAAATGTTTACTTTAGCTTTGGTGTAAATGCTGGAATACAGTATTCTTTAAATAATTTATTAGGTGTCAAAACTACGCTTGGCGCAACAGTTGATTTACCTACTGTTTTAAGTGCTGCAGAAGCCTCAATAGGAACAAAATCTAATACGATAATTTCAAGTGAGTTCAACCAAAACGCAGAAGACTTTAATTTACCCTTAAAAATTGGCGTTGGGCTAAGTTCTCAAATCAATAAAAACCTCTTGGTAAATGTAGATTACAGAAAAAATTATTGGGCTAAAACAAACCAACTTGATAATACTTCATCATATAAAGACCAATCAATTTATGGGATTGGCTTTGAGTTTAAACCTTCCTCCAATCTAACCAGTTATTGGAGCAACATAAAATATAGAGTTGGTGCAAATTACGATTCAGGCTATTTAAACATCTCCAATCAAAATATTGACAGTTATAGTTTTTCTTTAGGTTTAGGGCTTCCAACTTCCAACAATAGGGTTTCATCTACTATAAATATAAACTATTCTTATGGAAAAGAAGGGACAACAGATAGAGGATTGATACAAGAAGATTTTCATAAACTTAGCCTCAACTTTAGTTTCGTTGGAAGCTGGTTTCAAAAAGTAAAGATTTTTTAATATTTCTTTCCTATTCAAGCATCTTAAAAACAACTTCATAATTTCTATAAAAAATACACTCAATTTTGTAATTTCGCATTTAAAATGATTCTAAAAGAATGACATGATAGATATCAAAAAAGTGCGAGCCGATTTTCCTATATTAAATCAAAAAGTAAATGGGAAACCTTTAGTGTATTTAGACAATGCTGCTACAAATCAAAAACCACAAGTAGTTATTGATAGTATTGTTGATTATTATTCTACAATAAATTCAAATATACATAGAGGAGTTCATACATTAAGTCAAAAAGCAACAAGTGCTTATGAGGAAGCTCGAATAAAGTTACAGAAACATTTTAACAGCAATAAAAGCTATGAAATTATTTTTACAGCTGGTACAACTCACAGTATAAATATTGTCGCCACTGGATTTTCTTCAATTCTAAAAAAAGGAGATGAAGTAATTGTTTCCGAATTAGAACATCATTCAAACATAGTTCCTTGGCAAATGTTATGTGAACGTACTGGTGCTATTTTAAAAGTAATTCCAATGAATGAAGAAGGGGAATTACTGATGGATAAATACGACAAACTACTTTCTACTCGAACAAAAATAGTTTTTGTTAATCATGTTTCTAACGCCTTAGGAACTATTAACCCCATTAAAGAAATTATAGATAAAGCGCATCAAGTTGGTGCTGCTGTTTTAATTGATGGCGCACAAAGCTGCCCCCATATCAAACCAGATGTTCAAGAATTAGATGTTGACTTTTATGTAGCATCAGCACATAAATTATGTGGTCCAACAGGTGTCGGTATTTTATATGGAAAAGAAGCCTGGTTAAACAAATTACCACCTTATCAGGGTGGTGGTGAAATGATTAAACAGGTTACTTTTGAAAAAACAACTTATGCAGATTTACCACATAAATTTGAAGCAGGAACACCAAACATTGCTGGAGTTATTGCATTTGGAACTGCAATAGACTATTTAAATAACTTAGGTTTTGATGCTATTGCTTCTTACGAAGCTGAATTACTAGATTATGCTACCAAAAAATTATTGCAAATAGAAGGGTTAAAGATTTATGGAACTTCAAAACATAAAACAGCTGTAATTTCATTTAACATTGGTGAAATACATCCATATGATATTGGGACAATCATTGATAAATTAGGAATTGCTGTTAGAACAGGTCATCATTGTGCACAACCTATCATGGACTTTTACAACATTCCAGGAACTATAAGAGCATCTTTCTCTTTTTACAATACTTTTGAAGAAATTGACGCACTGTACAATGCTTTAGTTAGAGCAAAAATAATGCTTTGTTAAATAATTAACAAAATGTACTATTTTGTTTAAACTGCTTATCTTGTTATGAAAATGATAATTTTTTAATATTTTTTTTCTTTTTCCTATTGTCTTTTAACATTTTTTTAATATATTCGGCCATCTTTATTTAAAGATTCGTCCCAATTATTAACCAAAATTAATCAAAATTTACAATGAAAAAACTAATTTTTTCTTTCGCAGTAATAGCGTTAGCTGTTGTTGCATGTCAGCCTAGTTCTGACGAAATGACCCCAGAAACTGCTCAAATAGATATGAGCGACTTTTATGTGTACACTGATACTGATGCAGGAAAATCTGCTGAAGGTACCAAAGCAGACAAATGCCAAAGTATGCACGTTTTAAACAGACAATTAAAAGAAAACCCAAGTTTAGAACACAGAATGTTTGCAATTGAAAAACACACAAGAACATTTATTGCTGGGAAAAAACCTGATGGTAATCCTGGTGGAGGCAATAATGGTGGAGGCGGAGACCCACCACCCCCAACCGGATATACAGGTACAATAACTATTCCTGTCATTGTGAATGTTTTAGAAGACCCTAATCACCCAGTAACACAAGCACATATCACTTCTCAAATTGATATCTTAAATGCTGATTTTAACAACAACAACCCAGGAACAAATGGTATTCCTGCTGAGTTTGCTGATTTAGTAGCGAACGCTGATGTTACATTTACTTTAGCTGGTATAAACAGAAAAGCTTCAACTAAAACATCTTGGGGAACTAATGATGCAATGAAACTTTCTAGCCAAGGTGGTATTGATGCTACTGACCCTGCTAATTTCTTAAACATATGGGTTTGTGAAATAGGTGGTGGAATTTTAGGATATGCACAATTCCCTGGTGGATCTTTAGCAACAGATGGTGTTGTTATTGGATCTGATTTCTTAGGTGAAAATACTGCTGGTGGTGTTTACGGTCATGGTAGAACTGCTACTCATGAAGTAGGTCACTGGTTAAACTTACGCCATATATGGGGTGATGGTAGATGTCGTCAAGACGATTTTGTTGCTGATACACCAAGTTCTGATGCTCCAAATTACGGATGCCCTTCGTACCCAACAGTTAATTGTAAATCTAATGATATGACAATGAACTATATGGATTACGTTTACGATGACTGTATGTATATGTTCTCTAATGGTCAAAATGATAGAATGAGAGCAATATTTGCCTCAGGTGGTTCAAGAGAAAGCTTTGTGCTTCCATAATCACATTATGAAAAAGATTAAAAAAAGGGAGCTCTAAGCTCCTTTTTTTATACCTTGTAATTTATAATTCATCAAGAATATGAAACTCTTTAAAGTCACTTTAATTTTAGTATTGATTATTTCTACTTCAACACAATGTCAAGAAAAAAAAGGAACTGTTTCTCTTAATTATAAGGCACAGACAAGGGGTTTTCAATTAGAAATTCAATTACAAAATAAGGTATTAGAAATTGTAAAAAACGATCAAACAAAAGAGGCTAACTTGTCAAACGAAGAATTTCTAGAATTAAACAACTTGTTATCTAATATTAACTTTGAAGCAATAAGTAGCAGTCTTTTAATTAAAGATGTTGCTGTTGATCGAGTTGTTCCAGGTACTTTTGAGTTAATTTTTAATCAAAAAAAATATTATTTTGAATTTGATCACAATAAGCTCCCAAAAGACATTCAATTACTATTAGATAAATTACAGAATTATATTTCTTAAAAGAGTAATTCTTTAATTTGCACCTTTATTTTCTTCCAAAATCTGCAGGAATTTCACCCCAGGCTTTGGTTTCCCATTTTAAAATAGTTGTTGAGTATGTATTTTTTTTAAGCCAGACTTCTGCACGTTTTACTAAATCAAACAACACTTTATTCTCTGTTGTAATTTTTAAATTGGTTCTGCATTGCCCTTTTTTAACCCAACTCATGGCGATCCTAGAATCTGAGTAAATAGGGATTTCACTATTCATTTTCTTCAAATAGCCCAAGCCATGTACCAAAGCTAAAAACTCACCTATATTATTGGTACCTCTCTCGAAAGGCCCTTGAATAAAAAATTGCTTTTTGGTATTGGTATCTACTCCTCTATATTCCATTTTTCCTGGATTGCCACTACAAGCAGCATCTACTGAAAGTGACCGTAAGTTTGGGTTCCCAATACGCTTCAATTCTTCTAAAGAAAGGAGTGGTTTTTTAGTTTCTTTTCCTACATAATCTGCATAATTTCCCTTAAAAGCCTTTTGAGCAGCTTCTTTTAATGCAAACGATTTATATTGAGCTCCTTTATAATCTGTAATGTGTTTTTTACAAATATTCCAAGAATTAAAAACACCCGTTTTGTGACCCTTCCAAATTACATAAAATTTTTTCTTACCCATTTTCTAAAATAACTTTTTCAATAACTTTAGGAAAATTCTCTTGTTCTAATACATGAATTTTTTTTGCTACATCTTCAGGCGTATCCGAATCAAGTACTTCAAAACTTTTTTGAAAAACAATAGCTCCTTCGTCATAGTTCTCATTTACATAATGAATGGTAATCCCTGATTCTTTTTCATTATTTTCAACTACTGCCCGGTGCACATGCATTCCATACATCCCTTTCCCTCCGTACTTTGGTAATAACGCCGGATGAATATTTATTATTTTATTTGGAAATGCTTCAATAATACTTGTCGGGATCTTCCATAAGAACCCTGCCAAAATAATATAATCAGCATTTAATTTTAAATTAGTCAACAATTCTTCCGAATTATAAAAATCGGTTCTACTAAAAGTTAAACTATCCACATTCAAATGTTTAGCCCTTTCCAATACATATGCATCTTTTTTATTCGAAAGTATTTGAACAACTGTAATTGAATTGTTATTTTTAAAATAGTGCACAATATTTTCCGCATTGGTTCCAGAACCTGAGGCTAGTATAGCTATTCGTATCATTTTTAGTATCAGTTATTCAACAAATAAAATGAATAAATAACAACTTTTACTGCTTAATTAAAAAAACTTTCTATAATTTTAAGAATCATTAATTATCTTTTATTGGGTAAAAGATTTTCATTTCAATAAAGTTTTATATTTTTGCGCAGTAATTAAATTTAAAATACAAAGAATTATGTCAGACATTGCATCAAGAGTAAAAGCCATTATCGTAGATAAATTAGGCGTTGACGAAAATGAA
>JQIA01000444.1_pt1 | contig 20605 bp, 16 predicted proteins | sample 811431 | NCBI WGS metagenome assembly JQIA01 (sample SAMN02998118, study PRJNA258478) | marine sediment metagenome | biome: marine; feature: seafloor; material: sediment; isolation source: oil-polluted sediment collected from 3 locations (0.5 km, 0.7 km and 0.9 km)... | place: USA: Gulf of Mexico ...
TTTGAGCCCTGCTCACGCTGCAAAGTGGTGCTCAAAAGATCGGCGTTCAAAAGAGTCGCACTCAAACTGGCGCCGTGGGGTAACAGCAAGGTTTGTTTCCGGGTTTTGTTCGACAGGGACCACGTCAAAGGATCTGCTGGCTGAGATGGTGATAACTGAGTGTCTGTCTTTTGCCTCCGCCAATCGGCTGGCAAGCAAAACAGACGGTTCGCAAACCGTCGCCATTCACCACCCGGCCAGCTAACGACCGGAGCAGCGTCATCCCGCGCGCCAATCACATCTGAAAGCGCCGCATCGATAGCGCGGTGACCCGGCAGGCTCAGACCGCTCGATATGCGCCAATGGCGCAGCACATTGCGCTGTCGGTAATCAGGCAGGGACATAAGCCGATCCAGGGACAAACTTTTACCCAGACGGGCAGCTTGCACATCGAGACCGGCCAGATCGAGCTCAGCCAGGTCGGCATTAAGCTTTTCCGCTTGCGCACTGTGTCGCGCACTGCGCTCCACGCTGCCATTAAGATCCGGCCAGCGTTCAAGTAAAGAGGGAACAACCTTGTGACGCAAATAGTTACGGTCGTAGTCGAGGCACTGATTACTCTCATCCTCTATCCATTGCAGCTCCTGCTTTTCGGCGTAGGCTCGCAAGGTGGCTCGGGGCAGGGTCAATAAGGGCCGTAGTACACAGCCCCGCAGCAGTGAACGCTCAGCCGGCATACCGGCCAAACCGCGAGAACCGGCACCCCGCAATAAGCGGTAGAGAACCGTTTCAACCTGGTCATCGGCATGATGCCCGAGTACCAGAACGTCCTCGCTGCCAACTTTTTCATCAAACACCCGGTAACGCGCAGCACGCGCGCTGGCTTCCTGGCCAGAACCATCTTTGGGTACAGTGACCCTCTCCACCTCGAAATTAACGCCTAATTGCTGACAAATAATTTGGCAGTGCTTTTGCCAGGCATCGGCATGAGGAGACAGTTGATGATTAATGTGCAGTGCGGTGACGCGATCTGTCCCCAGCTGAGTACAGATAAGATGAAGTAATGCGTGGGAATCCAGGCCGCCGCTATAGGCGACGTAAATATGTTGAGTGGTGTTGAGCCGGGTCTTGCGCAATGAAGCCAGCGCAGCACTTAGCAGAGCTGTGTGGTCAACCTTACTGACTCCAGACCCAGACATGTCGCCGCTAGCCCTGCTACTAGCGTCCACGCTGACGGATAGATTCAGCCATTGCCGTAAGACATGAGACGTTCAAAGCGTTTGGCCAGTAAATCATCGAGTGGTTGCTGTTGCAGAATATCCAGTTGCTCGGCTAATTTTTGTTGCAAGGTCAAGGCCATAGTGTCGATATCACGATGCGCCCCGCCAAGGGGTTCGGGAATGGTTTCATCAACAATACCAAGATCTTCCAGAATGGTTGATGTCACACCCATGGCCTCGGCGGCCAGTGGTGCTTTTTCTGCCGTTTTCCAAATAATATTCGCACAGCCTTCAGGAGAAATCACAAAATAGGTCGAGTATTGCAACATATTGAGCCAGTCCCCCACGCCGATAGCGATCGCACCCCCAGAACTTCCCTCGCCAATCACTGTGCAGATAATCGGGGTGCGCAGTCGCGACATGACTGCCAGGTTCTGAGCGATGGACTGACTGATACCCCGCTCTTCGGAATCAATGCCCGGATAAGCTCCCGGCGTGTCAATAAAGGTCAGTACTGGCATGGAAAAGCGCTCCGCCATTTCCATTAAACGCAGGGCTTTGCGATAGCCTTCAGGTTTGGGCATACCGAAATTTCGATACACTTTCTGATTAACCCCGCGACCTTTTTCTTCGGCAATGACTACTACAGGCTTGCCATCAAAACGTGCCACACCACCAATAATGGCCTTGTCGTCGCCAAACTGACGATCACCGTGGAGCTCATCAAAATCGGGGAACAGGCGCTCGATATAGTCGGTAGCGTAGGGACGCAAGGGATGCCGGGCAATTTGTACCACTTGCCACGAGCTTAAATTGCTAAAAATACTCTCGGTCAACTTGCGAGATTTTTCGGTCAGCGTGGCTATTTCTTCGGCAATATTGAGCTGATCGGTGTCGTTGCCCACCAGCCGAAGCTCCTCGATCTTAGCCTCAAGCTCGGCAATGGGTTGTTCAAAATCTAAATAATCGAGGTTCATTTTCCTAATTCCAGTCAATCGTTTTTAAAACTACCTGTTTACTTTATGTTTCGGCCACGAGGTATACCTAGACGTACATCAGTCGGTGTACATTAATAATTAAGCCGCACACTGTCACGACCAAAATTATCCCGCAGTTGCAACAAAAGCTCATCCTCCGGGTTCACCGCCCAGTCCTTTGGCAAAGCCACTTCACCGATGGCATCACCGCGACTGTAACGCAATCGCAAGGGGCAAACACCACCGCCATCTCCCCCACAATACGGCTCCAGAATGGCCTGCAAGGCAAGCACACCACCCGCATCTATACGCTGGGCGCGTAACTCAAGCACCATACTCTTAAGGTATAAGCGCCGCGCTTCCATCAGGTTTTTGATCTCGTCAGCACGCATTTTAAGCCCGCCACTATAATCGTCTTCACTCACGACGCCATCAATGACAAGAATAGCATCTTTAACAATTTTCTCGCGATATTTACGGTAGGGTTCGCTGAATATCGCTATTTCAATACGCCCGCTGCGGTCGTCCAGGGTCACGAAGCACATCGAATCGCCGCGACGGGTCTTCATAGTGCGGGTGGCAACCACCAGACCCACCACCCTTTGCCCTTCCTTCGCCGCCTGAAGCTGCTTAATACGCTTAGGCGCGAAATCATTAATTTCATCGGCATATTCATCAATAGGATGTCCAGTCAAATAGAGGCCCAGGGTTTCTTTCTCGCCCTGTAGGCGCTCTTTAGCACTAAAACCTGCGCCCATAAAGACGGGCTTACCTAAACCCCCGCTAGCTAGACCAGAGCTATTTAAACCAGAGCAACCTAAACCAGAGCTGCTTAAACTAGAGTGCCTCACGACATCTGCGCCTGGAATATCACCAAACAAATCACTCATTCCCGCATCACTATTACGTGCTTGCTGATCGGCCAGCTTAACCGCTTCCTCCATGGAGGCCAGCATCTCTGCTCGCCCTCGGCCAATATCCAGAACATCGATGTCTCGAGTTTGGCCCTGAGCTGCGGACCCGGTTCCGGAAGCCAGACCATCCAGAGCGCCACTACGAATCAGGGCGTCCAGGGCTCTCTTATTCACTTTGCGAAGGTCAACGCGAGCGCAAAAATCAAATAAGTCTGTAAATGCACCCTCGGCCCGAGCCGCGATAATGGCATCCACAGGGCCACTCCCCAGCCCCTTTATCGCACCCAGACCGTAAATCACACTGCCATCAGCCGATACAGAAAATGCATACATCCCTTCATTCACGTCTGGCGGCCGAATGACCAGCTTCATGGTTCGACACTCGTCTATCAGGGTCACAATCTTATCGGTGTTCTGCATATCTGCCGACAGAACCGCTGCCATAAAAGCAGAGGGATAGTGTGTTTTTAACCAGGCAGTCTGATAGGCCAGCAGGGCATAAGCGGCGGAGTGGGATTTGTTAAACCCGTAACCGGCAAATTTTTCCATCAAATCAAAAATATTTTCGGCGAGCTGCTTTTCGATATTATTTTGCTCGGCACCGCTGATAAATATTTCTCGTTGGCGAGCCATCTCCTCGGGTTTTTTCTTACCCATCGCTCGACGTAACAAATCCGCAGCACCCAGGGTAAAGCCCCCCAGCACCTGGGCAATTTGCATCACCTGCTCCTGATACAAAATAATACCGTAGGTGGGTTCCAGAACCGGCTTTAAATCGGGGTGCTGATATCTTGGGTGGGGATAGGACACCGGCTGGCGACCGTGTTTGCGATCAATGAAGTCATCAACCATGCCGGATTGCAAAGGGCCGGGACGAAACAGCGCCACCAGCGCCACAATATCCTCAAAGCGACCTGGCTCCAGCCGGGTGATTAAATCTTTAATACCTCGGGATTCAAGCTGAAATACCGCCGTGGTTTGAGCTTTTTTTAGCAACTCATAGGTCGCTTCGTCATCGAGGGGAAGCGCTAGAATGTCCAGCGCTTCTTCGCCCTGCTCCGCTCGCTGGCGATTAACAGTCGCCACGGCCCAATCTATGATGGTCAGCGTACGCAGGCCGAGAAAATCGAATTTTACCAGCCCCGCCTCTTCCACATCATCCTTATCGAACTGCGTAACCAGACCTTCCCCAGCTTCATCACAGTACAGGGGTGAAAAATCAGTGAGGACGGTGGGCGCGATCACCACCCCGCCCGCGTGTTTACCGACATTGCGAGTAATGCCCTCGAGCTGAAGGGCCATATCCCAGATTTCCTGAGCCTCGTCATCGCCTTTGAGAAATTCCTGCAGCGGCTCTTCCTCAGCCAGAGCTTTTTCCAGCGTCATCCCGATTTCGAGTGGAATCAGCTTGGAGAGTTTGTCGGCCAGACCATAGGATTTACCCTGCACACGAGCGACATCCCTCACTACCGCTTTCGCTGCCATTGTGCCGAAAGTAATAATCTGAGACACCGCATCGCGCCCATAGCGTTCGGATACATAGGCGATGACCCGATCCCGGTTATCCATACAGAAATCAATATCGAAATCCGGCATGGATACCCGCTCTGGATTAAGAAAGCGCTCAAATAGCAGGTCGTATTCAAGGGGATCTATGTCGGTAATTTCGAGCGCATAAGCGACCAGTGAACCCGCTCCCGAACCTCGGCCCGGCCCCACAGGAATATCGTTCTGCTTGGCCCAGCGGATAAAATCCATAACGATCAGGAAATAGCCGGAAAAGCCCATCTGCGTAATGGTATTGAGCTCAAAATCGAGACGATCCAGGTAAGCCTGCTTCTGCTCTTCGTAATCAATATCGTTGAGGTTGAGCAGTGCCGGAAGGCGCTTTTCGAGGCCTTCCAAAGAGACAGATCGAAAAAACTCGTCTGGAGTGAAACCTTCGGGAATCGGGTAACTGGGTAATTTCATATCGCCCAGCTGTAGTTCCAGATTACAGCGTTTGGCAATTTCTACCGTATTGGAGAGCGCTTCAGGCAGATCGGAAAACAGTTCGGCCATTTCTTCTGGCGAACGCAAATATTGCTGTTCGCTGTATTTGTGTTCCCGACGGGGATCGTCGAGAGTGCGGCTTTGGCCAATACATACTCGAGCTTCGTGAGCTTCAAATTGTTCGGGCTTAAGGAAGCAGACATCGTTAGTCGCAACGACCGGGCAGCTCTTTGTGGTCGCCAGGGCTACTGCTTCGCCAATATAGCGATCTTCTCCAGAACGCCCGGTACGCTGCAACTCGAGATAAAAACGCTCGGGAAAATCTTGCATCCAGGCGTCCAGCAAGAGCTCAGCTTCACCCGTACTGCCAATAATCGCTCTGCCGATATCGCCATCCCGGCCTCCCGACAGTGCTATCAAGCCTTCGGAAAACTCACTCAGCCACTGGCGCTGCACCGTTGGACAGCCCTGCACCTGCCCATTAAGGTAACTCCTGGAAATAAGCTGGGTAAGGTTTCGGTAACCGGTTTGGTTTTGCACCAGCAGGGTAATGCGTGAAGATAAACCACCCTCGTCCTGCAGTACCAGTTCACTGCCGCAAATCAACTTAAGCCCGGCACTCTGTGCGGCTTTATAGGCTTTTACCAGAGCGAAGAAGTTACTGATATCGGTGAGCGCGACGGCGGGCATACCCAGCTCCCGCACTTTCTCCATCAACGGTCGAATGCGTACGATGCCCTCGACAAGAGAGTATTCACTGTGGACGCCAAGATGGATGAACTCTGACATTAGCCTATTTTATTGGTCTGGTAACTCGAGTGGCGCCCTGGCGCCACCTGGGGAAATTATTCAGGCAAGTTATAAATACGACGTAACTCGATGCTTTTTTGAATTAAATCCAGCCCGGTTTGATCGCTGGGCGGCAACTCTATATCCGAAGTTCCCAGCGGCTCAACACGCTCACCCCACTTTATCAGGCTAGCGCCCCAGGTCAGCCCAGCACCAAAGGCGGTCAACAGAATATTCATGCCGGGTTTAACCCGACCTTGCTCCAGCGCCTCTACCAATGCAATGGGAATACTGCTGGTCGACGTATTAGCATACTTATCCAGGGTCAGGACCACCTTGTCCATATCAGCGCCAATGCGCCGCACCACGGCTTCAACAATTCGCGCGTTGGCCTGATGGGGAATAATTAAATCCAGGTCATCGAGACCCAGGCCCGCTTCTGCGAGTACCGTTTCACAGGCGTCCCCCATTCCCTTCACTGCATTCTTAAATATTTCTCGACCACTAAAGTTGATGGAAATATCCAGACGACGGAATTCAGAAATAGCATCCAGGCCAAAATCCGGAACCGCTAATAATTCTCTTGTGTTGGGGACACAACCTAATTTACCCGCGATAAAGCCGCATTCGTTATCCGCAGCCTGTAAAACCACAGCACCGGCACCGTCGCCAAATAAAATGGCCGATTCCCGAAGCGACCAGTTCATCAGAGAGCTCAAACGCTCGGAACCCACCACCAGTGCCGTATCAATACTCCCGGCACGAATCATGTCTGAGACCATATTGAACGCATAAACAAAAGCCGTACACGCTGCATTAAGATCAACCGCCGCCGCATTAGTCGCGCCGATGGCATTTTGGAGCATTGAGGCGGTGTTGGGAATGACTTCATCGGGAGTCGTGGTGGCATAGGCAATCATATCCACCTGCTCGGCGGAGATACCTGCACTCGCCAAGGCTCGTGTCGCCGCTACCGTAGCCAGATCAACATTTTTCACATGGCTAATACGTCGTTCTTTAATCCCCGTGCGAGCGACTATCCAGTCGTCGGTGGTATCCAGAACCGTTTCAATATCCTGATTACTCAACACTGCGGGAGGCAGGCAACGGCCCCAACCGGTAATATCAGCAAAAATCATGAAATATTCCGTTTATCCATCATTAAATAAGGTCTCAGTATTGGGTCGCTATCCACGATAGCGTGAAATAAGCGCACCAAAAATGCCCACGCCAATTGTCCTGCACTTACCGATCAAGTTCAACGGACTTATGACAAATTCATAACAAACTCACCACAACTGGATGAATACCTTATCTCAGCGCTCCAGAATTTTGCTAACGGGTGCAAACGAGCGTCGATGTATTGGGCAGGCACCAAGCTTAATCAATGCCGCTCGGTGCTCGGCTGTGCCATAACCTTTGTGCTGTGCAAAACCGTATCCCGGATAACGACGATCTAAAACCACAAGCTCTCGGTCACGGGTGACCTTGGCAATAATAGAAGCCGCACTGATACAGGGAATCTGACCATCCCCCCCGATCACTGCCTCAGCCGCGTAAGACCAATCCGGCACACGATTGCCATCGACTGCAACAAATTCTGCATCGACCCTCTCGCCCCCTGTATTTGTACCACCGGTCAACAGCCCCTCAACCGCACGCTTCATTGCTAACAAACTGGCCTGCAGTATGTTGATGTCGTCGATTTCCTGACGCGATGCGCGCGCTATAGACCACGACAGTGCACAGCTAGTAATTTCCGTATAGAGTTGCTCTCGTCGTTTCGGAGTCAAACGCTTGGAGTCCATCAGACCTGAAATCGGCCGAGACGGATCGAGAATAACCGCAGCAGCAAGCACATCCCCGGCCAGACAACCCCGACCAACTTCATCGACTCCGGCCAACAAATGTCCCTGGTACGAAGTCAGATTCTGCTTATTCACCCCAGGGCTGGCCCCGCTCAATCAGATCAGCCAGGGCTCCGGCTGCAACGAAACTGGCATCGCACTTAAGTTGCCGGTGAAGTTTGTCGAAGGCTTCCCTCTGTCTACCGCCATCGCCTGCATCCTGTAAACACGACAATACACGTTCGCCAATAACCTCCACAGTGGCCTCATCCTGCAATAGTTCCGGCACTAACTCTCGCCCGGCCAGCAGGTTAGGAAGAGAGACGTAGGGCACTTTGAGCATACGGGAAATGATGGCATGAGTCAGCCAACCGGTTTTATAACTCACCACCATCGGCTTTTTGAGCAACATCGCTTCAAGTGCGGTGGTACCGGAGGCAAGCAACACGACATCCGCTGCTTCCATCGCGAGATGAGACTGACCATCCAGCACAGTCACCGCGAGTTCCGGCCGCGCCCCGAGGCAGGTATCAATTTGCTGGCGACGCTCCGGGCTTGCCGCTGGCAGCACAAACTGTAGACCGGGATAACGTTCAGCGCACCACTTTGCCACATCGAAAAATAAGGGTGCCAGCAGCTCTACCTCGCCGCGACGACTACCCGGCATCAGCGTCAGCACCTGAGAGTTTTCCGATTCCTGGGATGATTCATCGCGCGCTTGACGAGTCACCAGACCCAGCGTCTGGCGCGCGGCGTCGGTATCGGGTTCCAGCGGCAACTGATCCGCCAGAGGGTGCCCCACATAGGTCACCGGCACCTCATGTTCACGATAAAAATCCACCTCAAAGGGGAACAGGGTCAACATCAAGTCGACTGCACGTGCGATTTTTTTGACTCGACCCTGCCGCCAGGCCCATACCGAAGGGCTAACATAATGTGCCGTTTTAATACCTTTCTTACGCAGCGATAACTCGAGACCGATATTAAAATCCGGGCTATCGATTCCAATAAAAACATCCGGAGGATGGTTCAGAAAATGTTGTTTAAGGCCGCGCCGAATACGCAACAACTGAGGGAGGTGCTTTAAAGGTTCTACCAGGCCAAACACGGACAGCGCATCCATCGGGAACAGGCTATCAAAACCCTCGGCAATCATCAGGCTACCGCCAACGCCTTCAAACACCGCACCCGGATAGCGCTTGCGCAGGGCAAGCATTAGCGCGATACCCAATTGATCGCCTGAGGCCTCCCCTGCGACAATACCAATACGAAGTTCAGCCACTAATTGCCAACTCTATTTGAAAACAGATGATCGCGATGATTCCAGGGCAATGTCTGCCTGGAAGGTAATTATTCTAATAAGCCCGGCGTAAACTCTAATAAGCCCGGCTAAACGACACTCAAGAACTAGCGAATAATACCGCGTTTGGAACGGCGAATTGAATCGATAAACGGCTGGATAACATCCAGATGCTCCGTCAGGCTTTCAAGCTCCGCCAGGGCCTCATCAAGTTTCAAGCCCTTTCGATACAGCGTCTTATACGCTCGGTTGATCGCCCGAATCTGCTCCTTACTGAAGCCGCGACGCTCCAGCCCCGTCTTGTTGATGGTTCGAGGTTCAGCGGGATGCCCCGCCACCGTCACGTAATCGGGAACATCCTGATTCACAAAAGCCGCCGCACCAATAAACGAATGAGCACCAATATGAATGTACTGGTGCAACATGGTGTAGCCTGACAAAAAAGCCCAGTCAGCCACTTTCACATGACCCGCCAGCGAGGCGTTATTCACCATAATGATGTTGTTGCCGATGACACAATCGTGGCCAATATGCACATAAGCCATAATCAGGTTGTTATCGCCAATAGTGGTTTCAGAGCGATCCTGCACCGTGCCCCGGTGAATGGTCACTCCCTCGCGAATGACATTATTATCTCCGATGACCAGGCGAGTTGGCTCACCATCGTATTTCATATCGGGAGTATCATCCCCGATAGTGGAAAATTGATACAGCGTATTATTCCGGCCCAGACGCGTCGGGCCCTTCAATACAATGTGCGAATGGATAACACAATCGTCACCCACTTCGACACCCGGCCCAATGTAGGTCCACGGCCCCACCGACACATTTTTCCCCAGCACAGCGTCTGGATCTATTTTTGCAAGTGGGTCAATATTTGCAGAAGAGTCAATCACCGCTGTACCTGCTATGGCCGTGCCAGCGCACATAAAATAGTTGCCCGACAAACCAGCTCATCATCTACATGGGCCGAACATTTAAAACGCCAGATATTTCGTTTGGTCGAATCGATCTCTGCTTCCAGCGTCAGGCGGTCGCCCGGTACTACAGGGCGTTTAAACCGTACTCCGTCAACCCCGGCAAACAAATACAGACTATCGTCATCAGGTTGCTTATCCACCGTAGCGTAACCGAGTATGCCTGCTGCCTGAGCCATCGCTTCGATGATCAGTACGCCGGGGAAGATAGGTGTACCGGGAAAGTGTCCATTAAACACCTCTTCATTCCCGGTTATATTTTTATACGCGAGAATACGTTCGCCTTTATCGAGCTCGAGTACTCGATCAACCAATAACATCGGATAGCGATGGGGTAATAATTTTCTAATTTCTTCAATATACATGGAGCTACTTTACGACCTATAACTATGAATAAAATCTGTTGTGCAACACCGTCTCCAAAACCAGGCATCTCGAGCCCGAGCCAAGCGCCGGGCCGCATTCAGCCTATGTGGCCTGGTCTTTATTTTCCAACTGTCGCTCTTCTCGAGACGGCTCGTCTACTAAGACCTTGTCCGGCAAACTTTCGCTGACCAGTTTTTCCAATTTTTTTAATCGTTGTGCCATGTCGTTTAGCTGGCCAAAGCGAACTGCGTTCTTACGCCATTTAGGCGTTTCATCCATCAGGAGACCCGAGGAATAGGAACCTGGCCGAGTCACGGATTTCGACAAAGTACAACGCGCCATCGCCTGCACATTGTCGCACACGGTGACATGGCCCACAGCGCCTGCCTGCCCGGCAAAAATACAATTTTTACCGATGGTAGTACTACCCGCTATAGCCGAGTAAGCCGCCATTGCCGTATTTTCACCAAGACGCACGTTATGGGCAATTTGCACATGATTATCCAGGATCACGCCATCCTCGATGACGGTATCGCCTAGCGCACCTCGATCAATAGTAGTACAGGCGCCAATTTCCACCCGGTTGCCAATTTCAACACCGCCAATCTGGTGGATTTTTACCCACTGCCCACCTTCGTTCGCAAAACCGAAACCATCGGCACCAATTACCGAGCCACTGTGAATGGTGACCTGCTTACCAATACTGACGGAGTGATACACAGACACGTTGGCCGCAATGTGGCTATCGTCGCCCACCCTCGAATCATCACCAATATAACAACCCGCGCCAATCCGAGCCCGCTCTCCAATCGTGACACGGGCCCCAATCACAGCATGGGGGCCGATAGTGGCGCTCACCGCAACCCTTGCGCTGACATCAATCACAGCCGTAGGGTGAAGCCCAGCTTCCGTTTGCGGAGCCGTATCAAATAGGGCGGAAACACGGGCATAACACACATAAGGATTAGCGTGAATTAAAGCATTGCCAGCAAACGCTTCGACATCCTCAGGGCTTAAAATCAAAGCCGATGCCTGTGTCGTGGCCAGCTGATCCCGGTAAGACTTGTTCGCCAAAAAGGCCAGCTCGCCAACTTCCGCATTCTGCAGGGTATTGAGCCGAAGAATAAGCACCTCGGGGTCGCCACGCAGTTCAGCTCCTATCCAGGCAGCAATTTCTGTCAGTGGGATCCCCTGCTCACTCATCTGGGGCCGGGGGACAGATTGCTCTACGGGTTCTTCTCGCGTCATAGGCCGAAAAAACTCTGCTCGCCTGGAATCTTAACGTGTCTTACTGTTTAAACGTTCAATCAACTTATTGGTAATGTCCATCTCAGGTGAAGCGACGATAACCGCCTCCTTGGTCAGGAGCACGGTAATCCCGCCCTGTTCAACCAATTCTTTCAGGGAGGACTGCACCGTAGGTTGTAATTCTTCCATAATACTGTTCTGCAAAGCTTTCAATTCAGCCTGCAACTTGCGTGCTACTAACTCGTAGTCCGCCCGCAAGTACTCCATTTTCTTCTGGTATTCTGCCCCCTGCTCTTGCGACATCGTCATGCGCTTTGCCTCGATTTGTTTTTGCAAGGCTTTCACATCTGCAGCAATACTATCGGACTTAACCTGGAGCTGAGAATACTCAGAGGTATCCAGCAATTGCTTTTGCCGCGCTTTTGCCACATCAGAACTAAAGATAGCGCGGCCAATATCGACCACTGCCATTTTGTCTTCCGCTAGCACCTGCGTTGCACTCAGCGCGCTCGTCACAACACAAACCAGCACCACACCTAGTTTTACAATAATACGCTTCACTCTTTTCTCCTGATTAATGATTGCTATTTCAAGCCGTGATTGAAATCACCCGCTTAGTAAGCTTGGTTTAGACATTCTTGTCTACAAATTCTTGTTTACAAATCCCTTTTCAGGCTTTCCTATCTAGAAACGCTTACCTAAAAACGTTTACTTAGAAATTTTGTCCGAAAGAAAACTGGAAAAACTCGGTTTCATCGTGCTCCGAATCATTCAAAGCTGTGCCCGCACTGAGCTGGATAGGACCAAAGCCACTGATCCAGACGCCACCAATCCCCACCGAGTAACGTAACTCTCCTAAATCGGGAGCGAAGCAATTAACCTGGAAGTCGCCGCACTCGGTATCGAAAATATTTCCTGCATCAAAGAATACTGCGGCCTGCATACTGCGCTTATCCTTAAAGAACGGCACTGGAAACAGTAGTTCAGCGCTGCCCTCAATTTTAACATTGCCGCCAAAAGGATCGGCATCATCAAATCCCGCAAATACTGGCGTATCCTGAGGGCCTAGAGTATTGCGCTTAAACCCCCGCACGGAGCCGAAACCACCCCCGTAATAATTCTTAAAAAACGGTAGGCGTGTCGTCGCACCAAACCCTTCACCGTACCCGAGTTCTGAGCGGAGCTTTAAAGTCAGGCTCTTGGTTAGGGGGCGATAATACTGATGGGCGTAGTTCACTTTAAAATATTCCAGATCGCTGCCTGGTATCACCAACTCCAGATTGAGACGCTGAGATTGTCCTCGCGTGGCGAGTAAACCCCGATTCAAAGTTGACTTTGACCAGCTGAAATTGGTGGTAAAAATATTGTATTGGTCGTCGTTATCGAACACGAATTGCTGAATTTCCAGAGCTGCAAATGTGCCTGGGTCGATGGATAAGTTTTCAAAACCAAAACCAAAACCAATGCGACCAATTTCAGAATACGGGTAACTGAAATTAACACCCATAGTAAAGCTGTCCGTGGTGTAGCTAGACAGGTTAAATTCCTCATAATCCGTTGCACTAAAGCCGATTCTATAACCTGCGCTAATACCATCTTTAGTAAAGTATGGATCGGTGAAACTGAGCGAGACCGTCTGACGATATTCGCTGGTATTCAAGCCCAGGCCCACACTGTTGCCGGTTCCGAGGAAGTTTTTCTCCTGTAAATTACCTCCCAGGATCAAACCGGAACCCTGAGCAAAACCAACACTGGCTCCAATACTACCGGAGGGTTGCTCCTCCACCGCATAAAACACGTCGAGCTGATCATCGGTACCTGGCACTTCGCGAGTATCCACTTCAACTTCTTTGAAGTGCCCTAAACGTTCCAGGCGCACCTTGGAACGCTCTATCAAAGTCGTCGAGGCAGATGCACCTTCCATCTGACGCATCTCTCGGCGCAAAACCTCATCATCAGTTTTGGTATTACCTCGAAACTCAATTCGTCTCACGTAAGAGCGCTTACCTGGATCGACAAAAAAGGTAACTTTGGCCGTTCCCTCTTCCTTGTTGACTTCGGGGAAGCCCTCAACACTTGCAAAGGTGTAACCTTCGGCGCCAAGCCGCTTAGTAATAAGGGTATTGGTTGAGGTCATTAAGGCCTGAGAAAAAGTTAAGCCCTCGCGCATCAAAATAAGCGCCCGGATCTGATCTTCAGGCACGATAAGCTCACCCGCCAGCTCGACTTCATTAACGGTATAAACCTGTCCCTCAGTGACATTGACCGTGACATACACCACATCTTTTTCAGGGCTAATCGATACCTGAGTGGAATCTACTGCAAACTGCAGATAACCTCTATTAAGATACCAGGATTCCAGCCTCTCCAGATCACCCGATAATTTTTCACGGGAATACTTGTCATCGTTAAATATCCAGGACAACCATTGAGTTTTTTTCAGCTCAAACATGGATATCAGTTGCTCGTCCTCGAAGTCCTGATTACCCACAATATTGATATGCTTAACCGACGCAACCGCACCCTCGGTAATAGTGATATCAATCGCAACCCGATTGCGCGGTAACTCGCGGGATACCGCATCAACAGAGGCACCATAACGACCTTGCGACACATACTGACGCCGTAATTCCTGCCCCATACCTTCCAGTACGGTTTCACGGAATATCTGTCCTTCCGCCAGGCCTGCATCACGCAGCGCTCCCAACAACTGCTCATCCTCAATAGATTTATTACCGTCGAGGTTTATCTCTGCGACAGCCGGGCGTTCTTTCACGATCACAATAAGCACATTGCCTTCACGAGCCATTTTTATGTCGTCAAAATAACCAGTACGAAACAGAGTGCGCACCGCTGCTCTGAGGCTTTCGTCGCCCACTAAATCTCCGGCATTAACCGGTAGTGCGGCAAAGACTGTGCCTGCGGAGACTCTCTGCAGGCCATCGATACGCACATCTTCGACTTCAAATATCTCGGCAACCACCAACGCGGGCGATAGTGTGATAAGGCACAATAGTGCAGCAAGCAAGTGTCTCAAGGGGGTTCGCAATCCTTATTTTGTTAATTTTCAAAGCCCATCAGGCCGCTTCGAGAGCAATCTGGAACAGTGTCCTACCCACTCTCTACCATCCCTGCCATCAAAGAAAGTTCATCACTCACCGAACTCGTTTCTCACCTGGCTTAAATGGCTTCCTGCAAAACTTCGATACTCAATTACGCTGGCCGGCTCTGCGAATTTCCCGGTGCGGAACAGCTCGCCAGAAAAGTCACAAACGCAATATGTCATTGTATAGAGCCATGACCATCAAGCCAATTACCAAAAACAGGCCCACACGATGTCCGAACTCCTGCACTCGATCGGACAGCGGACTACCTTTGATCGATTCCACCGCATAATACGCGAGATGACCACCGTCTAGCACCGGAATTGGTAATAAATTTAGCACCCCCAGACTCACGCTCAGCAGAGCAAGCACGTGCAGGAACGGAACCAGACCGTAATCAGCGGAATCGCCCGCGACTTTAGCAATGGTAATGGGGCCACTCAAGTGTTTTACCGAAATATCCCCTGTGATCATTTTCTTAATAGACAGCAGGATCATCACCGAAGTATCCCAGGTTTTCTGGAACGCCGGTACGACAGCGCCAAACACCCCGTATTTCTCCAGCCGCCAGTGTTTCGACTCGCCGGAATACTCTACGCCCAGGCGACCGATAGTGCGATTTCCATTTTCTACCGAGAAAGCCTCGGGTCTTACGACCACAACAAGCACCTCGTCACCACGCCGTACTTCCAGGCTCATGGCAACACCGGCCCGCTCAGCGATGTACCCGGACCAATCCCGAATAATATCGCCGTCAGCACGTAGAACCTGATCACCTGCACGCAAGCCTGCGGCCTCTGCCGCGCTACCTGCAAGCACTTTCCCGATCAGCGGCTCAATCACGGGTCGTCCCAGAGTAATACCAATTTCTCGAATAGGATCGGGCGCTTTGGCATCGACATCCCAGCGATCCAGGGTCGCGTGATTTTCATATTCCACAGAGGAATCCGGATACAGAGTCCGAAAAGTGATAGTGCCACTATCGCCTAAACGATTCACCAGGCGCTCATTGAGCACCTGGATGGTTGGCGTCGGCTTGCCATCGACAGCAATAATTTCCTGTCCAACCTCCAGACCAGCCTGGGCCGCAATGGAGCCAGGCTCCACATCACCGACGATGGGCGCAAGACCTTGCACGCCCAACATAAACACCGCCCAGTAGGCAATAATAGCCAGCACAAAATTAGCCAGCGGCCCCGCAACAACCGTGGCCATACGTCGACCGACCGATTTGCGATTGAAGGCTCCATCAAGGTCAGCCGCGGCAACCTCTCCCTCGCGCTCATCAACCATTTTGACGTAACCACCCAGAGGCAACAGGGCTACTACAAACTCAGTACCGAGACGATCCGTCCAACGCAGTAGCGCCGGCCCAAAGCCGATAGAAAACCGTAGAACTTTGATGCCGCAGCGCCGCGCCACCCAAAAATGTCCAAACTCATGAAAGGTGATTAACACACCCAACATCAGTAAAAAATAAAACCCTTTCTCGATTATCGCCACTGATCAAACCTCATTTTGATAACGCACAATACCTGCTTCGGCCAATTGTCTCGCCCTGGCATCCGCTTCTTGGACTGCCTCAAGGCAGTCGGGTTCACCATGCTGCCAACTGGCCATGACCTCAGCCACTATTTCGGCAATACGGGGGAAGCTGATTTGCTCAGATAAAAACGCGGCTACCGCCACCTCATTAGCGGCATTTAGCGCCGCCGGTGCATCTCCCATCATTTCTCCCGCCTCCCGCGCCAGAACCAGGGACGGGAATCGCTCTTCATCTGGCGCTTCAAACTCAAGAGCCGAAAGCGCGGCTAAATCCAGTGTCGCCACACCAGATTCCATCCGCTCCGGCCAGGCCAGGGCATGGGCAATCGGAGTACGCATATCGGGGTTACCCAACTGAGCTAACACGGAGCCGTCTGCATATTCGACCAGAGAATGCACAATACTCTGCGGGTGAATCAGAATATCAATCTCGTCAGCACTGACATTAAACAACCAGCATGCCTCAATTAACTCAAGACCTTTATTCATCATGGTGGCCGAATCCACTGAGATTTTACGACCCATACTCCAGTTTGGATGAGCACAGGCCTGATCCGGTGTGACCAGCGACAGCTCGTCGAGAGAGGTGGTACGAAACGGGCCGCCTGAAGCCGATAAAACCAACTTACTGACCCCCGTACTGGACACCCCACTAAAACCCGGCGGTAAACACTGAAAAATCGCATTGTGCTCACTATCGAGGGGCAACAAGGTAGCACCACCGCGTTTCACTGCATCCATAAATAAAGCACCGGCCATAACCAGGGCTTCTTTATTAGCTAGTAATATTTTTTTGCCTGCTTCTGCGGCAACAAGCGTGGGCACCAAACCTGCTGCGCCAACAATAGCTGCCACTACCGTATCGGCACCGGAGTGACTGGCAACCTCCAACAAACCGTCTACTCCACATAACACCTGCGTTGTAGAAGGCACCAAAGCGCTCAATTTCCGCACAGCATCCTGGTTCGGAACCACAGCAAAGGTGGGCTTGAAAACCTGGCACTGCTCGGCCAGAACCTCGATACGGCTGTGCCCGGTGAGCGCAAATACCCGAAACCGATCGTGGTGACGAGCGATCACGTCAAGCGTGCTCACACCGATAGAACCGGTCGAACCTAAAATAGTTATCTGTTGAATCGCCATGAAAATCGTTCTACCTGCTGCTAAAGCGACGGAAACAAATCAAGCAAACCAAAAAGCCATACCATCAATACAAATACTGGCAGAGCCGCACTTAGACTATCCACTCTGTCCAGCACACCTCCGTGCCCTGGTAAAATAGTCCCGCTATCTTTCACGCCTCGATGGCGCTTCACCATACTTTCGTTGAGGTCACCCAGCACCGAGAATAGACCCGTCACCAAAACGACAAAGAACCACTGCAGCCACTCTCCGCTTTGTAAATGTGTAAAACCACTCCCCGGGGACTGTGAGGCATACCAGCCAAGGACGGCTGACAATATAGCCACCGCACACAAGCCACCCAGCAGGCCTTCTAAGGTTTTACCTGGGCTCACTTTAGCTGCTAGTCGTCGATGTCCAAACCGGCGACCTGCGAAAAAAGCACCAATGTCAGCACTCGCCACAATCAAGACCACAAAAACAAACCAGAGCCGACCATGCTCAGCTGCGATTAATTCGAATACCGCAAATAATGCAGGAATCAAAACCAGCAGCCCAAGCAGCAACTCGACCACCCTGGAACCCCACAACTTCGCGCTGGCGGGGTAAGTCACAACGCACACCGCAGCCAGCAACCACCACAATCCTCCTGCTGCCACAACATAGAGCGGATTTAGACCCGCCTCAAGTCCGAAGCCTTCTGGAAAAATACTCGCGCCAGAACTCCCGCTCGATAACCACCGCAAGCAAAACACCACACCTGTAAGCACCAGCACATAGAAAAGACGAGACGCCACCCGTTTAAACCCAGATAAGCCAGCCCACTCCCAGCCCCCAATCAACAGAGCCAGTGTCAACAACATCATCAGGGCCTTATCAGGCAAGCAAGCCAGCGCGGATAACAAGCCTACAGCGAGCACTACTCCAGTAATTATTCGCTGCTTGAGCATGTATTTTTATCCTGTTGCACCACTTGCTCGCCGGTCAAACCGAAACGCCGTTGGCGCTTATAATAAGCGGTTACCGCGCACTCAAACGCCGCACTGTCAAAGTCAGGCCAATAGCAGCTGGCAACGTAAAATTCAGTGTAAGCCGCCTGCCACAACAGGAAGTTACTGATACGCTGCTCTCCCGCTGTGCGAATGCATAAATCCACTGCTGGCAACTCAGCTAAACACAGAGACTTTTCGAGCATTGCTTCATTAATATCAGCGGGATCGATCTCACCCTGTCGCACTTGTTCTGCCAGAGCTTTAGCAGCTTCTACGATATCCCAACGACCGCCGTAATCGACCGCCAAAGTCAGTCGCATGCGACCGCCCGCGGTGTCAGCTTCAACCTGCTCAATCAATTTGCGCAAACGCGGGCTCAAGCGGTCACGCGAGCCAATGACGCGCAGACAGACATCCTCGGCCACCAGCTCTTTGAACTCTCTTTTCAAATAGGTGGCAAATAAGGACATTAACCCTCCCACCTCTTCGGCGGGACGCTGCCAGTTCTCTTTGCTAAAAGCGAACAAGGTTAGAGCCTCTACCTGATGCTCCCGACAGGCATCGAGAATATCGCGCACGCGCTTTACTCCAGCGCGATGTCCTTCCAGTCCAAGCAGGCCGCGCTTTTTTGCCCAACGGTTATTGCCGTCCATAATAATGGCGACATGTCGCAGGGGATGATCGGGAGTTTCCGGAGGATTTGTTTCAATCATGATGGCGCCGACGCTTCAGGCTCAGATTTCCATCAAATCTTTTTCTTTGTTGGCCAGGACTTCATCAATTTTGGCGACGAAACGGTCGGTAATTTTCTGGATATCACCCTGAGCCTGGCGCTCGTCATCTTCAGTAATATCCTTTTCCTTCAATAAGTCTTTGACATCAGAGAGCACGTCGCGCCGGGTATTGCGTATAGAAATACGCGCGTTTTCAGCCTCGTTCCGAGCCTGTTTGGTATACCCTTTTCGAGTCTCTTCGGTCAATGGAGGCATCGGCACACGAATCACTTCGCCCGCCGACGCAGGGTTAAGACCCAGGCCAGAATTCATAATCGCACGCTCAATGTCCTGAACCATGCCTTTTTCCCAGGGGCTGATCGATAAAGTACGGGAATCACTCACTGTAATATTAGCCACCTGACTGAGAGGCGTAGAATTACCGTAATAATCCACCTGAACAGACTCCAGCAAACCTGGGTGCGCTCGCCCCGTGCGAATACGAGAGAAGGTGGCGCCCAGGGCTTCAAGAGTTTTCCCCATGCGTTGCTCGGCGTCTTTTTTCAGTTCATTAATCATGTGCTATACCCACTGCGTGTTCTGTCTTTGCGATAGAAAATTTACTGGAAAACTGGATAAAACGGATCATTCAGATAGATCAAGCTTCTGAATCACTCAGCTCCTGAATCAAAGTACCCTCACTTCCCCCTACGACTATATTGAGTAAGGCCCCAGGCTTAGACATGCGAAACACCCGTACGGGCATTGCGTTATCCCGACATAAACAAATAGCCGTGAGATCCATAACACCCAGTTTTTTATCCAGAACCTGGTCGTAAGTGAGTTCTTCAAACAGGGTGGCTTCGGGATCCTTCATAGGATCGGCGGAGTACACCCCATCAACTTTGGTCGCCTTTAGAACTATTTCTGCATTCACTTCAATTGCACGTAAACAGGCCGCGGAATCAGTGGTAAAGAAAGGGTTACCCGTGCCAGCGGAAAAAATAACGACTTCCCCGCCGCTCAAATAGCGAAGGGCTCGGCGGCGATCGTAATGCTCGACTACGCCACTCATTGGGATGGCAGACATCACCCGAGCAGAAATATTGGCACGGTCGAGCGCATCGCGCATCGCCAGCCCATTCATCACGGTAGCGAGCATACCCATGTGATCGCCCGTCACTCGCTCCATACCGGCAGCACTCAGTGCGGCACCGCGAAACAGGTTTCCACCACCAATCACCAGACCAATCTGGATACCGATACCCACCAGCTGACCGATCTCCAGAGCCATGCGATCAAGTACTTTGGGGTCAATACCAAAGCCCTCTTCACCCATTAGCTCCTCGCCACTCAGCTTCAGGAGAATGCGCTTGTATTTGCGGTCCTTACTGTCACCTCTGGTCGGCATTACCGCTTCCTTTTCTACTTATTCTATTTTTTGTCCGGCATCATCATATTTAACTAGAAGCCATATTAACCGACAGTCGTGTTTGCTCGTAGCCATGTTAACTGATAGC
>JQIA01000446.1_pt1 | contig 20544 bp, 21 predicted proteins | sample 811431 | NCBI WGS metagenome assembly JQIA01 (sample SAMN02998118, study PRJNA258478) | marine sediment metagenome | biome: marine; feature: seafloor; material: sediment; isolation source: oil-polluted sediment collected from 3 locations (0.5 km, 0.7 km and 0.9 km)... | place: USA: Gulf of Mexico ...
TCACCCAGTACATTGATCCACCATTGAAAACCTCGGTTTCACGTCTTGGCCACATTCGGGTAATATGTCGGGAATATTCGCGCCCCATTTGCACACGGCGTTCGGCTTGCCATTCTGTCAGGGTTTCGACGCTTTCGCTGCCAACGCTAAGTTTGATGATGTTAATTTTTTCATTCATAAATTGAAATTAGCATTGGATTAAGAAAAGTAAATCGTTTACCTTCTGTTCTCTGCCAAAAGATTCGAAAGATTGATGTTATGAGCCGTTTTGCTGCCCCTATTGCCGAGCAAATTTGGGATATGAAATACCGTTTCAAGGATGCAAATGGCACGCCTTTGGATCACAGTGTTGAAGATACTTGGAAACGCATTGCAAATGCATTGGCCAGTGTGGAAGAAGATCCTGATCTGTGGGCAGATAAATTCTATAATGCCTTGGAAGATTTCAAGTTCTTGCCCGCGGGCCGCATTATTGCAGGGGCTGGTACAAAACGTTCTGTGACATTGTTTAACTGTTTCGTTATGGGCACCGTTCCTGACACAATGGGCGGTATTTTTGACATGCTGAAAGAAGCGGCCCTGACCATGCAACAAGGCGGTGGTATCGGCTATGATTTTTCCACCCTGCGGCCTAAAGGGGCCGCGGTTCACGGTGTTGCTGCAGATGCAAGCGGGCCGTTATCGTTTATGGATGTATGGGATGCGATGTGCCGCACGATCATGTCTGCGGGATCACGCCGCGGCGCGATGATGGCGACAATGCGCTGTGATCACCCTGATATTAACCAATTTATTGAAGCGAAACAAGATGGCGCACGCTTGCGTATGTTTAACTTATCTGTCTTGATTACAGATGATTTTATGGCTGCGGTGAAATCCGATTCCGCTTGGGATCTGGTGTTCGACGGGATGGTTTATAAAACAGTTAAAGCTTTGGAACTATGGAATAAAATAATGCAAGCAACATATGATTACGCCGAACCTGGTGTGATTTTTATTGATCGTATCAACAAGAAAAACAACTTGCATTATTGTGAAACTATCGCTGCGACAAACCCATGTGGTGAACAACCTTTGCCGCCCTATGGTGCTTGCTTGCTGGGCTCGATCAATCTGGCACGATTGGTGGAAAATCCGTTTGAAAATAATGCTGACCTGGATGCTGCAACTCTTGATGACTTGGTACGCACAGCGGTACGAATGATGGATAATGTGGTGGATGCATCACAGTTTCCACTCGAGGCACAAGCACAAGAAGCGCGGGCAAAACGCCGTATTGGGCTGGGTGTGACAGGCTTAGCTGATGCATTGCTGATGGTCGGGCAGCGATATGGATCAGAAGAAGCGGCTGTGTGCACTGAAGCATGGATGAAACAAATCGCACGGGCCGCATATTTGGCTTCTGCAGAATTGGCAGATGAAAAAGGTGCTTTTCCATTGTTTGACCAAAAGGCGTTTTTAGCTTCTGAAACCATGCTGGATATGGACACAGATGTGCGTGATAGCATCGCCGAAAAAGGTATCCGTAATGCGCTGCTGACCTCAATTGCGCCTACTGGTACAATCAGTCTTTATGCGGGCAACGTATCCAGTGGCATTGAACCGGTATTTGCGTATTCTTACACCCGCAAAGTCTTGCAAAAAGACGGGTCACGTACAGAAGAAGAAGTCTCTGATTATGCGGTGGAAATGTGGCGTGAAAAGTTCGGTGATAAAGCCTTACCTGACTATTTTGTAAATGCTCAAACATTAGCACCTTTGGATCATGTGCGCATGCAAGCCGCGGCGCAAAAATGGATCGATAGCTCAATTTCCAAAACCATCAACTGTCCTGAAGACATCGGTTTTGAGGACTTTAAACAGGTTTATATGGCTGCATGGGATCAAGGATGTAAGGGTTGTACAACATATCGACCAAATGACGTGACAGGTTCGGTCTTGACTGTATCTGAAGCCACCGAAACCGCTCCTGAAATTGATAAAGGGGCAGATGTGGTTTATCTATCCGAACCCTTAAGCCGCCCTGATGCATTGGAAGGCCACACTTATAAAATTAAATGGCCTGAAAATGAGCATGCTATTTATATAACCATTAACGATGTTTACGAAAATGATAATAGGCGCCCGTTTGAAGTGTTTATTAACTCAAAAAATATGGAACATTACGCTTGGACTTTGGCCCTAACACGAATGATCTCTGCGGTGTTTCGCCGAGGAGGCGATGTTTCTTTCGTTGTTGAAGAGCTAAAGGCAGTGTTTGATCCGCGTGGCGGCGCTTGGGTGCAAGGTAAGTATATTCCATCTATCCTTGCCGCTATTGGTGGTGTGATTGAACAACACATGGTGCGTATCGGGTTTATCCACTCTGAAGGCGCACATCTGAAATCTGACCCCAAGGCTGAGGCCATTGCTATCGGTGAGCGGCCCCGTGGGCCTGCGTGTCCTTCGTGCGGGCAATTTGGTATGCGTATGGTCGAAGGCTGCATGACTTGCGGCGATTGTGGGCATTCTAAGTGTGGGTGATTTGATAAGTAATGGCTGTGTCGTGTGATGTGCCACTAAACATCGCACTTCTTGCCAAAAGTGGACCTTTTCGACTCTTTAATCTCAAAGATTAATTTCTTCCAGATTAAATATCGATAATCTTGATTAGGTAGTTTGCCGATATTGGACGTGTCACGGTTTAGTGCCGCTCCAAGTTCTCATTTAAGCGGCTATCGTTTCGAAAACCAATGGGCTTTTCCAACCTAATGCGGAATGCCTGCGTCGTGGATTATAAAAGCCATTGATGTATTCGAAGATAACCAACTCTGCCTGGCGACGTGTATGCTAGGTATTTCGCCATATCAGTTCAGCCTTGATAGTTTTGAAGAATGTTTCCATTGCAGCGTTATCATAACAATTACCTTTGCCTGACATTGATACTTTGAACCCGTGTTTGCGAAGCCGCGCTTGATATTCATGAGAGCAATACTGGCTGCCGCGATCCCAATGATGGATGCAATTCCTAGGTGGACGCCGCAAAGCAATCGCCATATCCAATGCACGTATTGCTAAATCTTTTTCATTCTATTGCTAACCGACCAGCCGATGATCCGCCTTGAATGTAAATCCAATACAGCAGCCAAATACAACCAGCCTTCACACGCCCAGATGTAACTTATATCAACCACCTATAAGATGACAGGCGATGTTTACATCGCCGAGAGGCCATTTCTGGTTCGCTCGACCCGCTGTAAAGTTATGGTTCGGTAGGTTTGGCGCAATGTTGAATTTGTGATTGCTGTTTGTTGTAACCTTGTGCTTGCGCGTCCTAAAAACTGATATAAAGGAGCGGCACAATTCCGCGACAGGTCCAAAAAACAACTTCGATAACATTCAGGAACTATGCACCCGCTTGGCCCGTGATCTTGCAGAGCGTTTGGAGGTCTCGGTGTGCACGATTTACCGTAAGTGACGGGTGCGTCCCACACCCTGAAATCTTGACAGATAGGCTTGATACAGCGTACTTTATTGCATGAAAGTATTTGTTAGTACCTGTTTGTCTTTGTGTATTTCTACTGCCGTAATGGCCTTATACGTTTGGGCGCACCCCTCTGAAATAAAGCATTACACCACAGAGGAACTTATAGGGTTAACTTGTGAAGAACTTAGTGAAAAGCATGAGGAAATAATCTTCGAATACCATGACGCTGAAATTGCCCGTTATAATAGAACAGGCGCGTTTTCCGATGACCTTGGACTGCCTAAAGATGATGTCTTACCATATGTCATTTTAATGAAAAAGTATATTCAGGATAACGACTTAAGGGGGTTCAACCTATCCAAGCCTTTTACTATTCCAACACAAAGACTTCATTATGAGTTCTTTGCTGAAATAACGAGTGTATGCGCGACAAGCCCCTCGCGGGATGCATTGGAAGCAGTAGAGAAAGCCGCAAAAAATCTTAATCTGATTGATTAGCCAGCTAATCCATAGAGGCTATTTCTAATCCCTAGGATGGTTGATCTGCGCATCAAAATATTGGATGGCGGCTCAATGGGCTTTCTTAGAGGATGCCCATGGCGTCCAGAGTTTTATGTTTTTTGTGTTCGTTGCTTCAATCATGCTTTCTTAATTAAAAACAATGGAATCAAATCGACAATGTAGTTCGTTAACGTGTTCACCATTTAGACTAACGGATATTTCACCAAACGCAGTGTCGCCAAAACGAGTTGATGCAAAAAGTTCCCCTTTTGGAATATCTTCAAAAGGAATAATAAATCCCATAACTATTTCGTACTTATATCGCCCGTTCCAGAATTCGACTTCATCTGTAACAACTGTTCCATTTCTGGACGAAGGAATATAATTTAATGTTGTAAATGGCTCCGAAATCTCAAGTTCTGCTCGCTCATTTATTTTGCCATATTTATAGTATGCGTGGTCATCATCTAAACATAGAAAAACTTCCGTATTTCGATCTCTTAATTTGCAAGAAAAGTATAAGTTTTCGTCGGGTGTGCAATCCGCATTTGCCACAGAAGCACGCAGAAAATCAAAGATGACGTTAACAAAAATTTCATGGCGTCACCAAATTCCAAGAATGAAGGCCCCAACGTACCACACCGTAAACAATAAGAGTACAGCAGCTGTTGCCACCAAAAGCCGGTGGGAAAATGTCGAAGGTCTATATGCTCCAAATAAGCAAATAAAGGCGATGATTGGTAGCGCGATTGGTAGAATGACGATAAATATGATGGCTAAATCCTAGTTAAAAAAGGCTTATGAGATATTCTATTTTTGATAGCAGCGCACAACTTAACCGTCAAATAGATAGGAAGATGCCAATCGTTGTGAACTCCGAAATGTCGACTTTAGAATGCGTTTTGTGTTATCAAGAGTGATACAAACATGCTGTCTACCTGCGTAGAACCCAAACTTTTAATTTCACTTTAGGGTCTTAACGGCAGCTTCGTGCGAAAAACGGATATTGTTAGATTTCATATTAACGATTGTTTTATTGGTAGGGGGCACGGCAGTTACTTAGTTTTGCAGTCCCATCGATCAGGCTGCGTATACAGTTTGCATCTTTTGACATTTGCTCTCTTAATTCATCGGAAACAGTGATTGATCCGCCAGCAATTTCCAGCGCTGCTCTTACCAAAATGAGTGAGTGATCAAGTTGATTTCTTCGTACTGCTTCAATTGAAGGAGTAGGGTTTGAAAATTCAAAAATAGCGCCAAATCGTGCTCTTGCACATTCTGTCAACAGTTCTGGGATAGGTGTATACAAGGCTGCTTCACACCACATTTTTGCCAAGGCCCCCCAATTTAATTGACCCCGCGCTATATCATCTTTCTCACGTTCTTGTGCTTGCGTTGCAAATGACAGGGAAAGAGAAATGTCTTTCTGCGAGAAACCACTATGAGCCATTTTCACAATAGCAGACTGGTTGTTGAGTTCATTGGCAAGTATTTTGCTTGGCATCATCAAAAAGCATAGGATTGATACAATTGTAGATAAACCTATAGTTCTGGTTTGCCGCTGTAAATAATCCGACATTACGGTCTCCGCATCTTGATAGGACGATTAAAGAAAATAGCCTTTAGAAAGCATTACGGCAACCACTATCAGATATGAACTTGAATGTCTGCTTTAGTAGCAGGCTCAACTGATTGCCTATAAAACAGCCATTAGTTTAATATATACTCCAACGACTGAATTGACTTGAATTATTAGGCTGGAATAGATTTGAATTATTGCATGACGTGTGTGACAATCAGGCTCTATACTAACTCTGCTCCCATAGAAACTCATGAAAGATCCGCAGTTGGTTTCAAAATTACGAATTAAATTGAGACAATCAATATTTGTTGTCTTTATACTCTTATTAGCGATCCCAATCATGATGATTGCAAACGTTTCACTTGTTTGGTGGAAGGCTGAGCAAAACGCTTTAGGTAGGCCCTATTGCATTCAATTACAGCGCGAAGATCTTTCAGGTTATCGAGAGGCAGATTCTATGGCGGATTTGTCTGTTTTCAGAATGTGGGCTTCATATATGCGTAGTTATAAATTCGAATTCCATGGTATGTTGATCGTGAAATCTTCAGGTGGGTATGAGTGGTTCAACTGGTCATATTTAGGCGGGAGATTTGATCCAATTTCGGAACGTTCGCTCAAATTACGCTACCTATCTACACCAACTTGTGAGCCTAAATCAAAGTTCATTAAGAACCTATTTTTCTTGTCTTGGTTGTAGCTGAGGTTAGTGGTTAATTAAGGTTGTGGTAGACTTTGAAAACTAGCCTGTTAATCATTGACTGAATAGTAAAATATTCAAACAAAAAGGTTTGGCAATTGGGACAATATTTAGGGGTCGGCCTTGTATATTTAGGGGTATTTTTGACCACTGAGGCACACGCCGGTTGTCTTCAGGGGCGAGAAGCCTTCACATCCTGCCAGATTGAGGGCCGAAACACAGAAGTCTTCGTGTGCTACGACGATCAGGTCGCAACCTATAGCTATGGAACTATTGGCAAGGTTCCAGACCTGATCTTGTCAGAAACCATTGAGAATGTAGATTTTGAAGCTTGGTCTGGTTTAGGGAAGGCGATCCACGAGAAAGTCACCTTTTACAACGGCGATTACAGCTATGAAGTTGGAGGCGGGTTTGACCGACCGTTTTCTGATGAAGAGATGTTGCTTGTCGGAAAGACCCAGTTCGGGTGGCTTGAAGTTGCACAAAACGGCGAGAGATTAAGCAAACTTACGTGCATCCCTGAAACGGTGACCTACGGGTTTGGCGATGGAATTTTTGATGCCAAAGTAGCCACAGGTCTTGAATGGGACGATTCCTCAAAGACATGGCGACCTGATCCCAGTCATCCAATGGCCCCGCCTGCGAAAGCGCCGGTCTTGATGGAAAACACACATCTTGGGGTCTTAGAAGATTGTCTGCCTATTGAGGAATTCAAATTGAGCGGCATAACGATGGGCGATCCCGTGGCAATGCTCAGCAAACTTGGGCCATCAGAGGTAAGTGAGTTTATCATGGGTGGCGTCCTTGAAATTGAACGGTTCATATATGATGGCCTCCGTATCGATACATTCCAAGGTGCGGTTATGGGAATGAAAACCACAACGTCACAACGGGAGATGCCATCAGGCCTTAAGGTCGGGTTAACACGTGGGGAGGTTGTCAGCATCTTAGGCCGCGTTCCAAATGGGAACGTTGCTACATCGCAAAGATTTGACGCCCTCGCCTGCTTGGAAAAACAGGACTCGTCTGCTAAATGGTATGTCGCGATTGAGTTCGGACAGAACAAGCGCGTGCAAAGTATAAATTTTGCGAGTCTTTCACCTTAGGATATTGTAGCGCGGTGATGCAAATAAAATCGGATAAAATCTAGCATCTGCTATATTGGAAATGATTAAAACCGGCTGCTTCTGACGAGGCATCGAACTGCAAGTTTTGTGGTCTCTTCTAGAATAATCATCCTTTATCTCCTTGTGCGAGTGGGAATTTAATCACCATCAACGCAAGCCATTATAACGCAACTTCGCTTCCTATAATACGCTACCAGCTGGAGTGTAAGGCATTAGTCAGAAATAAACCTTTTGTAATTGCAGGAATGATGAACCGCGTGGTGGCTAATATGGGCGTGTTACTATGAGCCGTAATATGTGGGGTGGCTTGATGAAAGGCATTGTGCCTAAAACACTTGAAACTGCGTTAACAGTTACCCCGCCTCAAACACTACGCCATTTTCCTGTGCCATTAGGCGCGGGTCTTTGGATTTTATGGTTACCGGGCGGTTTTCCAGCACTTCCATGCACCGTGCAAAGGTTTCATCTTCCAGACGTTGCATCGCTTCGACTGTATAAAACGTTAGGTGAGGCGACAAGATAACATTTTCCATGTTATATAATTTGCGCATCGGGTGGTCTTTTTGGTTCATTGGCTCTTGGCTGTAAACATCTAATGCGGCTCCTGCGATTGTGCGGTTTTCTAATGCTTCAACCAATGCGGCTTCATTCACAATTGCCCCGCGTGAAACATTGATCAACATGGCGGTGGGTTTCATACAAGCCAGTTCGGCAGCGTCAATCAGATGGTGCGTTGTGTCGTTCAGCACACAATGTATCGAAACGAAATCACACTGTTGCAGCATCTTTTGCAGGTCATCACATTTTTCAACACCTGCAGCCTGCATGACTTCATGGGACATATTCGGGTTATAACCCAGTACCTTGGCACCAAACCCGGCACCTGCCATCCGTGCCATGCTTTTGCCGATCTTGCCGACACCAACCAACCCAATGGTTTTACCCGAAATATCCGAGCCTATCCAGCGTTCAGTGGGCCAGACCCAACCTTGATTTTGCATCGCGCTATGCAAAGGCACAAGTTTCTTGGCTAAAGCGATCATCAAGGTGAATGCGCCTTCGGCCACAGTATTTTCGGCATACTCTGGAATATTGACCACCGGGATAGCACGGGCGCGCGCCGCATTAATATCAATTGCGTCGATGCCAACACCAAATTTTACGATACCTTTCAACCGTTTCGCCTGCGCAATCACATGAGCTGTAATCGGGGTGTAGCACATCAAGATCAGGTCTGCGTCATGGGTTTGTGTCATCAGATCAGCCTCTGATATATTATCAGGCAATAAAACCAGATTTGCCCCAGTGGCACGTAAAGCCTGATCCAGATGCGGACACTCAAGTTCAAGATCAGTGCGGACAATCTTTATTTGCTTGGTCATTTAATCTCTTTCATGTTTTTTTCTTATTATTCAAAGGACCAGAACCATAGAAGGACAAAACCCATCATGCAACAGGTGGTGCGCCGCCTGCACGGGTTTGCGCCTCTATATAGGGTGCCAGACGATCTTTGATCACTTCGCTGCTTGCGGGCGGTTGATAGTCAGCAAGCACATCATTCCAAACCGTATAAGCCCGTTGGGTTGATGTCTTTTTACCCGCTTCTGTCCATGATCCAAAGTTGGATAAATCTGCGACGATAGGTTGGTAAAACGCATCCTTGTAACGGCGCATGGTTTGGCCCGTGTCAAAAAAATGCCCACCAGGGGCCACTTCTGCAATTGCAGACCAAGCCAATGCATTTTCACCGCTTTCAGGCGGTTGGCACAGTTCTGCAAAGGTTTGCAAAGCTTCTACATCGTTGATGAACTTTTCAAATCCAAATGTCAGTCCCCCTTCCAGCCAGCCAGCAGCATGCTTTACCACCGTGGCACCTGCCATCACAGTTGCCCACATTGCCATGTTATTTTCCAGGCCTGCCTGCATATCCGCCAGATTGGATGCAGCCCCACCCGCTGACCGCCACGGCAGGTCGATAAGGCGGGCCAACTGCCCGGTACCCAATGTCATCTTGACCTGCTCAGGGGTGCCAAAGGCTGGCGCGCCTGATTTCATATCAACATTCGAACCAAAGCCGCCATAAGCCACAGGCGCACCTGATTTAACAAGTTGCGCCAGTGTTATGCCAGCCAACCCTTCAGCATGTTGCAACACAAGCGCACCTTCAACCGTGATTGGCGCCATCGCGCCTGCCAGACAAAACGGAGTGATGATACTCATTTGTCCTGCGCGGGCAAAATCTATGATGCCTTGGGCCATCGGAATATCCAGCATGCGCGGCGAATTGGTATTGATCACTGTAGAAGCCCATGTGCCGGCGGCAAACTCTTCTTCGGACAGATCAAAGCCGATACGGATCATCTCAAAGCCCTGTTCCACCTGTTTTTGGCCGCGGGCATATAAAAACATCGGTTTATCCGTCAGGGTCATTTGCGCATTCATTGTCGCGTAATGGCGCATTTGGGGGGGCACATCTTGCGGTTCTGTTGCAGGGCCAAGCTGGTGGATAACATTATAGCTTTGCTGCAATTTCAGAGTTTCTTGAAAAACACTTAATGAACCGGCATTACGGCCTCGTTTTATATCCGTTACATTAGGGCAACCGGCCCCTGGTCCAAACATCAAAGCGCCTAACTCAAACTGTTGGCGACGGGCAGGGTTTACAGCCATGATCGGAATAGACTTAGGCGCGGTTTTTAAAGCATCCGTAATCATATCACGCCCGATACGCACCATCATATCGGTCTCATCTACAATGGCGCCACCTGTTTGATAAATTTTACGGGCCTCAGCCAATAAAACCTTGATCCCCAATTCTTCCAATACCTTAAGAGCCATCTCATGGATATTATTGATTGCATCTTCGGTGAAAAAACCTTGTGGCGCAAAGGGATGGCGTAACTGGCGGTATTTCAAGGACCGGTCAATAGAAACAGGGTTTTCAAGACGGCTTTCACGTCCGCGTCTTTTCTTTCTTTCAGCCATTCGAACACCTTTTTTAAATCGGCCAGGCGAAATTGCCATAAGCCAATTTTCTAAGGTTACTTAACGCTGAAATTTAACATCTGTGAAGTCAGTAAATTACCCGCGGCCGCGATAAGTTGGTACACCTTGATCAGGTACCCAAACGTTTTCAGGCGTGGCACCTGTTTGATAAAACACATCAATAGGAATGCCACCGCGCGGGTACCAGTAACCGCCGATACGCAACCATTCAGGGTTTAGAAGATCAACCAGACGCTTGGCGATGGACACCGTGCAATCTTCATGAAACGCGCCGTGATTGCGAAAAGAACCAAGGTATAATTTCAATGATTTACTTTCAACCAACCAGGCAGCCGGCACATAATCTATGACCAGGTGAGCAAAATCAGGCTGGCCTGTCATCGGGCAAAGTGAGGTGAATTCAGGTGCAGTAAAGCGCACACAATAAGGCGTGCCCGCTTGCGGGTTTGGAACACGCTCTAATTCAGCGGCTTCGGGGTTTTCAGGTAAAGCTGTGGTGTTCCCAAGCTGTCTTAAATCGCTATATATATCGTCTTTAGTCATGTGATTATTCCTTTCATGCGCGGGTCATACGCCGCGTTTGTTACCCCAGAGCATAACATGTAATTGTGGCAAGATGTGCGCCGTAAACCAGTGATCATTTATGGTTTTATCAATCAACCAAAGCATTTTATCTGTCACTTGATCTTGACTTATCGGCGCGTCATATTCATTAGCGGGCGGTGGTGTGTCATTGCAGGGTTGCAGGTAGATCGGCACGTCAGGGTAACGTTTGGCAGTGTCTTTAGCAAACTGATAATCGACATCGTCAAAGATCACGATTTTCAATACAATCTTTGGACCTGTCCCGGCCACATGAAGACAATCATCAAACATATTCCAATCAACGATCATACCGCTAGAGGGTGGTTTGGGGCTTAACACAAGCATGTTGAGATCCATAAACCACGGTTTTGAAACAGAACCTTGGGTTTCCAATGCAAACTGGTAACCTGCTTCATGACCACGTTTAATGAGCGGGCCAAAAGGCTGGATTGCAGGGTTGCCACCTGAAAGCGTGACCATGATCGGTTTGCCGTGTGAAAGTTCAGTGATTTCACCCCAAACCGCATCAGTTGTCATGGCCTGCCATTGATTGCGGTATTCAGTATCTACCGCATGTAAACTATCGCACCATGTGCAGCGGTAATCGCACCCACCCGAACGCACGAAAACCGTAGGCTGGCCGATCAAGGCACCTTCGCCTTGTATCGTCGGACCGAAGATTTCACTGATGCGCAGGGCCGTCATGGCCGGTACTCTGCCCATGTTTTGGGCGTTTCACTGACACTCACGGCTGAAGTTTCAGGCAGGCAGGCCTTGCACCAGTCATAAAGATGCTTGGCAAGCCGTTCGGCTGTAACCATGTCATCGCCAAGCACATCGTTCAGATGACGGTGATCTAGCTCTTCGTCGATATAATGCTTTAATGGTGCCAACTCATTGTAATCACGGACAAACCCATGAGTATTCAAGCCCTTGGACGAGAGCTCTACCTTTACAATATAATTGTGACCGTGCAGGCGCGCGCATTGATGACTGTCAGGCAGGTCTTTTAGTTGATGTGAGGCAGAGAAGTGAAATTCTTTTGTGATGCGATAAGTCATTTATCTACCTCTTTTGTGGTGGCTTGACGCCAGAAATCCGGGTCAGCATAGATGGTTGGATCAATGACACCTGCAAGCGCAAAAGCTTCAATGCGTTCAACGCATGTTCCACACCGCCCACAATGCTGTGCGCCACCTTTGTAACATGACCATGTATCAGCAAACGGGGTATTATAAGCGGTTCCTGCAGTGACGATATCAGCTTTGGAACCGTTCACGAACGGGGTGTAAAGCTGAACATTTGCATACCCGTCAAGAGCTTGGTTTTGCATGGTTTGGAATGCATCTATAAAATCAGGCCGGCAGTCCGGATAGATAAAATGATCACCACCATGCACCGCGGTGGCAACCGCATCTGCATCTTGGGCCGCCGCCACGCCAAAAGCGATGGAAAGCATAATGGCATTGCGGTTTGGCACCACTGTCACTTTCATGCTGTCCTCGGCGTAATGCCCATCAGGCACGTCGATATCTTCGGTCAAGGCCGAGCCTGTCAGGCTGGCACCGATTGCACGAATATCAATAATCTGATGCGGTACATTAAGACGGGCGGCACAACTTGCAGCGTAATCCAGTTCTTTGCGATGCCTTTGACCGTAATCAAAGGATAAAAGGCTGTGTAATGTATTTTCCGCGGCCACTTTATGCGCAAGTGAAACGCTGTCTAATCCGCCAGAGCAGATCACGATTGTTTTCATATCTTCAAGTCCTTGTTTTGTCCGGGTAGGCTGCGACCGGTACCGTGTAGAATAATTTGTTTTGCCAGTGGATTCAATCCCAAAAACAGCGCTATGATCCACGTATGATAAAACCAGAGCACCTTAGATGAAACAAATTGCAAATGTCCTGACTGACCGTGGCTCTAAATATGCGGTTAGCGGTGCTCGGGTCGCCAATCGGGCCGAAGCCGCGGATTTTATTAAACAACTGACCCGCAAAAAGAAGTTTGCAAAAGCAACCCATAACACATGGGCAGTGATCTTTGCCAATGGTGAACAGGTTAAAGATGATGACGGTGAAAGCGGGGCAGGGGCGTTGATCTTGCAAATGCTGGAGCGTGAGGGCTTGTGCGATCATATCATCACTGTCACCCGCTGGTATGGCGGGGTGCATTTGGGCGGCGACCGCTTTAGGCACGTAAAGGCCTGCGTGCAGGCTTATTTGGCTTTGGACTAAGCTACGATAAAGTATTTGGTGATGCCGTAAACATAAAATACAGCAAACAGAATATTGATGTATTTCAATTGGCGTTCAGTGTGTAATCATGCGCAATAGATCCAGATGATGCAAAAAGACAGACCTAAAAGCATCGGCCAAGGGCGCCAGTTTTGTATGATAGCAATGGTCGATCCTAAGCCTAAAGCAAGGGTAAACCATTTTAAATGTTGTTCATAATCCGCAAGGGATCGGATGCGCATATCGGCGACGTGCTTGTTCAAATGTAAGAGGTAAGCGGAAATATTGCTTATGCACAACACACATCAAAAGTGGTGTATCTGCCATGGCTTATCTACAAAACATATGTTGCCCCCGCTAAAGCTGGTTAGCGGGGGCAAAGCCCTTATTATTCAGCAGGCAGAACACCGGCATCAATGGCCGCTGCCACTTCGCTTTCATCCAAAGCCCCGCTTTTATCAACATCAACAGCTTCTAAAACCGCTTCATTGGTATCAGGATATGCAGCGACAAATTCCACTTCGGAAATAAGCCCGTCTGCATCAGCATCCATTGTATTAAAGTCAGCGGCATATGCCGCGGTGCCCAACAGCATTGCGATGATCAGTGTGATTGCGTGTTTCATATGTAATTCTCCTGTATGCTAAGGTCGAGACATGGTCCCGAACTAGAAACGACAACCGCTTCTGTAACCCATTGTTCAAGAGGATGTGATCAACCACAATTGACTTGGTGTACTTGATTGAAATTGCGCATTTTCCAGCTTAAATGTTTGAAATGTGTAAGCAATTTATAGCTGAAATCAAAGGGTTGTGCGAAGTTATGCCGAACAATCGTACATAAAACTTAACTCTGGACAAGGCTTGGGCATTGCAGGTGTTTTTGATTGAACTGGTCGCGAAAGCCCAGCATAATCAAAGTTATCCATTGACCGATGACCTTCATCTGACTATTTGGGAAATACGCGGGGGAGTCCTACCTAAAGGACTGAGAGGCGGATTGTGCGATTGCACGGTGACGCGACCCTTTGAACCTGACCCAGTTGATACTGGCGTAGGAAGCTAAGATCGCCTTATCCGGTTTGGAAAAAGTGATCCGACAAAGGGCACTTGTTCCCGTTTCCCACCCAATTCTCGTCTGTGTCTTTTTGAGTGATCGCTTGAGGAGCATAACATGAACATACCCACCATAAAATTAACCACAGACCCATTGCCCGCATCGCGCAAGATTTATGTGGATGGCACTAAATTTACAGATATTCGCGTACCAATGCGTGAAATTTCAGTTCACCCAACGGCTGGTGAAGCACCACTGCCGGTCTATGACACCTCAGGTTCTTACACTGACCCTGCAATTCAAACGGATATCAACCAAGGCTTATCACCGTTACGCAAAAAATGGATTATCGCACGTGGCGACGTGGAAGAATACACAGGACGTGACATTCAAGATGCCGATAATGGCTTTGTCTCAGGTGAACGTCTCACTATGGAATTCCCAGTAAAACCCCGCCCATTGCGCGCCCTTGATGGCAAAGCTGTGACCCAGATAGCTTATGCACGCGCCGGTATCGTCACCCCTGAAATGGAATTTATCTCTATTCGTGAAAACCAGTTGCGTGAAGCAAAGAGGATTACACGTGATGGCAATGATTTCGGTGCAAATATTCCTGATTACGTGACACCTGAATTTGTTCGTGATGAAGTTGCCGCGGGGCGCGCTATTATTCCTGCCAACATAAACCATCCAGAATCCGAGCCAATGATCATCGGGCGAAATTTTTTGGTTAAAATCAATGCCAACATGGGCACCTCTGCAGTGGTCTCTTCAATGGAAGAAGAAGTGGACAAGATGGTGTGGTCAATCCGTTGGGGTGCTGACACTGTGATGGATTTGTCGACAGGTCGTAACATCCACAATACCCGTGAATGGATTATTCGCAACAGTCCTGTGCCCATTGGAACAGTGCCGATGTATCAGGCACTTGAAAAGGTGAACGGGATTGCCGAAGACCTAACATGGGAAGTGTTTCGCGATACGTTGATTGAACAGGCTGAGCAAGGCGTGGATTATTTCACCATCCATGCAGGCGTGCGCTTGCATATGGTGCCGATGACGGTCAATCGCGTGACAGGTATCGTGTCACGCGGTGGGTCTATCATGGCAAAATGGTGCCTGCATCATCATCGTGAGTCGTTTATTTATGAACATTTCGCTGAAATTTGCGATATTTGCCGCCAATATGATGTGGCCTTCAGCTTAGGGGATGGCTTGCGCCCGGGTTGCATTGCAGATGCGAACGATGAAGCGCAATTTGCTGAGTTGGAAACATTAGGCGAGTTAACTAAAATCGCATGGGCTAAAGATTGTCAGGTGATGATTGAAGGACCAGGCCATGTGGCGATGCATAAGATCAAGGAAAACATGGATAAGCAGCTTGAGTGTTGCGACGAGGCACCGTTTTACACGTTGGGGCCGCTGACCACGGATATTGCGCCGGGTTATGACCATATTACCTCTGGGATCGGGGCGGCGATGATCGGCTGGTTTGGCTGTGCAATGCTTTGTTATGTAACGCCTAAAGAACACTTGGGGTTGCCGGACCGTGATGATGTGAAAATCGGAGTAATCACGTATAAAATCGCAGCGCACGCAGCTGATTTGGCCAAAGGCTTACCTGGTGCACAGCGTCGGGATGATGCGTTATCACGTGCGCGGTTCGAATTTCGCTGGGAAGATCAGTTCAACCTTTCACTTGACCCAGATACCGCCCGCGATTTCCACGATCAAACTTTGCCTAAAGAGGCGCATAAAGTAGCGCATTTCTGCTCTATGTGTGGGCCAAAGTTCTGTTCAATGCGGATCAGCCACGACATCCGTGCCGAAGCACAAAAGGAAGGTTTGGAAGCTATGGCGGCCAAGTTTCGCGAAGGTGGTGAACTATACGTTCCCACTAAAGAACCGGCCGAATGATCACCATTGCAGGGGCCGGTATTGCCGGCCTCGCTTGCGCTTATGAATTGATGCGCCGAAACATACCGGTAACTGTATACGAGACCAGTTCCGATCCTGGCACCAATACCTGTTCACGCTTTGCAGGCGGGATGCTGGCGCCGTGGTGTGAACGCGAAAGCGCTGAAGAACAAGTGATTACACTGGGTGTTGGCAGTATCAATTGGTGGGCGCAGATCACTAAGATAACCCGGGCGGGTACTTTGGTGTTGGCGCCACACCGTGACAAGGCAGAGCTTGTGCGCTTTGCCCGCCGTACCACAGGGTATAAACAAGTATCGCAAAGTGAGATCGCCGTTTTAGAGCCTTCGTTGGCGGGGCGGTTTGCACAAGGGTTGTTTTTTAAAGACGAAGCGCATCTTGATCCGCGCAAAGCCTTGTCTGATCTGGCCTGTAAGGTGCAAAAGATGGGGGGGCGTATCCTTTTTGACACCCCGGCACCGCAAAATGTTGACGTAAATTGTACGGGTACGGCCGCCGTCAACTTGCCTGATCTGCGCCCTGTACGTGGTGAAATGGCAATGCTGTATGCGCCTGAAGTAAAGATTACACGGACACTGCGTTTGTTGCATCCACGTGTGCCGCTTTACCTTGTTCCGCGTGGTGACGGGATTTATATGGTTGGGGCAACGATGATTGAAAGCAGCTCTACCCGCCCAATAACATTGCGATCCTTAATGGAATTACTCGGCGCGGCTTTCACACTTCACTCAGGATTTGCCGAAGCTGCAGTGATCGAAACTGGTGCTGGCTTACGTCCAGCATTTCCAGATAACCTACCACGCCTTATTAACCAAGACGGCACGCTTTATTTGAACGGTCTTTACCGCCACGGTTTTCTTTTAGCCCCGGCAATGGCGGCAAAAGTCGCTGATCATTTCACATCGGAGAACACCCATGAACATTATCGTTAATGCGCAACAATGTGACATCACATCTACAACAATAGCGAAAGCTTTGAACGAGCTGGGTTATAATAGCCCTGCGCTGGCCACAGCACTGAACGGGCATTTCGTGGCGCGTGAGGATCGTTGTAATACGGCGTTAAAATCTGGTGATCAGTTGGAAGTACTGTCTCCAATGCAAGGGGGATGAACTGATGCAGTTGTATGATACAGAAATCACTTCTCGCTTGTTGCTGGGCACCGCGCAATACCCGTCCCCTGCAATTCTTTTGCAGGCAATTCAAGCCAGTAGTACCCAGATTATCACGGTATCTTTGCGCCGTGAAATTGCTGATGGAACTGGTGCGGGTTTTTGGGATATGCTGCGTGAAACCGGGTGTTATATTTTGCCAAACACGGCTGGCTGTCATTGCGCACAAGAAGCCGTGACGACAGCTGAAATGGCGCGCGAAGTGTTTGGCACTAATTGGATTAAACTGGAAGTGATCGGTCATTCTGACACTTTGCAACCTGATGTATTTGGGTTGGTTGAAGCCGCCCGGATTTTAGTGGATAAAGGTTTTCAGGTTTTTCCCTACACCACCAGTGATTTGATTGTTGGTGAAAAGCTTATTGACGCTGGATGTGAAGTTCTGATGCCTTGGGGCGCGCCGATCGGATCTGCGCAAGGTCTGCGTAACCCTGATGCGATCCGTGCGATGCGCGCACATTTTCCTGATATACCACTTATTGTGGACGCGGGTATCGGGCGCCCTTCAGATGCAGCGCAAGCAATAGAGTTGGGCATGGATGCGGTTTTACTGAATACGGCGGTTGCCAAGGCGGGGGATCCTGCCACGATGGCCCGCGCAATGGCCTTAGCGATTAAGGCCAGCCGATTAGGCTATGTCGCTGGCCTGTTAGAACCCCGCGATATGGCGGTACCTTCTACACCTATCCTTGGCATGGCGGAGTTAGCATGATGGAACGTTTTTATCTTATTGTTGGCCATGTTGAACGCATAGAATTGCTGGTGCCACACGGTGTGAAACTTGTTCAGTTGCGCATTAAAGATAAACCCATTGCAGAGGTTCATCGGCAAATTGCCCGCGCGCGGGATTTTTGTGCGGTTCATCGCGCGCAATTAGTGGTTAATGATTACTGGCAAGCGGCATTGGATCTGCGATGTCGCTTTGTCCATCTTGGACAAGATGATATGAAGACCGCAGATTTTGCAGCACTGCGGCGGGCAGGGGTGCGTTTTGGCTTATCAACCCACGATGAGGCAGAACTGGATCATGCTTTGTCATATGATCCGGCTTACGTGGCCCTTGGCCCTGTCTACCCAACAAAGTTGAAACAGATGAAATGGGACCCGCAAGGTCTTGAACGGGTGCAGCACTGGAAAAAAATGATAGGTGACACGCCGCTTGTCGGTATTGGGGGGCTAACGGTGGATCGTTTGCATGGCCTCTTTGTGGCCGGTGCAGATAGTGCCGCTGTGGTGACGGATATCCAACAAGCCGATGACCCTGAAGCGCGCACCCGCGACTGGATCAAGGCCTGCGCACCGTGAACCGTTACGCCCGCCAGATGATCTTGCCCGAAATTGGTGAAACGGGCCAAGCCCGACTTACACAGGCTCATGTGCTGGTGGTCGGTGCAGGCGGCTTGGGTTGCGCAGCGTTGCAATATCTTGTGGGCGCAGGGGTGGGACATATCACCATTATTGATCCTGATGATGTTGACGAAAGCAACCTGCATCGCCAACCACTGTATAAAATGGCAGATATTGGCATGGCAAAAGTCATGGCTGCATGTACGCATTTGCGTGCATTAAACCCCGAAGTGCAATTATATCCGCAGGCATGTCCGCTGGATCCGGTTAATGGATTAGAGTTGATCAAAAGCTGCGATTTGGTAATTGATGCAGCTGATAGTTATGCTGTGTCCTATACGCTCTCAGATATTTGCCTTGCCCTTGAAACACCTCTTATCTCTGCTTCTGGTCTGGGGCAGGCTGGCTATGTCGGTGCGTTTTGTGCAACCGCCCCGTCGCTCAGGGCAGTATTTCCCGATTTACCGCAAAGTGGCGCCACGTGCAGCAGTGCAGGTGTGATGGGGCCAGTTGTTGGGATGCTGGGCGTTATGCAAGCCCAGTTCGCCTTGCAAATCTTGTTGCATCACGAACCGTCACCCCTTGGGGTGATGATTTCGGTTGATATGAAAACCTTGCATTTTAATCGTTTTTCCTTTGTCAAAGCCAAAGAACCAGCGTGGCATTTCGCTTTTGTTTCTATCCACGATTTGACAGCTACAGATGTAATTATTGAGCTGCGTGATCAAACAGAAACCTTTGTTGCAGTTGCTGCAAATGCCATGCGCCTAGATGCTAAAACACTCAAAGATCTGCCACGATCAAAGCACCGTACAGTTCTGACTTGTCAGAGCGGTTTACGGGCTTGGCGTGCGGCAGTGTTTCTTCATGAGAAAGGTCATAAAAATCTTGTCCTGCTTGCCGCTGGGGCCGTGCAATGATCCCTTTAATGGTTATTGCAGGTTCAGACAGCAGCGGTGGGGCTGGGCTTACACGTGATGTGGCAACAGCGGGTGAATTGGGTTTTCAGGTTAAGCCAGTTTTGACGTCAGTAACAGCACAAACTGATCAATCTTTTTTGAAAAACCACCAAATACCATCTGATATTGTTCAAGCCCAAATTACTGCAGCGATGACAGACACAGCACTTGGAGCAATCAAAATCGGCATGCTTGGAACCACAGAAATTGCTAAAACGGTAATGGAATGCTTGGACGCATCTGATATCCCTGTCATCCTTGACCCTGTGCTTAAATCCAGTTCAGGTGGTTCTTTGTTTTCTGGCGGGGATATCTGCGATCTTTTTCCAATCACAATGCTTGTGACGCCTAATCTGGATGAAGCCGCTCAGCTGACCAACCGCCCTAAAGCTGTTAATGAGGCTGACATAAAATTACAAGCAGCGCTTTTGATGCAGCGCGGAGCAAGTGCCGTATTGATAAAAGGTGGTCACGCAAATGGCGTTGACTGCATTGATCATTTTTTCAATGCCAAAGGGCATACACTCTTGACTGCACCACGGCTAGAACAACAAAAGCGTGGTACTGGATGCACGTTGTCTACGGCTATTGCTTGCTACATTGCAGCCGGATATTCTCTTGAAAATGCCTGTCAAATGGCAAAACAATATGTGGGTGAATGGTTGCGTGGGCATCTTGAAAAGTAAAAGGAATAAATACGGCTTATGCTGCGCCTATAAATTCTCGATGAAACGGAAAAATTTCCACATAAACGTACAAATGCAATTTGCAACACATGGTTAATGCCAACAGAAAAGATTGGTGCACCCGTCGCGATTCGAACGCGAGACCTCTGCCTTCGGAGGGCAGCGCTCTATCCAGCTGAGCTAC
>JQIA01000447.1_pt1 | contig 20543 bp, 18 predicted proteins | sample 811431 | NCBI WGS metagenome assembly JQIA01 (sample SAMN02998118, study PRJNA258478) | marine sediment metagenome | biome: marine; feature: seafloor; material: sediment; isolation source: oil-polluted sediment collected from 3 locations (0.5 km, 0.7 km and 0.9 km)... | place: USA: Gulf of Mexico ...
AGGACTGAGCGCAGCGATTCATTTGCTAATACCTAAAACCCAATACCTAATAGCTGATTTTCAAACGAAGGAACCCGGATGCATAAAAACATATTAATCATTGCCGACATTGAAGGGAGTTCCTGCTGCAATTCCTATGAGTCCACAACATTCCTTCATCCGGACTGGCCGGAAGCCTGTGTCGGTCTTAGCCGTGATGTGGATGCCGTTGTCAGCGCCCTTTTTGACGCGGGTGCCGAAAAAATAACCGTAAAGGATTTTCACAGAACGGCTTATAATCTTTTACCGGAGCTAATTGATAAAAGAGCCACAATCGTTCCAGGCTACCGCCCCGGACCGGTACCGGGATTAGGCGATCCGGGGGATGCGACTGCAGTCATGATGATAGGGATGCATGCGCCATCCGGCGCGGATGGATTCCTTTCCCACACCCTGACATCGAGAATATCAAAACTTGAAGTCAATGGCCGCTTGATGTCCGAAGCCCAGCTCTTTGCAGCATCCCTTTCACCATATAATATTGAACCGGTTTTTTTCTCAGGATGTCCGGTTGCCTGCCAATATGCTGCCGATGAAATTGACGGACTGACATGCTTTCCTATTGAAAAATTTCAGAATAATGAAACCTTCGATCCCGATGCCTGGAGAAATGCGCTTTCAAAAGAAGCGGCAATGTCACTCAATAGCACCCAAAATGGTATTTATAATCCTGAAGGAAAATTTAACGCTGTTATTACAATGCGTGACGGAAAAAAATATACCGAAAAAATCGCCTGTCGCTGGGACTTTAAATTCAATGACGACAAAATATTTATTGAGACAGAGACCATCCATGAACTTTACGACTGTCTTATCCGCCTCTGTTACTTAACCCCTGTTATCGAAAAGCTTATCCCTGTTGGTCTGCCGCTTTTTAATCTAAGGGGAAAGGCAGGGCTCATGTGGGTCAAAAACAGGGTAAAGAACAGTAACAATTAGAGATCCGTTCTACCTTGTGAACATTATTCAGTCAGCTCTGTATCCATCCCCCCCTTGTAATATGAGTATGGGCTCATAATCTGGTTTCGTACAATTTATGTTTGACGTCAGATTATCGGATACTGTATGTTGCAATGCTATGTATACAAACAAATTTATTTATCTGGCATAAAAGATAAAAAATTAAAATATCTGATAGTTAACACCAAAAGGGCGAAAATGATAAAAGATAACATACTAGGTATAGATGTCGGATCCGTAGCTGTTTCCGTTGTGGAAATATCCCCGGAAAAAAAAGTCATAAAGCATGATTACCAATTCCATAAAGGCGATGTCCAAACATGCCTGAAAACAATACTTTCAGACTTTGACCTTAATACAATTTCACATATTGCGACAACCACATCAACTCCGGATTTCGTACAATGCGACGGTAAATATGACAATCAGGTCGCTATTATTGCCGCAGCAAAGAAACGCCACGATCAGTTCTCATATATTCTGAGTGTGGGCGGTGAAAAATTTGGGCTGCTCGCGTTTGATAATGAGGGCAATTACAGCAATTATAAAGCAAATACCTCCTGTGCCGCAGGTACTGGCAGCTTCCTTGACCAACAGGCCGGCAGACTCAACCTTGAAAGTATTGAACAATTAAGCGGCATCGCTTATGACAACAACAATACTTTTCCAATGATCGCCTCTAGATGTGCTGTATTTGCCAAGACCGACCTGATCCATGCACAACAGGAGGGATATTTACCAGGCGAAATCAGTGACGGGCTCTGCTATGGCCTTGCTAAAAATATTGTCGATACCTTATTTTGCGGTATGACTGCTCACGGTAAAATAATCTTTTGCGGCGGTGTTGCAAAAAACAATGCGGTTGCTGAACATATTGAAGAATTGATCGGTACAGAATTGACCATCGATAATTTCTCCCATCTATACAGCGCCATTGGCGCAGCATTCTGCCTCATGGATGATGTAGAGTCATTAACAACGTCCGAAACTGACAGATACAGCTCGGTCTCTGATATTATTCAAAAAAAGGCCGATAAAAGAGATTATTTTTATCCACCGCTGGCATTAACGTTATCGACATTTCCTGATTTTGAGAGCCTTGAAAAATATCAGTACAAACCTCTGAACAATACCGGCAACGAAACATTTGTTGAAGTCGATATATATGAAACGTTTGACAAAAATAGTGAAACAAAAGCCGTTATAGGTGTGGATATTGGATCAACAAGTACAAAGGCAGCACTTGTAGGTCCAGACAATAATGTCCTTGCAGGTTTTTATACCAGGACCGCAGGTAACCCGCTTATGGCAATCCGATTAATACTGGAGTCGATCAACGACATCGTTATCAGAAAAAAGTCAAACCTGATCATTTCCGGATGCGGCACAACAGGCTCCGGCAGGAAATTTATCGGAAGAATTATCGGTGCTGATACGATTGTCGATGAGATAACAGCTCACGCAAGAGCCGCATACGAAATTAATCCTGAGGTTGACACCATCATCGAAATCGGTGGACAGGACGCTAAATTCACAACATTACGAAATGGTATGGTAACGGCTTCAACAATGAATAACGTTTGCGCAGCCGGTACTGGAAGCTTTATTGAAGAACAGGCTAAAAAACTTGGTTGCAACATTATCGACTATGCAAGGCGCACTGAAAATGTAAGTGCCCCCATGGCCAGTGACAGGTGCACCGTCTTTATGGAAAGAGATCTGAACCATTATCTTTCCGAAGGCTACGCTGTTGATGAGATATTAACCTCGGTTCTCCATTCGGTAAGGGAGAACTATTTAATAAAGGTCGCTACAGAAAGCAATATCGGCAACACTATCTTTTTCCAGGGTGCAACGGCAAAGAACAAATCACTGGTTGCCGCTTTCGAGCAGCGCCTGAACAAACCGATTCTTGTTTCAAAATTCTGCCATCTGACAGGCGCGATCGGAACAGCCCTGATTATTCTTGAAAATGAGATTCCGAAAACGGCTTTCCGTGGTATTGATATTTATAAGGCTGACATTCCTATAGAATCTGAAGTCTGTACAATCTGTAATAACAATTGCAAAATTTCAGTTGCAGCTGTTGGCAACGAAAAGGTCGCATACGGGTTTCTGTGCGGTCGGGATTATGAGACAAAACAGTATGTAAATAATAAAAAATCCGGTTATGATCTGCTTCGGGAAAGAAAGAAGACAGAAAAATCTAAAAACAGACCTGCAGCAGAAAAAGTACGCACAGACAAAACGATAGGTATTCCAGCCTCATTATATCTATTTGATGATCTTGCTTTCTGGCAGTTCTTTTTTAATCAGTTATCCATAAAAACCGTTTCAAGTGAAAAATTTAAAGATGCTGTAAAGACAGGCAAAAACCTCTCTGAAACAGAATTCTGCGCACCGGCAACAGCAATGTACGGTCACGTGGACTATCTTATGGATAAAGCCGATTACATTTTTCTGCCACGGTATCTTGAGAAAAAATCAAAAAACAGCAGGCGTCAGTATTGTTATTATTCTCAGTATATCCCCTCCATTGTTTCAAAATTTGACCGTGAAAAGATACTAACGCCTCTTGTACGATACCTGTATACAAATTTTTCATCAAAGGTTGAACTCTATAAAATGATGAAATCCATCGGATTTAACATCAGTTTTTTTGCAGTCTCCACAGCCTATGACAAGGCCATGGATTACAAAAAAGCCTGTTCAAAAGCCCATAAAGACGCCTATAAAAAAGAGCTTGCAAAAGCCACAGAGTCTGACGATATCAGTATTGTCTTTATGGGCAGGCCTTATACGGTTCTCTCTCCATCTGTTAATTGTGGGATTCCCGATATCTTCTCATCTCTTGGGATTAAAACATTTTTTCAGGATATGGTCCCCTATTCAGATGATGATATCAAAACAATTGAGCCGCTGCTAAAGGACATGCACTGGAAGTATCCGGCTGATATTCTAAAGGCGACTGAAAAAATTGCAACCGCCGAAAATGTCTACCCGGTGTATGTAACAGCATTTAAATGTACCCCGGATTCTTTCGGGATCCGGTATTTTAAAGAGCTCATGAACAAACACAGCAAGCCTTACCTCATTCTTGAACTGGATGAGCATGATTCGAGCGTCGGTTATGAAACAAGAATCGAAGCTGCCGTCAGGGCATTCAGAAATCACAGCAACCAAAAAATTCAAAAAAGCGAGCCGGATTACACGTCTCTTTTTCTTAAACCGGGTAAAAACATTGCCGGGAAAAATCTTGTTATACCAAACTGGGATACCCTTACATGCAGACTCCTTGCAGCAACGCTGCGACGTGAAGGAATTAAGACCTACCTGATTGATGAAACAGAAACGACCATTCTGAAAAGTATGAAGTTTAACAGCGGGCAATGCATGCCTGCCAACTCGATTGCTCAGGGCTTTGTTGAAACGGTTGAAAAAAACAACCTTGATCCTGAAAATACCCTGCTATGGATCGCTCAGGCAAATTTCTGTAATTTAAGACTATATCCGAATTATATTGAGTCGCTGCTGCATTCCTACGGCAACGGTATGGAAAAGGCGAAAATATTTACCGGCGAACTTACTTATTCAGATATTTCTGTGCGGGCTTCCATAAATGCTTATTTTTCACATATGTTTGGTGGCATGGTTCGAAAAATGGGCTGTAAAATAAGGCCCTATGAGGTTGAAAAAGGAGCCACAGACAAAGTCATTGAAAAAAGTGTCGAAATTCTTGAAGATGCATTTCTCGGCAACCGTTCAAAAGAAGAGGCTGTTGCTCAGGTCGTCTCCCGTTTTGAATGGATTGAGACCAAATCGGGTAACAGACCCAAAGTTGCCGTATTTGGAGACCTTTATGTCCGGGACAACCGGGTAATGAACCAGGACCTGATCCGCTATATTGAAACTAACGGCGGTGAGGTTGTCACCACCCCCTATACAGAAATCGGTAAAATGATCGCATCCATGTATTATAAAAAGTGGTTTAATGAAGGCCTCTATTTCAGCGTCTTTTCCCTGAAAGCCCTTGTTGCAACCATGAAAATTCTCGAAAAAAAATACCTGAAATATTTTGACAGAATTATTAAAGAGACAGAACACGTCTATGAAGAGTCGCCTGAAAAAATGCTTGCGCCCTATAATGTTGCAAGTGAAAACACCGGTGAATCCATGGAAAATCTTATGAAAATTCATTACCTTACTAAATATTACCCGGATATTTCATTATTTGTTCAGGCCAGCCCTGCATTCTGCTGCCCGTCTATTGTAACGGAGGCCATGAAGAAAGAAATTGAAACAATTTCATCAGTGCCTGTTATTTCGATCACCTATGATGGCACAGGCGGAATCAAAAATGAAAGTATTATTCCTTACCTGAAATACCCGAGAAAAAGAAAACAGGCAGCAGCTGAATCTCACCAATCGACGGGTGGCATCATGCTAAAATGTTTATAGTGTGAACGTTGTTTATGAAAAAAATATAGCAATCTATTAAAAAAATTGGTAAATTGCCTTTTTTAAACCGGGGTGATGTTTTTCGTAAGCAGGAGATATTGCTTGCATTTCATGCAAGCCCTTCACCTGCTTACAACGTTTCATAAATCTGCATAAGCAGTAGATTGCATGGACTCAGGAAATAAAAGGGATATTGTATTATGGCAGCACCGGAAATAAATAACACATGGACAGCATTAGAAAAAATTGACCCACATTGTTTTGCATGCGGCTTTGACAATGAACATGGCCTTGATATGGTCTTTGAATCAAACGGCAGCAAACTGCGAAGCCACGTTGAAGTGCCGTCACACCTTAGAGGCTGGAGTAATCTTGTCCATGGTGGCATAATCTCTACCATGATCGATGAAGCAATGTCCTGGACCGCAATCCACCTGCTCCAAAAGCTCATCCTAACGAAAAGCATGTCGGTCGAATTCAAAAAACCGGTAAAAATAGGAACACCTATTATTGTCTACGGGTTTGTTGTAGAAGAGAAACATGAGAGGGCTGCAACCATGGCAGCAGAAATCTATGATGCGGCGGGTGACCTATGCGCAAGAGGCGAAGGTGAGTTCGCACTCTTTACCATGGAACAGTTCGGAAAACTGGGCGTTATCAGTAACGATCAGCTCGATGAAATGGCCAAAATGGCTGAAGGCACATTAAAATAATAAGAGGCGGTATTATGAAAAATCTATTTGAATCGACCTGCCCTCACGGGCTTGAACTCAAAAACAGGTTTATTCGTTCAGCAACCTGGGAAGCTATCGCTGAAGAGAATGGCACTATCAATGATGATGTCATGACCCTTTATAAAGATCTCGCCACCGGTGGTTCTGCAGCCATCATCACCGGATATGCCTTTGTTACAGAAAATGAACAGCCAAACCCAAAAATGTTCGGCATATACAATGATTCCTTTATTGAATCATATAAGCCATTAACTGAAATGGTGCACGACAACGGCAGCAAAATAATACTGCAGATTGTTTATGGTGGATCGTTTACCTGGCATGATGTTGGGATTAGAACGATCTGGGGGCCCTCTGCTGTTGAGAATAAAATTACCAACATAACACCGGTTGAAATGACATCAGACGATATCAAAACCCTGACTGAAGCTTTTGGCAGTGCGGCAAAACGAGCCATGGCAGCAGGATTTGATGGTGTTGAAATGCATGCCGGCCACGGCTACCTTCTCAACCAGTTCCTCTCACCGTTCTTTAACAGAAGAACGGATGATTACGGCGGAAGCAGCGAAAATCGTGCAAGAATCATCTATGACATTTACGACACCATTAAAACAGAAACAGCGGCTGATTTTCCGGTGATGATCAAGCTGAACTGTTCAGATTTTATGGGGGATAAAGGGTTTGTTTTTGATGAATGCAAAACCCTGTGTAAAAACCTTGCAGAGCGAGGCATGACAGCTGTTGAAATCAGCGGTGGCCCAGTTTTCAGACCGCCAAAGACAGAGAAGGAGCCGACACTGCAGGTTGAGTTAAATGGAAAGGATTCTTACTTCAGTGAATACGCCAAAGAAATTGCAAAAGAGATAAGCTGCCCGGTTATTCTTGTTGGCGGAAACAGATCAGTTGAAACAATGGAGCGACTCTTAAATGAAACAGACATCGACTATTTTTCATTTTCCCGTCCGCTCTTAAGTGAACCTGACCTAATTAACAAGTGGGAAGCAGATAAAACTATAAAACCAAGATGCACCTCATGCAGCAAATGTTTTGGTGCAGATAAAAATATGTGCATCCTTGATCGTGAAAAACAGGATTAATCCCCATGGGATATTCATTATAATTAACAACTATATCAGAGGGTAAATTATGAGCTTAGTTAAATGGGAAAACAAAGAAGGTGTTGCCGTTCTTGAAATGTGCAGCGGGGACAACCAGCAGAATCTGGCATTTGCACAAGCAATGGATAATGCTTTGGATGAAATTCTTACCGATGAAACAGTAAACTCGGTAATCCTTACCTCATCAAACGAAAAAATATTTTCAACAGGTGTCGACGTTAACTGGGTTATGACACAAATGGGTGAAAGCAAGACTCAAAATGTTAAGGATTTCATGAACACAATGAATTCAGTCTTCAGAAAAATTCTAACCTACCCGGTTCCGGTAATAGCCGCAATCAACGGCCACGCTTTTGGCAACGGTGCAATCCTGTCCTGCTCCTGTGACTTCAGATTTATGCGTGCAGACCGCGGATATTTCTGTTTTCCTGAAGTAGATCTTGGCATCCTTTTTACACCTGGGATGCTTGCCTTTGTAAAAAAAGCAATTCCTCAGTACAAATTCTATGAAATGTACATGTCAGGAAGACGCGTTGGTGCACCGGAACTTGAAGAACACCATATTATTGAAAAAGCCTGTGCAAATGTTGAAGAACTTATGGCTGAAGCCATGGCTTTCGCAAAAACATTCACGAAAAAAAGAGCCATCCTTCTTCCGCATAAGAGCAGAATCAACAAGCAGATCACAGATGTGATGGACAGCGAAGATGCTAAGGTCATAGATGACCTTGCTCTTTTTGTTGCATAATTCGTAATCATCAATACCCGGAAATTCATTCAGTTTTCCGGGTATTGATTTTTTCTTCGTTTTTTTACCCTTTCATGAAAAACAATTTTCATCACATCAATAACATTGTTCAAATGCTTCTGCATTGATTTTACAGGATCTTCTTTCATTACCCCCTGGCATATTCCTCTGAATTTACAATTATTGTTGACAGCAGACCTTGATTAAGAGTAAAAAGAACATTACCTTAAAATAGATAGAGGTATATTTTTATCGTTTTTTGATAAAAAAAAGGCAGGAAATTTAGCCAGAATTGACCGTTTAAAAATAATTAGAGGCATGGTCTTGATAGACCAGGTCAACAGTTCTCGCCTGATGCCGTATCCAACAGGTACTGCAGCAGGAAACATAACACGGAGGATAAAGTAAGTATGGCTGAGGAAGCAATTAAAATCGGCGGAGATACAAAAAGTGTCTTCAAAGATATGGTTATGGAACTTCTGCCTGAAGGCGGAAACCTTAACGCATGTCTGACCTGCGGCCTTTGCAGTTCCGGGTGCCCGGCTACCGGATTAGCCGACATGGACCCGAGAAAGTATCTGCGTATGGCAGCACTCGGTATGGACGAGGAAATTAAAGATCATAAGTGGAAGTGGATGTGTACCATGTGTACACGATGCATGTACGTTTGTCCCATGCAAATCAACATTCCGCAACTGGTATTTAATTCCCGAAAGTTAGTACCAAGAGAAGAAAGACCTAAAGGTATTGTTGGCTCCTGTGATCAGGCGTTGAAAATTGATACATGTAGCGCAATGGGTTGTTCTTCAGAAGACTTTGAATTTGTTGTTGGAGATGTTCTTGACGAAGTCAAAGAATCTCAACCAATGTGGGAAGAGAGAAATCTTCAGGCACCAATCGACAAGCAGGGTGCTAAATACTGTCTGAACCAGAACTCAAGAGAACCAATGACAGAACCTGAAGAAATGGTTCCGCTCTGGAAAATTCTTAATCTTGCAGATGTTGACTGGACATATGGCAGCAAAGCATGGGCCGGAGAAAACTACTGTCTTTTCCTTGCTGATGACGATGGCTGGAAACATATTACAAAAAGCGCCGCAAACCAATGCGACGAACTCGGGAGTGAGGTTTTCCTCAACACCGAATGAGGGCACATCACCTTCTCAGTCCTGGTAGGACTGAAAAAATTTGAAATTGAACATAACTTTGAAGTTGATCACATCTATAACAAATATGCTGACTGGATCAGAGAGGGCCGACTTAAGCCCGACTCAAGCTGGAATGACGAACTTGGACTTAAGTTTACAGTACAGGATCCTTGCCAGATCATCAGAAAAACGTTTGGAGACAAGACTGCGGATAACCTTCGCTATGTTGTTAAATCAGTCGTTGGTGAAAAGAATATGATCGATATGTACCCGAACAAGTCCAACAACTTCTGCTGCGGTGGTGGTGGTGGTTTCCTTCAGAATGGTTTCAAGGAAGACAGACTTGCTTACGGAAAAATTAAAGATACACAGATTCAAAGAACAGGTGCAACTTATTGTATCGCAGGTTGCCATAACTGCCATGCACAGATTCACGAGTTGAGTGAACACTATGGTGCTCACTATCATGTTGTTCATATCTGGACACTTCTTGCACTATCGCTGAAAGTCCTTGCACCAAATGAAAGAACTTATCTGGGTGAAGAACTTCAGGAAATTTGGGTTCCTGAATATACTGAACCAGACTTCTAAATTCTTTCATAAAGAAGATCAAGACAAAAACCCCGGAATTTATCCCGGGGTTTTTTTATTCCCTTCCTCTCTAAAAAAGTTGTTTTTATTCATTCAACAGGTTTAACACATTTGGATTTCAGAGTATATCATTTCAGGTAACTGGAAACTTTGGGTAAACGCAGGCAAACTATATGCTATGAGTATGTTCTATTAATTATTGCGAATCAAAATGTATACCAACTTTACATACGTTTACCCTGATTCATTTAACAGGCTTTATTGACGCACCGGTATATTCATGGTAGTATTAGCTATTCATGACTGATGTCTCGAAAATCTTTGACGTCGGTATCAGATTTTCAAATTTTATTTTTCCAAGCGGCATGCTGGTTTATTTTTACGATAGGAGATTGCGTTGTCATTCTGGGGCTACAGGGAAGAGCTGAGTAGAGAAAAAAAACTGAGAAGAACATATTATGATTTACTGCGTGATGATATCGACCAGCTTATGGTTACCTATGGCTTAATCGATTCATTCTACAATTTCAAACTCAAAGACATCCCCTACCCGTTTGTTGAAAGAAGAGAATTAAAACCGAGAGCGAGAGTTGCCGCAACGGAATATGAAGATATAAATTCCTTCCTTGTCATGTTTGTAGAAGACCATGTCCCCGACGAAAATAAAAAATACATACGTTTTTTTGATGTTAACAAAACAACAAAGACAAACCTGACATCATCCGAAGTCCTTACAACAACTGATGAATTTGATAGAAATCAGAAATACCTTGATTCAATCCACTTCACGAATTTTATGCAGGATCTGCTGCCGGTCGACTATGCCCTGCTGATTCAGCGGGATATTTCCAGCAAGGCAAAGGATCGTTATGCGCTGTCACATTATCACGTAAGAATTGACTGGCCCATAGCAGACGCTGCAGAAGAGCTGGCCAAAGAGCTCAGATACATCGTCAAAGACCTTTACGAAAAAGGTGATAAATACGCTGAAGATATTCAGAAAAAATTTTTTGAATACTATGGCCTTCCGGTAATGGCAGGCGGTAGAAGAACTGCAGCAATTGTCGCCGCACAATACCTGACAAGACTACCCTGTATTTCGACTGTCTATGTAAGCAGCAGTGAATCAAGAGCACTTATGCGTTTCTCTGAAAGAGGTCATACAAAGACCGTATTAATGAGATTATCTCTTAATGAAATGCTTGAAATTGCCGAGAACAACGGGATGAACTTAGATACATTTACAAAGCGTTACCTGCTTGATTATGAAGAAAAAGACGGTATTTTTATTTTCCAGGCAAGCTACGAACCTACGCCACAGGCCCTTCCACCAAAAGATGGAAAACTCCGGGGCATAAAATCGGAACAGGCATGGCTAAGGGTTTGCAGCCAGTACATACTCCCCAAACCCGGAAAATTCCAGTTAGACCCATTACCCGTCAATATTATTTATGCCAGCTAACCTGTTTTTCCCAAGAATTCATACCACTTATAAAATCAACTCGCTTATTTCAACGATCCCTGTTATTAAGTATTTTTTTAAATAACCGGGCAGAGTTTAATATGGGAAAAAAGAAATTAAAAAAATATGCAGGAGCCAAAGAACTTCACAATATTCTTCAGCCGGAAATCCTTGATTTTAAAAAGAGCATTGTAAGTGGCAAATGGGATATCAATTATTTCGATAATTCGAATGATACTATCGTTGAGCTTGGCTGTGGAAAAGGTGAATACACACTGGCACTGGCCAAAGAGTATCCTGATAAAAATTTTATCGGAATTGATATAAAAAGTGACCGGATGTTTCACGGTGCAAGAGCCGCAATTGAAGAAGATCTTAAAAATATCTGTTTTGTAAGAATACATATAGAGCTTCTGTCCGCATATTTCCCCCAAAATTATTTTTCTGAAGGCTGGATTACATTTCCGGATCCTTATGAATCTACAACAACTGGAAAACGCAGGCTAACTGCCGAGCGGTTTTTAAATATTTACAGAAAAATTTTCAAAGAAAAAAGTCATTTGTATTTAAAGACTGACAGTAGTATTCTTTATGAATTTTCCAAAGAAAGCATCGTAGAAAACAATGCAAAAATCATCAGTTGCTCTGACGACCTGTACACATCAGAACCCTCTGAAAGCATCCTCACAAAAATAAAAACCACATATGAAAAAAAATATCTTCAACGGGCAATTAAAATAAAGTTTATTAAATTTGCTTTTTAATTTTACGAATTATTCATCAGAAAGACTTTCAGCATAAAGATCCATAAAGTGAGAGACGCCCATCGGGGAGTCTTTTTTTATCAACTGATCTTTAAGTTGCATCATACACGCAGGGCAACCGGTAGCAACAATTGAGGCTCCGCTCGTTTCAACATCTGAGCATTTTTCAGCACCAATATCGGACGACAAATCATAGTGTGCAACACTGAATGTTCCGCCAAACCCACAGCAGCGATCCGCATTATTCATCTCTTTAATATGGAGGCCGGGCACAGTATTCAGAAGAGCTCTGGGCTCTTTATATACATTCAGGGATTTTTTTAAATGGCATGGGTCATGAACTGTAACGTTTAAAGATCCGACACGTTGAAAAGGCTGAGTCGTCAAAGGAAATGTTCCGGACTTTTCCACAATGAAGTGGCTTATATCAGTTGTTCTCAGGGCCATCTCCGCCACCTGATGTTGCATATCTCCCTTATATAAAAGAGGCCAGAGTTCCTTTATCGTAAAGGTACAGGTCGCACATGCAGTGACAATATACGCTGGGTTCGCATCCAGAAACAACCGCGTATTATGCTCAACAAGCCTGTTAAATGATGCCAGATCGCCTGAAGCAAGGGATGGCATGCCACAACACCCTTCCGAAGCATTCATCACAGGCTTACAGCCATGACAGGAAAGGGCTTTTACACAGGCATCACCGGTTTCAGGCATAACCTTATCGATCAGGCATCCTGCAAAAAAGAATATTCCCGGCGTATTACCCGACGTATTGCCTGCCAACTCCCTGCCTGCTTTGTTTTGCTGGTTGGTCTGAAATGATACAGGGGCTAACGGCAGCACATTGCGCCCTTTGATATACGGCATATAAAATCGTGCTGAAACTGCACCGCCGTGAGTCTCCGTCGATTTTAAAAACAGCCGCTGATATTTTTGGAGTAGAAATGCAGTTTTACCAAATACAACCGGGTTTGATATTATTTTCTGAAGAATTATTTTTTTTATAAATGAAAGACCTGAAAACCCTGTAATGATAATCCGTGCACGGATAAATATCTCAAGGGTATTAACACCTCTTGAGCAATTATCGCTACAGGCACCGCATAAAAGACACTTATTCAGCCGCTCCAATACAACATCCGGCTGTTTCAGAACATCAGTTGCAAGCCCGTCAATAAGGGTAAGTCGCCCTCTTGCAACATCGGCTTCATGACCTGTTTGCAGAAAAACCGGGCAAACCGCCTGACACATACCGCATTTACTGCACTTTGAGCCAAGAGCCTCAAGTTCTTTTAACTGCAGTATCAAGTCCTTAAGCATACAGGATTATTCCAGAGGTTCATTTTTGCAAAGCGTCTCTATAATCTCTTTAACATTCTCTTTAGCCTGGCTTTTCGGAAAACTGCAACCTGCAGCACCAAAATGGCCGCCACCGCCATAATTCGACAGGAGAAGACCAGCGTTAACATTACAGTTCTTATTAAAAATACTGTGACCGATACTCAATATAACCTTCTCTCTGTTATCAGTATCATATCTGATCTTAACACTGACAACTGCATCCTGAAACAATGAGTAAGCAAGGAACCGATTCCCGTCCGGAGCTCTCTCGAGTTCTCTGAAATCTGTGACTGCTACCATATCTTTTACAGTGGTATGCCTTACTAAATGATCATGGTATTTGTTATTTCGTTCAATAACATCATGACATCGATCATAAACCTCACTATCATTCATGACAGTATCAATATCAGTGCTACCTAAAAGGTCCGTCAGCCGGGACCAATACCATTCATCAGAACTGTTCCGGCCTGAGATTGTCATTGAAAGTAATACATAGGGATAATTTTCAGGGTGAAGCACTTCATCCTGAGTCAGGGCTGCTGAATCTATTTTATCAGCCTGTTCAACAAGCTCATCGAACCTGTTACCGAGCTTCTTTTTATAGTAGTCATAGACCACCCCTGCTGCAGAGGGCGCTATGGCAAAAGCACCGGGAACTTTATCAGGCACCTTATTCGTATAGTGATGATCAAACCACATGGAACAATTGGCATTATAGGGCAGATTAGCCAGTATATCACCATTGCATATTTCAATAAGATCCTTCTGAATATCACCCGGTTCAGCCCACAAGGTCTTTTCCGTAATGGTCTCAGCTTCCATCAGCAAAACGGCGCATACAATTCCATCAAAGTCAGGTCGTGTTACAATTCGCATTTAATGTCTCCAGGGGACAGTCTGCATGTTTTAAAATATGAAACGTTCTATTCATGCTCTTTAATATAGCTGAGCACCTTCCTGACAAACAGAAAAAACAGTATTCCGGCAAAACTCCCGGCAAAATCATACGCAATATCCAGACGGTCGATGGTTCTGGACGGTGCAAAAATTTGAAACACTTCGTCGGCTGCACCAATCATCGTTGAAACACTTACCGCAATAATAATAATCAAAAGATTATTAAGTCGTTTTGATACTGACGTGAATGCCCTGTATATAAGAATCCCCAGGAATGCATACACAATAAAATGTATAATCTTATCCGAACCCTTCAGTGAAACGGCAGAAACATCCATCACTGATTGAAAAAAAATCATCAGGCAATAAATAATCGGCGGAAGCCAATAGTTTACATAGTATTTTCGTTTACTTTTCATTAATCATCTAATATATTTTTTGTCGACTTCTTCATCTTAATATGCTGTTTTGCTTTCGTAACAAGGTCATCTTCAGTTACATTATATTTAACAGCACCATCAAGTGTCCTGACTGAAAGGGCACCGGATTCTTTCTCTTTTTCACCAATAGTCAGAATCAACGGGATCTGCTGTAACTGAGCTTCCCTGACTTTCTTCTTCAGACTTTCCGTACGTTTATCGACTTCAACACGAAGCCCCCTTGCCTCTAATGATGTCTTTACCTCTTCAGAGTAAGAAATCAACTCATCATTCATCGGCAGTATAACTGCCTGAACCGGAGCAAGCCACAGCGGGAATTTTCCTTCATAATGCTCAACAAGTATACCAAAAAAACGCTCTACCGATCCAAAAATTACCCTGTGAATCATTACAGGCCGGTGTTTTTCATTATCTGAGCCAATATAGGAAAGATCAAATCTTTCCGGAAGAGACATATCCAGCTGAATCGTTCCACATTGCCATGTACGACCAATGGCATCTTTAATATGAATATCTATTTTCGGGCCATAAAATGCACCGTCACCTTCATTGATAACATATTCTTTACCATATTCATCAAGCGCGGCTTTTAAGCCGTTTGTTGCAATATCCCAGGCTTCATCTGACCCAATTGATTTTTCAGGCCTTGTAGACAGCTCTATATGAAAGCCAAGATCAAATGTTTTGTAAACCCTTTCAACGAGCTGAAGTACACCCAGAATTTCTGCCTGAATCTGATCCGGCGTCATAAAAATATGGGCATCATCCTGATGAAAGGCCCGAACACGGAAGAGCCCCGAAAGGGCGCCACTCAATTCATGCCTGTGCACAAGCCCGATTTCAGCTGCCCTGATCGGCAATTCTTTATAGGAATGTCGCTTTGTACCATACAGCAACATCCCACCCGGACAGTTCATTGGCTTGATTGCATACTCCAGATCATCAATGGATGAGGTATACATGTTCTCACGGTAATTTTCCCAGTGCCCGCTTTTTTCCCAAAGGCTTCGATCAAGCATAATCGGTGTCTTTGTTTCAGTATACCCGGCTTTTTTATGTTCTTCACGCCAGTATTCAAGCAACGTATTCCAGATAGCCATTCCTTTTGCATGAAAAAAAGGCATACCAGGTGCGAAATCATTAAAGCTAAAAAGATCAAATTTGGGGCCAAGTTTTCTATGGTCTCTTTTCTTGGCCTCCTCAAGAATGTGAAGATATTTTTTCAGCTCCTTCTTGTCAAAATAGGCTGTACCATAAATTCGCTGAAGCTGTGCTTTTGTCTGATCTGCCCGCCAGTATGCACCGGAAACACGCATCAGTTTAAAGGCTTTTATCATACCGGTGTGGGGAAGATGCGGCCCACGGCACAAATCAGTAAACGCGCCCTGATTATAAAGAGAAATTGTGCCATCCTTAAGCTCGGAAATAAGTTCAATTTTATATGGGTCATCCTTAAAAAATGAGAGTGCATCATTCTTTGAGACAACACTTCTTTTAAAAGGGATTTTGGCATTGATAATCTTCTTCATCTCAGCTTCAATCTTTGAAAAATCGTCTTCGGATATGGGCGGCATATCTATATCATAATAAAACCCATCGTCCACAACAGGGCCAATAGTAAGCTTTGCCCCCTCATAGAGAGACATCACTGCTTCAGCCATGACATGGGCTGTACTATGCCTTAAGACTTCAATGGATTCTGCATCCTTAACCGTAAACAACTTTACAGATGAATCCTCAGTAATAACCGCCATCAAATCAATTAGTTCACCATTAATTTCCATGGCAACGCAATTGCGTGCAAAGCCTTCTGAAATAGAAAGCGCAACATCCATTCCCGAAGGGTTGTTTTGAAATTCTTTTATTGTATCATCAGGTAAAGTAATCTGTATCATTTTTTTAACCAGCCAGTCATTTTTCCGAACATCCGGTTTTCTAAGGATGTATCCGGAGATTAATAAATAAAATTATCGATATTTTTCAAACGGTTTTAAAGCTCAAAATATGTAATTTATTGCAAATATTAATCAGGGTCAAGTTAAAACAGTCACAATACATTTTTATACAATTTTACACTTTTTTAAAGATTTTTTTGAATTCATACGCAAAAAATGGTAAATTAATTTATTATCACAAAGTTACTTTGTGAAACGGCTATTAGCCAACAATATATTTTAGAAAGAAATCATATGGTTAAGTATAAGTTTATAGAGACCAGGACAGAACTTGAGAACATTGCAGCATTATTTGAAACTGAGGATATTGTCGCAGTCGACCTTGAAGCAGACTCAATGTTTCACTTCAAAGAGAAAGTCTGTTTAATTCAAATGGCATCCAAAAATCATACTGCAGTGATAGACCCTCTTCAAATTGATGACCTGTCATCACTCAAGCCCCTTTTTGCGAATACCGATATCAGAAAAATATTCCATGGCAGTGATTATGATGTAAGGTCGCTCCACCGGGACTACGGCATTGAGATCAAGAACCTCTTCGACACGGAACTCGCATCCAGGTTTATAGGCGTCCCCGAAACCGGCTTAAGCTCAGTCCTTCAAAAACGATTTGGCGTACAATTAGATAAATCCTACCAGAAAAAAGACTGGTCAAAAAGACCATTACCCATTGAGATGCTCGATTATGGCATTTCCGATGTGGCTTATCTTCTTCAGCTGGCTGATATTCTGGATTCGGAACTTGAAGAGAAAAAAAGAACAACCTGGGTCAGTGAAGAATGTGAGTTATTGAGCAGGGTAAGGGTTCCGGAATTGAACGGAGCCCCGCTTTTTCTAAAGATAAAAGGGGCCGGGCGATTAGACCGAAGAGCGCTATGCACCCTCGAGTACCTGCTGGAAATGAGACAGAAAATTGCTGAAAAAAAAGACAAGCCGCTTTTTAAAATTTTTTCTAATTCCAGCCTTCTTACTCTGGCAAAAGAGAGACCGTTATCACTACAGGGGCTCAGCAGAACGAAGGCAATGAGTTCCAAGCAGATAAGTTATTTTGGCACAGGCATGATTGAAAAAATTGAGATGGCACAAGCGACTCCGGAAAAAGACCTGCCGATTTATCCACGGAAGCGTAAACCGGCCATCCGACCTGAAATACCCGGTATAACACAGAAAATAAAAGATTGGCGGGACAAAATAGCGATTGAGCTTGAACTGGACCCACCAATATTGTTTAATAAAGCATTGCTGACAGCAATAGCTGTCAGAAAACCACGTGCGTTAATAGACCTGGATGACATTGCAGGTTTAAAAAAGTGGCAAAAAAATGAATTTGGAGATGGTATTATACAGCTCCTTAAAACAGTAAAATAAATACGGATAGTAAAATTATGGAAAGTCGTGTCAGTTTTGAGTCAGACGGCCATCTTCTTGATGGACTATTAGAAAAAAATGACACCACAAAAGCCATAATCATAACACACCCCCACCCGCTCTATGGCGGAGAGATGCACAATCCTGTTGTCAGCACTGCAAAAGAGGCATTTGCAGATAAAGGTTTTACGACCCTTAGATTCAATTTTCGTGGCACAGGCGACAGTGAAGGGAACCATGACGATGGTAACGGAGAAAAACGAGATGTCGTGGCTGCCATAACCTTCCTGGTAAATGAAGGCTACGCTGAAATAAATCTTGCAGGTTATTCTTTCGGTGCATGGGTCAATCTGATGGCGGCTGCAACCATAGACCTGCAAATTAATGAGCTGTTTCTGATCTCCCCCCCTGTCGACTTTATCAAATTTGTCCCTGTCAACAATATTTCATCACTCAGGCTGGTTGTAGCCGGAGACAGAGATGAATATGCGTCTTTCAATCATGTTCAGGCACTTGCACCACAGTGGAACAGTGAAACGGTTATTGAAAAAATTCCCAATGGCGACCATTTTTACTCCGGGCGCCTTGATGCTTTGAAAGAAATCCTGTATAATATTTAATAATCGTTCAACATTTCGTTATGGCTCTGCAATTCAATTTTACTTTGTATTGCTTATTTTCTGATTTACAAATCCGTACTTGTGTGAAAAGATTACTCTTGTATTAAATGAAACGATTATATATAAGTAAAGAATAGCTTGATGATTGTTGCAGCATAATAAAGTCAGAATCTTAGCGACTTAGAAATTATTATCAACTTCCAATACACGATTTCAAAAGGCCTTGAATGCAGATTAAGTGTTGGGGCTCCAGAGGCTCCATACCGGTTTCGGGTAAAGAATATGTTAAATATGGCGGCGACACTACATGTGTTGAGATCAGAACTGATAGTGGTGACATTATCATTGTTGATGCAGGGACAGGTATAAGAAGACTCGGCAACGCACTTATTGAGCAGAAAGAAAACAATTTCAACTTCCTTTTTACACATTCTCACTGGGACCACATTATTGGCTTCCCGGCTTTTAAACCGCTTTTTTTCGGTAATACCAAAATCAACGTATACAAATGCCCTTTTCCCGGGGACTATATTGAAAAAATGCTTGAAACTGTAATGCGGCCACCCAACTTTCCTGTCAGATATGCTGACCTTAAAGCTGAGATAACATACACAGAAGGCTGCCCTGAATCATTTAACATTGGCTCTGTCAGGGTTGATTCGATTCCGGTAAGCCACCCCAACAGCGGATGCGGCTACAAATTCACAGAAAATGGAAAATCATTTGTATTTCTCACTGACAATGAGCTAGGTTTCACACATCCCGGTGGCGCAACATTTGAAGAATACCGTCAGTTCTGCGAAGGCGCTGATTTATTGCTCCATGACGCTGAGTACACAGAACAGGAATATAAAAACCAGATCAGCTGGGGACACTCTTCGTTCACAGATGCGTTAAAACTGGCAATTGATGCCAAAGTAAAAAAACTTGGTCTATTCCACATCAATGCAGAACGTTCTGATGAACAGATGGATAAAATAGTTACCAGATGTCAGGAAATCATTGCAGAAAAAAATCTTAGCCTGGAGTGCACAGGCACTCGTTGTGATTCCTCTTTCACACTATGACCAATCAAATTAAAAAAACCGCTGAACTTATCCGTTCTTCAAAAAAAATAACGGCGCTGACTGGCGCTGGCATTTCTGTTGAAAGTGGCATCCCGCCGTTTCGGGGTGCAGGCAGTATATGGGATAAAATTGACCCCATGGAATATGCCCATATCGATGCTTTTTTGAAAAACCCTGAAAAAGTATGGAAAGGGCTTTTAATTGAAATGGGCGATATAATCAAAAAGGCCAAACCGAATGATGGTCACAATGGACTGGCAGCACTTGAAAAAAACGGCTACCTGCAAACCATAATAACACAGAATGTTGACGGCCTGCATCAACTGGCTGGGAATAAAGATGTTATTGAATTTCACGGCAGTTTTGCCATGGTTAGTTGTATGAAGTGTCACAAGCACCGTGAGACGATTCATGTCAACCTGACGAAAATACCACCGGAGTGTGAGTGTGGTGGTCTCTTAAGGCCCGATTGTGTCTTTTTTGGTGAAATGATACCGGAAGAGTCTCTCCGGAGATCAAGAAAAATTGCCTCGGAGTGTGAATTAATGCTTGTCGTCGGTACGTCCGCAGTTGTTCAGCCAGCCTCATTAATGCCAGAGATCGCAAAAAATCATGGTGCAATTATTATCGAAATCAACCCTGAATCAACCCCCCTTTCACATAGGGTAAGCGACTATTTGTTAAAGGGAACAGCCGGAGAAATAATGCGACAACTTCGGCTTGAGCTCGAAATTTGATGGCGTCGTAAAAAGTCCAATCTACTTCGCTTTAGTGATTTGCCAGACTTTTGACGTACAACATGTACTACTTCAAGCCTGGCAAACCACTAA
>JQIA01000448.1_pt1 | contig 20522 bp, 11 predicted proteins | sample 811431 | NCBI WGS metagenome assembly JQIA01 (sample SAMN02998118, study PRJNA258478) | marine sediment metagenome | biome: marine; feature: seafloor; material: sediment; isolation source: oil-polluted sediment collected from 3 locations (0.5 km, 0.7 km and 0.9 km)... | place: USA: Gulf of Mexico ...
ACATTGCAAGTGCAACCTATTTCTGAAGGAATAGAGAATGAAGAAAATGATTTACTGGAGGAAACATGAATAATGATGTTGTACAAAAAGGAAATGACTTTGAAGTAGTAAAGAAAGGACTTTGTGAAGGGAAAGATCGTAATGATAAGTTTTGCGTTCCTTCTGATTGTATTGATTGTCCAAAGTTTTATGATTGCACTACTATAAAACTAAGCAAGTCGTTAAAGGAGGTTTAATGGCTAAATTAAAAGATGGATGGGATTTTGTAGAAGAAGGAGAGACTTACATACTAAAAAAGGACTTCTTAATTGCTGAAATAAAGATTGTAAGTAATTACTCTGATAATCAGATTTATTATTTTGATTTCAGAGTCCTTAAATCTAATCATGAATTTGACAAGGGAATTTACACTTTAAATGTAAATAAAAATGATACAAATGTTGTTGAAGAAATATACAATAGATTTGCAGACCTTGGAGAGATGAACTTTATAATACAGGAGTAAAAATGAGATTTGATATATTTAGAGAAGAGGAAAAAGTACTTTTCGAACTAACTAAAGAAGATGGTGGTATTAGCCTAATAGCCATTGATGAAAGTGGAAACGGACAAAGAGTGCTGTCAATTACTAAAGAGGGAGAACTTGACCTTGCAGTTATTAAATATGATTGCCTTGGGTTGAAACTTAATCTTGAAAAGAAGATAAAAAGAAAAACAGAAGACTGGATTAAAAACTTAGCAAATCCTGTTTTTAAAGATCTTCCAACAGGTGGATTTATTCCAGCAGAAAGAGAAGTATTGTATGGAGATAATGGCCCCGAAGCTGTTTTCCCACCTGATTACACGAAACATCCAGAAAAAGGAATTCAAGGAGTTATTCTCACAGACATTCAAAGAAAGAAAAATGAAGATTCTAAAATTATTAAAAAGGAGAAGGAACAGAATGAAACTAATAGAAATTGTTAATGGAATGGACGTAATTGTAAAATTGATGGAAAAAGAAGTAGATTTTCAATTAGCTTATAAGCTTTCAAAATTATTTAATAAACTTGGAAAAGAAACTGACTTTTTCAATGAAAAACGTAAGAGTATCATTGAAAAATATGGAACCGCAGACAAAGATGGTAGTTATTTTATTGATCAAAAAAGTGAAGATTATAAAGTGGCCCTAAAAGAACTTCAGGAGTTGGAAAATGTTGAATCAGAGTTGGACATTGATCTTTTCTCTATTGAAGATTTAAAAACTTTTAAGCTCACAGCATTGGATGTCATGAAGATTAATTTCCTTATTCAAGAATAGTGATCTGCAATATCTGTAAAAGATCTTTTATCTCTCTTGACAAGCATCATATTCACTCTCAATGTTATGGTGGAAAGAATGTCTCTGCAAATCGTTGTAGTATTTGCCCGAACTGTCATAGATCTGTTCACTTAGGGAATACAATTGTTGAAGGATGGTTTGATAGCACAGGTGGCAGAATATTAGTTTGGAGAAAGAAAGGTGAGGAATCAATAACTGAAACAAAAGATCCAGAGGCTTATGTGTATGAGAGGGAAAAATAGACGATTCTGAGATACTTTAGCACATGATGCATACTACGTCATAGGTTTTAAAACAAAGGTTCTTAAAACCGCACTATATTAAAGTAAAAGGCCCATGGATTTCTCCATGGGCCTTTTTAATGTCAAATGAAAATTATGTTTTACTTTCCTTAGCCAATACTCTTAACACAGGTATCAACTTTCTATCATCAATGATTAGATTCTTATATAAAGATATTCTTATTAATATACTTCACATTTTTTAAATCTTGCTTTTATTGTTTGACCAACAGTTCCTGAACTCATAGCTACTGCAAAATCACCAGTAACACCCCCTGTACCACTTGATTCAGCTCTGCCAGCCACTGCAGAAGATCTAAGAAAATCACCACGAGTAACTGTATTATTAATGATGACATCGAATGTACCACCACATGCCATTACAACAGAACTATTAGTAGAAGCAGCAGTAACAGCCACCCCTAACACTCTCTCATCAGCAACTGTTGTAGTCCTCCTAACATGATTATCTTCTGATGAAGAAAAAGTTAATACTTCACCTATGGCTATTGATCCTGTAGCATCATTTTCCATATTACAATTAATACTATTGCTAAGCGTTAATCCATTACTATTAATACGTATAGCATTTTCCCAAGTTACTGTACTGCCGGCAGTTATACTATTGCCATAATTAAAATCAAGATTATCAGCAATCTTAACAATAGTAAAATTTGAACCAATATCAGAAGATTTCCATACACCATCATAATATGCGTCAAAATTAATTGAAATATTGTCATGAGAAAATGGTAGTATCTGTAATAATGGATAATTATCAGCAGATGTAGTAAGTTGGATGTTAGGCCCATCAGTAGAACTACTATCAGTGCCTTCTATAGCTAATTTAGCTGACCCTATCGAACCTTTAGGTATTACACTTATCCCTATACCTATCTTACTATCTTTTGTAATACACATAGCTTCTGTAGGATCAGAAGAACCATCGGCTTGTGTATAAAAACCTAAACTACTACTCCAATTCCCTGATGCCCTACCAGTTGCAACAATAACTGATTTTACACCAACACCAGATTCTTCTCCACTATGGAATACAAGACCAGCATCATCAAGATAACTGTCTGTTAAAATTATTTCAGCACCTGTTCCACGAATATTACATAGCATATTATCGCTGCTTTCAATTGTAAGTTTACTCTTAGGAGTATCTGTTCCAATACCAATTTTACCACTATTAAGAATAGTCATTCTTGTAGTATTGTTAGTGCCAAGATGTAACGGTACATTATTAAATGTACCTACAAGCATTCTTTGAGGGTTATTCTCTGCAAGAATTCCAACACTACCAGCGCCAGTCTGTCCCATCAAAGTACCTGCCATAGCATCAGACCATGAAAATACATTAGCATCCCCGCCGATAGTTCTGGCTATGGTATGTGCAGACACAGCACCTGTAGCATGGCTATTTTCAGATACAATCACAGGACTATCAATGATTTCACTATGAACATGAAGTTTCTGAGTTGGTGCGTCTATCCCAATACCAATATTACCATTTGGGTTAATAACTATTCTATCTACATAAGCTATAGCAGTATCAGCTGTAGCTGTAGTGGCCCTATTTTGGAATCTCCACTTACCATCAGAACCAATAAATTCAATACGACCAGCATAGCCAGTAGTTAATTGTTTATCTGTTCCATTAAAATAAGCATTAGCCATTATGCCAGTAGTAGTACCATCATAAAAAGTTGCTCTACCATTAATGTGCAAATCGCTCTTAGGATTGTCAGTCTTTATACCAACATTGCCATCTGCTTGAACTACAAAATAATTACCTAAGGCATTTCTTATAACAAATTTATCAAGAGTGTCAGTTAAACCGGTAAAGAAATGTTCTGAGTTATCTCTTTTAAAAGATATTCCACAGTAATTATTAGTTCCTACCTGATCAATGCCTAAAACAACCGCGTCGGCAGTATTCCCTGTAATCCTAAGGTAATCAGAATGTGGGCTACTTGGTGTTTTTATATTAACTTTCTCATCAATAAGGATCTGATCAGTAATACTATTGTTAATTATAGATGTATCTATACTTTTTGCTTTCAAATCTTTTGGTGTATAAATCTCTGTCCCATCTGCACTAATAAACATACCATCACTATTGCTTTTATATAACTCAAGACGACGAACATCATGTTTATTGGCTATATCACCTGTTCTTGACCCGAATCCTAAATATTGACCATCAAGATTTCTGCCATTAACGTCTTGGTAAATAATCTTGCTTATTCCATCAACAGCTACTGTAATCATATTATAATTTATGATTACTTCCAATCGATGCCAGTTATTATCGGCCCACTCTTCACCAGTTACATTGGTTAATAGTGTTCCATTATATCTTAGCTGCAAATCCCCTTGGTATTCATCAAGAGCAATAATATATCCACCATTAGTTGCATCTTCCGAAGTTGGAATTGATGTAGAATGTGTGTAGAAATACATAGCATCTGCACCTGTGGCACTTGATATTCTGAATTCTGCTATAGCTTTAAACCCTGCGCCTTGTTTTAATGCCCATGTTAGTGTACCATTCTGACCGGTAGTATTTGGGGTTAATTCCACAAGATCATTTACAGCATCATACGAAGCATTGCCAGCCATAGCTGCTTGATTAAAACCGCTACCTGCTGAAGATGGATCATCTCTACCATCCCAATAGGCTATGATAGTAGAACCACCCGAGCCATCATCAAGCATTCGATCATAAACGACACCAGATGAATTCTTGAATTTAAGATGTGGTGTATTTGATGTCTCGTCAACATATATTGTATGTTGACTATTGGCGAGATCTGCATCCGCTGGTGCTGTATTTGGGATTGGTAATTTATTTGCAATCCCTGTTATATCTACTCCATTATTAGCAGAAATATAACGAGCAGAACCACTGGAAAGTCTTGTTCCTGCAAAAAGTGCGCATGTTAAATTAAGATTTGCACCTGTATCGACTACATTATAAGCAATATTGCAGTTTATTGTAGAGACATTAACAGTTAATGCACCTGTATTTGATGCACGGAGAGCAGTACCACTTCCATCATCAATTATAGCAACTCCCATATGTCTTAGTTGTCCTGAAGAAGAAGTAGAAATGCCATTACCAGTTCCTGTTATATTAATAAATCCAACATTAGAGTAAATAAATCCAGTTGCTGAACTATTAATTATTCCTGATCCATTTTCAATTTCAAGGCTATTTCCATTATATGTAATTGCTCCTGAAGAGCAAGTTACACCATTCGCAGATCCACTTAATACTATTCTTGGAATAAGTACTGTAGCTGCTCCTGTTCCCACTGTTTTTGTTACTGCTGTACCAGAAGATATAACAACTCTAAAAGCTTGAAACAAACTATTATCTGCTACTATATGGTTGCCATCTATTCTGGCCCCAATAGCAATAACTCCAACCCAACTTGGCACATTAACATTTTCTACATAATTGCCTGCATCATCTGAATAAATAGTAAACCGATTAGTTGCAGAAGGAGTCTGAGTACTTACATAAGTTATTGCTGCACCAAAAGTTAATTTAGCCTTATCGGGAGTTAATCCATCATTGCCATCATTGCCGTGCTTCCCAACATATATAATATTGTCCCGATCTACACCAAAACTTCCTCCTGCTCCTGCGTCACCGAGACTGGGTGGTAATATCTTGGCTGTTCCTCCAGTTATAGCTGCAGACAGATTATTTATTCCTTTTCTCATTATAATACTACCAGCAGGAAATGAACCATCGAGTAAATCTTTTGTCAATTGTCCTGTTATTTGTGATGATCCGGCATCTTCTGCATCAGCAAGATTTCCATATTCTTCTTTTCCATAAATTACATATACAGAGCCACTTACAGGAAAAATTCTCAATTCCTGTCTTGAATATTTGCCTACTGCTAACTCCGTTTTAACACCACTAAGGCTATAATAATCAGGATCAAGTGTGCTACGAGATGTTGGTGTGCCACTACCATCTATTGCATAAGCATAAGAAGTCCTTGGTGTAAATGCTGGATCTGTATGTACATTCTCCCTCCCTACAGCATCTTCTGCATTATATCTGTAAGACCTTCCTTCTGCAATATTAATCTGCATTGATGCAGTGGCGCTTACTTCATGTCCTTCAAGATTGATAGAACCAAATTCAAGAATAAAATCCTGAAATGCTGTAAGCAATCCCCACGCAGGTCTCTCAAAATCATCAATATTTGTAAGATGACTATCAACAGTATTGCTCCTAATCTTTCCAATTATAGCATGTGTTCTTCTTTCAATAGAATCAAATCGAGTATCAAATACAAACTCTGCTTCACCTGAACCATTATCTTTAACAGCTACCCACTTTGTACGAGTAACTAATGCTGGATCAATAGCTGTTTGTGCAGACCATGAGATTATTTTCAAAGATGGTATATTTGTGCCTGTAACAATAAGAACACTACCTGCAGAAATATCAACTTTGGTGTCATCTCCACTATTGACAGTTATTTGCCCGCCCTCTAACCAACCTGTTACCCAACTATATATTTCAGAATGATTGGGCAATTTGCTAAAGTTAACAATGTGTGCTGCTGATGCTTTTGACACATATACTGATCCATCCTCAATTTTAAGTATAGATAACTGAACTCTGTTTATAACAGCATTTGAAGTGCCACTATCCCAATTATCTTTACCATATACACTGTCTTTCGCAACAGTACCAACACCACGTATTGTAAGTAATCCAGCAGAATGAGAAGTAACCTCATATAATCCATTTCTATCACCAGCCTCTGCTATCTCAATAAAATTACCAGATGAATATGTGTAACTAAGTACACCACTAACTGTTGCATTACTTGTACCAGCAACTCCTGTGACCCATGCTTCATTTGTTATTGTATTTGTTGTACCAGCATCTGCAACAGTATTTAATATATGGTTACTATTTACATCAAGATGACCACCAATTTTAGGATATGGGTCTGCTTCTGTACTCTCTAATTTTACCCATTTATCAGCAATGTAATTTTCAGCAAATGTACCAGTCTGTGGTCCAGCAGCTATACATGAATATATTCTACCATCTTCAAAAACCCAATCACCTCTTGTAAACACACCTGAATTTCTTAAATTTATTTCAGCCCAATCCGGCAGTTCAAGTACAGGATGTACATGTACTAAAGATGCTTCAATTGTAAATTTAAATTTAAACTCTGTTGTAGTCTCACCTTGAATTGTAGTAGGGTTACTAAAGCGCATTATTGTTTTTAATTGAAAGCCAAGTGGTAATCTAAACTCAGGTGACATAGTATAAGTATTTTCACCATCAATTACAACTTGACCGCCACCATTTTCAAAATCATGATCAGACACTGATTCATAAACTATATTACCAAGTGTATCTTCAAGAATGAATTGAAATTTTGTACCAGCAGTTGGGTTATTTGCAAAGAAGAAAGATTTAGCTACCATTCTGTTATCTGTAGAAACAGGTAAAGTAAAAGAACAATCTGAGCATACTTGTGTATCAGATCCGTCATTATAGTATGGAAATTTAACAGCTGCATCAGTAGTCTTATGCACTGACAATACCCTACCATTTGATAGTAGTGCATTTATACCGTCAACATTTCCAACTGATACACCTGTTCTATCAGTATAAGCAGGTGCTATAAGTGAATGATGATGCCCATCTGCATCGATAAAGAATATTCTCCTACCTGGAGCATCAAGTCCTATATCTGTAAGTATACTTGATTTTCCTTTTACATCATAATCAACCCATTTGTTACCTTCTTTTCTTGTCTTCTCGTATCTACTATGTTTAAGACTTCCGTCTGACTCTGTCTTAATTTTCCAATCACCAAGTGCTACAGATGACCCGCCTTTGATAACTAATATCCCAAGATCCGTATCTCTACCAATTTGTTTTAGCACATTATTTGTGTGATCACTTAATTTTGTCATTTTTCCTCCTTAGTATCTTATGAACCAATTTGTACCATCAGAATAAATCATTATACTTCCATAATTAACATCAATTGTGAAAGTATCTGAGCCATCAATTTTCTCACTACCTTCTGTTGAAATAGTAATGTTATATGTTGATGCATTTCCTCCAGAATCTTTAACTTTAAAAATACGTCCGTCAATTTTCTGTGTAGTTGGAATTACTATTGATGCTGCTCCTGTTAATGAATACTGAACATTTAAGCAATAATCTGTATCAACTAATGTATGCGAGGCAGTATTTATTGTTGTTACTTCTTCTCCTGCTCCATGATATCCCATTTTAAATCTTGCTGTCCATGTTCCAGAATTATATCTCTGGAATTCAAGCAATATTCCATTGCTATAAATTCTATAATCATTTTCGACTGGATTGCTTGCATCTTGGAAGTAATAATAATCATTTATTTTTGTAATTGTAGATGCGCCAATAAATGCTTTTATAATTTCTCCAGATACATTAGATGACACACCTGCCTTTGTGACTGCTCTAAAAAAATCCACGTTTTCAAAGCTTGTTAATCCACCTAAGCCGCTCTCTTTTGGCATCTTTTCTCCTTTTTTAAGTTTAGTCCCACGTCATTTAAAAGTGTCCGGGCTTTTTAGCCCGGACGTTAATTTACTATGTTATTATTGGTTCTCCGTTTCCATCTAAAAGAGCATTCCCATTTTCATCCCTTAATACTCCCTCCAACAAACCCAAAGGTTTAAAATTTACATTCTCAACAGCAAGATAACTATTAGCATCAGTAAAATGAACAAAATCACCCGTTAATGGCCACTTGTTAAAACTACCTACTCCATTTGTTACCAAAGCTGTCTCAAACCAATAGTAGTCCTCATCCCATACAATATTGAAATCATTCTCTGTACTCGACTTTAATGTTATAGTAGAATCCAACTCTTTTGTTCCATCTGTTATTGCCAATCTACCATCCTGCTTTACATATACAATTTTGTTTCCATTCTCTGTCTTTAATAATGTTATATCACTTGTCAATGAACTACTTGACACATCATTGCTAAAGTAAACATCCTTGAATGAACTATATGCATCAGTGTCATTCACAAAAAGCCTGTTACCTAACCCTGATATGTCCCCGGCAAACGTTGATGCTGTTCCTTCTATGCCATCTTTTGTGATGTACATTTTATCATTGTTTAATGTTAAACCAAAACTTGACTCAGTATTAGCAACTATTGCACTTGGTGAAATACATATATTAACGCCGTCATAACCCTTAATTAATCCATCAAATGGATCAATGTATAGCAAAGGGGTGCCATCTTCTTTTGATAGTAATACGACCACTTCTACGACCTGAATATTGTCAATTGAGCCAATAAAGTTTACGTCTCCACCAACATATATATTGTTATTTGATGATGGATTGGTTGGGATATACATTTTTGTAAAAGTTCCATTGGTAGCTTCATTGTTTGTAAAAGTATATCCACCAACACCTGATCTATGAGTTCCAGCAGTTACATTAAGTGCTGTGTACCTTATAATGTATACTTTACCATATGGATTTGGAGCACCATCAAGAGCATAAGCAAATGTAGTAGTTGGCTGTGTCCCATCACAGCTTAAAGTTCCACCTGATATTGTCCACCCTATTCCCCTTGTCCAAATCGTATCAGAATCAAAAGTTCCATTTGTGACAAGATTGTCGGCAATACTATCCACATCACTATCAATATGAAAATTAAGTGTTGCCCCTGTAGTTACATAAAACTGGTATCTACTTCCGCTAACAGGAGTTACGTAGTCAATGTGATAAACCCCATTCCCTGTAATTACTGGAATTGTAAACTTATTGGCAACATCTGGCCTAAATTTAACATCTCCAGACACATAATTAGAAACAGTTATTGTCATTCTTCTTATATTACTACCAGAAAAAGTATTTGTTGCATAAACAGAATCTGTCGCTACTCCATTATTTACAGTTATGTTTCTATCTGTAGCAGCTATCGAAGATCCTGTTGCAGTCCATGTTACAGGACTTGGAAAAGTGTCTGTAGTAGAAAATCCTACAGGCTTATGTAACGTGTACTTATCAAAATTAACCCTTCCTACTGCTGGTGAGACTTTTCTTATTTCAAGGTCTTTTATGTTGTAAGTATCACCAGAAGTACCAACGCTTGCATACATTCTAAAAGTAGTCTGTGTTGGCAAAATTACAAATACGTAATCTTGATATTCTGTTGTAAAACTCGGATTTGTTTCTGACAATATACCATTGCCAGTAGAATCTCCAATAGAAGTAAAAGAGGTTAACTGGTTTGCAGATGACTTAGCCTTACATTTTACTTGTAATACTTCGCCAGAAGTAATAAACAGACTTTTTGCTATTCCTGTATTTGTAGTATTTGTAGTTGTTACCTTTATTGACGTATCTCCATCGTCAGAGATTGTCGCATTTGTAGTTGAAAAGTCTGATGATGTCAAACCATTTGCTGTATTAACGCCATCAGCCTCACCACTAAGTAACTCTTTAATACCCTTCTGCTTAACAACTGAATCATTAGTAGTGTATTCCCAAGGTGTTACTGCACTTAATCCAATTGGGTATCCAAAACTATCATTCTCTGAAATAAGCTGATCAATGCTTCTACTTGCTGTGCCATGGTTATTATTGCCAGAGTAATCCTGTACAAATGTATCTTTTCTATAATCTGAAAGACGATAATCAAGTATTGCACCTGTTATTGATGCGCCACTTTGATATGCTGTTACCTCAGTAGTTGACAATTCTTTACTAAACAACCTAGCATCCCAAATATAAGCACTGCATGGAGCACTTGATGAATAACCATCTCCTATTAATACAGTTGTTGAGTTCTGAAATACAGATGTTATTGTGTATGTATGTGTCTCAATAAGAGATCCACCTATATACATGTTTGCAACACCATCTTTATACGTAACTACAGCCTTGCTTTCAGTACCAATAGACATATTTGATGTCAAAAAAGTAAATGATTCGTTGTCAAGACCATCGCTTGATATCTGTAATGCTATATCACCATTGCTATTGTAAAACAACCTGTATGCTCTACCTGTTGAAATAGTATTATACTTGTCAATTATTCTATTTATACCACTTAAAGCAGTAGGATTAATTGTAAATGCTACAGAAAACTCAGAACCACCTTGTTCAGCATTGTTTGTGTCAATCTTGTCAACGCTTGAACTATCAAACAAGTAACTCGACTTAGTAATATCTTCTGCAAGTAATGCATTTATTCCTTTGCTTACTGTTACTTCACTTGCCGTGGTTGGGATATATGGTATGACTTCTTTGCTAATTTGTGCTTCTGTAGCTGTAACTTCAGTTGCCTGACCTGTACGTCTCTTTATAAAAAGCTTAACTAACTCTGTATTTACCTGACTATGCGACATATAATATGTTGTCGGAGTTGTTGTTAAAGTAATTATTTTTTCTTCATTTGAACCCTCTAAAGGCCCATTTAATAATATTGATATGTCTCCTGATCCAGAAAGTTTAATACTTGCATATATTGTTTCACCAGCAGTTGCTGAAGTAGAAGCATATATTGAATCAGAAACTGCTGGAAGGTTAACTGTATTTGTTCCAGTAACAGTTGCTGTCCCATCCAAAACCCAACTTGGTTGGCTAAGGTCTTCACTATTTAGAACTTTATTAGTTCCTTCATACTGATCAAATCTTTTTTCACCATTTGTATACTCATAAGGCCTAACATCTGTTGCAAACGTTAAAAGTGCGTCTGCTGAATCAGAACCATATGCGTTATTTTCTCTTGTATACATTAAGAAGTCAGTCATGTTTTCATTATAAGTCTGATTAATTAATAATCCCTCAAATGAAATATAACCTCTTGCTTTAGACACTTCTTTTACTGATACTTTGAAGTAGACATTGCATGCTGTTCCTCTTTTAATCACAAGTGAAATAGCTGTTGCTACAAATCTATAAGTAACGTTTTTAAGAGTACCCCAACTTGGATTGTTTAGATTAATTTGACCTGTTCCTGAATAATCAGATAAAACAAGCTCATATTCCTTTCCTACTTCAAGAACGTTTCCAAAAGTAATGTCAACAAATGTTCCATCACTTACAATATGATAAAGACCAGTTGCTGGATTGTGTTCTGAATAATTATTAGCATCTGTTGTATTATAAGTTGCTGTAGTTGGGTTAGCAAGTTCTTTTCCATCTGCTACTCCATTAAAAAGACCATTTAAATCATATGATAAATCTGGTTTTGTTAAGTCAATTGCTCCATTATAATCAAGTACATTTCCTAAGACATCGTAAACATTTGTTGAATCATCTTTTGGAATTAATCCAAGTGGCTCATTTACACTATATCCTTCAGTATTTTGATAATCACTTCCAAACTCTGTACTTTCCGCATGGAATGTAGAATAAGTTACATTGTTTTTTGTTCCATGATTGCTGTTTCCAGATGAATCATACGCAATTGGATTTTCTTCTGTCTCATTCATTTTATGATGAGCAACTAAGACTCTTGTGTCTCCATTGCCCGAATAATGCTTTATGTCAAACATTCTACCATTAGATAAGAAACTTGACCCATCTGTTCTTGCACCATAATATCCATTCTCAGTGCTTATTGCAGATCCTATATTTCCGTTTGTAATAGCTTCAGTACCATCAACAAACACACTAAGTCCAGTAGATGACGCAGGAACGACAACTTTAAAACTGTGTACATTTCCATCTAACAAGCCAATGTCTGCTGAAGAATTTCCAGTTCCTCCTACAAATGACGTAATACCACCAGAAGAGTTAGCAAAGATGTGTACTTGTCTTAATGTTGACGATGTATTTGCGCCATATGAGTAAATAGTGCCATTGGAAGTCATGCTAAAATACCCTTCAATTTCAAAAGCATCAACTTGAGGTCTAAAATTCAAAGCAGATGGTCTTCCTAAGTCAACATTATCATTTATACCATCAAACAAGTAACTTCTCTTAGGCATTACAGTTCTTCCATTTGGAAGTGTGTTTCCTACTGCGTAATTGTCTTGTGCAATAGTGTAATTCTTTTTTGACTCTGCTGGAAGAACATTGTTAACATATACATTTCCTGCACTACCTGTAAAGTCACTTGGGTATAAGTAAACATTGTTGTCACTTGCTCCATCACTTACAAGTAGTCTCTCTATATTGCTACTAACTGATGAAAGAACAGTTGTACTGTTCTTTCCACCACATGATAACTTAATGTTTCCATGTGACACACTTTCAACATAAAAGTTTGTATCATAGTTCTTATTCACTGGATCTGTTAATTTATTTTCTGTTACATAGTAGTTTTCAGAATTGTTGTGAAAAGATCCTGCTGGATTGTCAGATGTTTTTGTATATCCACTTGGAGATGTAATAGACAATGGACTCTTATTTACACCATACGGAACTCTTATTTTGTTACTCGTTAGATGCTCATATAAACTATGCCCCTCTAAAAGATTATAATTAAAAGAATCCTGAGTTGTTCCCCAAAATGTTGCTTCATTAATATTGGTTGCTACTCCATGATTCTCGTTTCCTGATACATCATATATCGCTGTTCCTGCTCCTTCTGCGAAAGGATAAAACGACCCATTTGATAATTTAAGATTATATAAATTTCCAGAAGTACATTCAATATTGTTCCCATTTACTGATGGAGTAGATGTTCCTTCGCTTGATATAATTGTAACTCCTGAAAGGTCAGAAAATACAATTATATCATCAGTTCCATCAAAAGTCCCACAATAAGACCCACCAGCATATTTAGCAATTGTTCCAAAGTCTGAAGGTACAAGTTCTGTTGCATCTTTTGCACCAGTATATGGCAATGCTGTTTGATCCTGTGCTCTCACTTTTAAATCACCAAGGGCTACTGTTACAGGCCCATTTTTACTTGCAATAATTGTTGGTAATTGAGCAACTGTCTCTGTTAACTGCGGTATATAAAATAATATCTGTGCATCAGCATTAGCCCCACCACCGTCATACTGTAACATTAATTGAGTTGATGATGATGATGGTGTTAATGTAAAAGTTGCTTTAGTATAACTATTTGGAGATGCTGGCACACTTATTTTATTTAATGCATCTTGACTATCTCTTAAAAATATATCTTTTGTCGACTTAACATAAACACTCATTGTGTGAATATTTGTATTATCAGTTGACCCACTGATTCTTATTTTTGTTGTTGCTAATGCTTGTCCAACTTTATAAACTTCTTTTCCATTGTCAGTCACAATCTCTGGAGTGTAATCTGCACATGTTATGCCATCAATGCTATCGGTAGGAATTCCATCAACTTCACACTTATTCGTCCCAACAAAGTGTCGATATCTTTTTGATTTTGTGTCACTTAAAACACTTGTTACTGGACTTCCCACAGTTGGAATGTATCCGAAAGTTGTAGCCCCATCATTTACCATTGGATTATCAACTATAAATCTTTCGCCTGTTCCACCAGAATTGTCAGAAATTGCAAATGCAAAATTAGTTCCTGCTGTAGAATCATAAGTGTATGAGTAAGTCTTTCTTACCCATCCCTCTGCAACTGTTATTGCAATTGAATCAGATACATTTACAGATGCACTATCACGTAGATTTGTTATTACAATTGTTGTGTCAACAATTGCTTTTATATCAAAGCTATATGTATATACCTTTCCAGTTGGATTTTCTGTTATGTTTTCGTAAAATAAGGTCATTATTTCTCCTTTTTATTACCTCTGTAGTTTTAATTCATGTAAATTAGTCCCAACCATTGCACAAAAGAAATTACTATTAGAAATATTTGTGACTGGGTTTGTTTGGTCATAATATACAATGCCTGACAAAGTAACTTTAACACTTAAAGTTGACCCAATTTTTTTTAGAACTATATAAATTTTCTTGTTTATCCATTTTGATTCATCACTTGTAATCAAATCTGTAACAGTAAAGTCTGGATAAGTTATTGGGTATATACGCAAATCACCCCCACCAACAGCAATGGTAATTCCTGCCTGATCTGTACCAATTGAATTACTCCACCCAATAGAAAAATTACCACTTGAGTTTCTTGGCTCAATTGTTGCGTTAATTTCAACATCGGTGTTTCCAGTGCCATTAAGAAGAATAACCGCAGGAGTTCCACTATCAATCCCAGTCAATCCATGACCATCATCAATAATTCCAACATACTGTGGAAGAAATGATGAATATGTTATTCCACTTTTAACATAATCACTATTGTTAAAATCATATGCTCCTGCTGGCTCAATAGAATAATTATTATTATATAACAAATCCAATGCTGAAATTGAGTACGTCATTGCTCCTGATCGATCACCTTCTGCCCACAATGCTCCTGTTGCCCCATTTCCTATCGTCCATACTGCATTCATTGGATCTTCACTATAAACTAACTTATTTGTTCCTGTAACAATCTCTTGCTTAAACTCTGACATTGGATCATTTACTGGATCTTGAAATGTATTGTAGTTTTCATCTTCACTAAAACCAATGCTACTTCTTGTATACTCAGTATTGCTTCCAATATTTCCAAGAGTTATAAAATTTAAAACATTTGCTATAGCATCTGCTGCACTTCCTCTTAGTCTTCTTTTCCTGTTTAAAATGTAATAGATTTTTACTGCTCTCCAGTATCTATGTGCTCTTCTAACAATTCTATTTTTTCTTGCCATTTTATCTCCTCTGGAAATTCATGATAGTTTCTGCCATGGCATATGTATAGTAACTACTCCACAAACCACACTCATCACTTCTTCTCTTTACTAATCCATTTAACCTTCTTCCTCCAGCATTTACCCATCTTTTTAACTGAGAGCATACTAAATTATAATGCCCACGATTTAATGTTCTAAGTAGCGTAGAAGATGAAAGATTTCCCCCACCCAAATTAAAGGTAAAGGACACAAGTGCATCAAATTCGTTCTGATTTAATTGGACTTTTACAAGCCTTTTTACATGGTTTTCTTCCCTAACAAGATCTCTCCTAAGAAGCTCAATTCCTTCTTCTTTTGTAAGTTCCTTGAACTTGTATAAATCCATTTCATTTTTCCTAACCAAATGGCCATATCCAATCGTTTTTTTATTTGCAGGACACAAATACATTTTAGCCCTCCAGCCTTCATATCTACATATTAGTGCAATTCCTATATCACTTGTCTTCATATTTCTATTTAACATTGTTTTCGCTCCCATTTAGCTCATTTTAAAGTGTTTTTGTGCCATGCCTATACTAAAGTATAGGCATGGCAATAAGTGTCTCTAAAATGCGTTATTTGCCACTCATCTTCTCAAAAGATCTCTTACCAAAGAAATAACTTAAAATCATAACAAAGATTGAAGCATCCAACTCTGTCCACACTATTAATGCTATTGCTGCCGTTGCTGCACCTGAACTAACAAGTGAAGCTGCGATTAACACTTTTATAGTAGCATAGAGTCCAAAGAACCCATATGCAATGACTGGACGAACCGACCTCACAAGTTTCCCAACAAAGTCATCTTTCTTTACTTCTTCTTTCTGTATATCAAGTAATCCAAGGTCATACCCATTGGATGATGAAACATCAATTTCTTCAATCTTTAAACTGTGCTCCTGTAATGCAATCTCTGCTTGCTTATCCATTACAATCAATTCATGATCATTTGTCTGACCCTGTAGTGCCATTTCTCGATCAAGCATCGCCAAAGTTTGTTTATTTTCTTGCTTTTTTTTGAAAAATCCAACCACCTCTGGAATTGCGCTTCCGAGCAATCCAGTAAGTGCTGAAAATATTGTCAATACTGCCATTGTACCTCCTTAATTCCAATTTATAGTTGACCTTGCTGTTGTTACGTTAACATCCGTACCAGTCCCAATTGCAAATGCAATAGAAGTGTCACTACTATCTATGTATTTATTAGTTGGAGCAGTGTTTGCATCAAATGTCCCAAAAAAAACAGAGTCTGTACAGTTATAACATCCCCCTCCTGCAACAGTTGCTATATTATTAAATATATTAGTCATTGTACTATTATTGCAATTATCACATCCGCCGCCATTCGCAGCAGTATTGCTATATACATTTGATATAGTGCAATGATCACAGTTAAAAACTCCGGTGTTTCCATTGTCATGTACAAGTGATATATCCGATAGTGGGCATCCGTTAACTCCATATGAAGTATTTCCATATACATTACTTATCACACTCTCATTACAAGACCCTACTCCAGATACACTATTATCATATACATTGCTTATTGTGCTCCACTTACACCCCTGTACACCAGTGGTGTTATTGTATATATTATCGATAGTTGAATTATGACAAGCAGACAACCCATCAACACTGTTATGGTGAATGTTAGATATGTTTGAATGAGTACATGAATTTAATGCCGCACTGGAAGAGCTACAGTATGATACATTCTTAATAGTACATCCAATGTTTGTATTCGTAGTTGAGTAATATGCACCACCTGAGTTTGAAGAAACACTATTCATAACTTGGCATTCAAAAATAGAATCCTCTACATAATATATGGAAGCGAATCCGCCAAATCCAGTATATGTTGTTGATCCACCTGAGTTTGGTAAACTTGTTACAATCCCTCCCTGTCCATCGAATGACCAATTAGATGTGAAATGAATGTTTTTGATGGGGGTTCCAGATGTTCCTGTTGAAGTAAATTTATATTGCCCATTTCTCTGTATAAATACTCCGGGATCTGAATCTATTTTAAAATTGCTACCAAAGTCAACACTATGATTTAGCAAATATGGTGTTGCGCTATATACTATAAATACATTTGCATTTTCTTTCGTTCCTGTGCCATTAAAATAAGCATCAAAAGTAGTCTGATCGTTGATTATAGTTTGTGTCTCTATATACTCAATTGCTGTTCCTCCAGAATTAACTTTTAAAAGCTTGTTCGCCTCTAACGCTGGCACATCTGCTAAGTCTGAAATGTTTACTCTTTCGTCTACATATTCAACTGCTGTACCGCCTGAGTTCACTTTTAGAATTTTGTCACCAACCAATGCTGGCACATCTGCTAAGTCTGAAATGTTTGCAACCTGATCCACATACTCAACTGCATCTCCTGCTGAATTAACTTTTAAAAGCTTACTTGCAACCAACGTAGGTACGTCTGCAAGATCTGAAATATTTACAATATTGGTAGATTGATCTACGTATTCAATTGCGTCTCCTGCACTATTTACTTTCAAAAGTTTACTTGCTTCCAAAGCTGGCACATCTCCTAAATCTGAAATGTTTGCAACCTGATCCACGTACTCTACTGCCGTTCCTCCAGAGTTAACTTTCAAAAGTTTACTTGCTTCCAAAGCTGGCACATTTCCTAAGTCAGAAATATTTACTCTTTCATCAATATATTCAATAGCATTTCCTGCCGAGTTAACTTTTAGAAGTTTGCTTGCAACCAAGGTAGGGACATCATCAAGATCTGATATTTTCTCAGGCCCAACATTTCCTACTTTTTGCCAATTCACACCTACAGATCCATAAAGCTCTATTTCACTAAATGCAGTATCTCCTGCTCCACCACCAATGATAACTTTTAAATAATATCCTTCCATTGTGTTTCCAGCAAAACTACATACTGCTTCTGTTGTACTTGCTGACATATCCTGATTAAATATCTCTGTATATGATCCACCAATTTCATCTGTTTGACAAATTGAAATTTTAACTGTTCCATATCTTTGAACATCAAGCAGGTCATATGCATTAGTAAGACTTACTCTACCAACAAAGTCTGAGCTTGCAAAAAGAACAAGCGTTTCTTGTCCATCAGGATATGGGCCTGTCTGGTCATACACAAAAGTTCCAGCAGAAGTCAACGTTACTGGACTACCTCCTGACTGTAAGTAAAATGAAATACTTCCTGCTGTAATTTCATGAACCTCTCCTGACATTTTTAAATTAGTTCCGTCAAGTGTTTTCGTTGTATGCCATGCTATTGCCGAAACTGAACTTTGTGTACCGTCAGAAGACCACGTTCCATTACCATTATCAGTCCAATTCGGATCAATTGCTGTTACTTGACCTGATAAAAGATTTATATTTCCTTTTTTCAAAGTAATTCCAGTTGGCTTTGTTTTTGTTGTCATATGAATATACGTTTCTATTTCAGTCAAATTACTTGGACTGTATTGCACATATGTCGCTAAATCTGAATCTATTGCTTCTGAAAAACCATGTCCTGCCTCTGTTGATGCAACAATTACAGTGTTTTCTACAATTGACGACCCTTCGTTCATTTTTGGACTTGTTAACTTTACTATATTAGTCCCACTTGTTGTGTTATAATATCTGAATCTCATATATGTTGCAGAACCATCAATTGTTCTTGTTACTTCATATGTTCCGTCTATGGTTATATTTGTTGAATTATTCCCTAAACTATCATATATATTTAATATTCCATCTGCTCCACTAATGACATCGACTACTACTTGACCAGTATATGTTTTTCCTTGATACTCTGTTGATGTAGTATTAAAAAACTCTACTTCTCCGTATTCTGGAACTGTAAATTCTCCTGTTCCTGAGTTATATGTTGCTCCACCTACTAATGTCCACTGAGAAGGATCTTCAGACTTAAGAACCATATTTGATGATTGCAACGCATTTCCTACTGAAAAATCTGTAGCCAATGGCGATTGTATTCCTGAAACAGCCAAGCTCTTTGTATATACATCACCATTGTCAAGATCTAAGTAATCACTGTCTGTTGTTCCTCTTGTATCTTCTACTGCTATTGCTCCATGTCCAAAGAACATGTCTGTGACTCCTGTAGAGCCTGATGTTGCTATCCAATCTGTCCATGCATTGCTTACCCTTGATCTTGAATAAATAACTCCATATTCCGACTCTACTGGCCTTGCAGTCTGTATTCTTGAACCAACGTCACCTTCTGTAACAAATGTTTCAATTATAAACTTTCTTCCAGTTGGCAAAGGTAGTTTAGCTGACGATGACTGAATAATGTAAACACCATTGTCAACAATTGCATCAATGTCACCTGTAAAGTTTTGTACTTTTTTTGTTCCTGTTAAACCATCAAATTGAGATGAGATTATACCTACTGACTCCCAATCATTTGCCTTATAAAGTCTTACTTGTGCAATTCCTATGTCTACTGCCGAAGGAATGTTTATGATACGATACCAAGTATATGTGTTGTTATTTACAAAACTAAGGTCATCTGATAAATCTCCTGCTCCATTTATCACTGTAGTTATAGTTCCGAGTGGAGTCCATGTTCCATTTACTCCATCAGTTGTATCATTCGAACCCTCTACTGCCACTGATGGAGAAGCAACTGTTATTGATGCCTTTGATATAGACGTTCCTGCATTTAATTGGAGCCTGTTTAACTGCAATGCAGAACTAAATCCAAATGCAAGATATGTAAGATTGTGAAACCATTTTGTTGCAGTTCCTAAATCACTAAGTACTGGAGTTGTTGGATTTGTATTGTCTGCCACATTTACACATGATGCTCCTGCATTAAATGTGAAGTTTGCAGCAGTGCTATAAACTTCATCCCCGTAAATCTTTTTGAAAAACTCATCTGTTGTCCTATTTAAACAAACTGATCCTTTTAAGTAAATAGACGGTTTTGGATCTGTTGTGTCTGTTACTGCAAAGTTTGAATCAAGAATATTGCTTTTTACCCATGCTGAACCATCATAATACTCTACATATAATGCTTCTCCATTAGATGTTATTTTCCAATCGTTTTGAACATTAGCTGTTGCATTCCCCTTTACGTACACTGTCCCATCTTGAATCTTATTATTAAGACTTGTAACAACTGCACTCATTATTGCAATATTTGTTTTGTTTGCTTCAATGT
>JQIA01000450.1_pt1 | contig 20502 bp, 20 predicted proteins | sample 811431 | NCBI WGS metagenome assembly JQIA01 (sample SAMN02998118, study PRJNA258478) | marine sediment metagenome | biome: marine; feature: seafloor; material: sediment; isolation source: oil-polluted sediment collected from 3 locations (0.5 km, 0.7 km and 0.9 km)... | place: USA: Gulf of Mexico ...
GGCATTAAGCCCTGTAGGCAAGAATTCAAGAATGTATTCGCGCTTAAAAATATAAGTTAAAAATGTCTGATTTAAAAAAAAGTAATGTATCAACGAGTCTTTTAAATAAAGTTCGTATCGTATTGGTTAACACCTCTGATTGTCGCAATATTGGTAGTGCTGCTAGGGCAATGAAAACCATGGGATTAAGCAATCTTGTTTTGGTTGACCCAATTGAAATGCCTAATGGTCAAGCACAAGCATTAGCTGCAGGAGCTACTGATATTTTAGCTAGTGCAAAAGTGGTAAGTACCTTAAGTGAAGCCATTGAAGAGTGTGGTTTAGTGATTGGCACAAGTGCTCGTTCACGCACATTACCTTGGCCCATGCTTGAACCTCGTGGTTGTGGTGAAAAAATGATAATCGAAGCCAATAAATATCCAGTTGCACTGGTCTTTGGTAGAGAAAGTAGCGGCTTAACGAATGATGAATTACAATTATGCCACTTTCATGTGCAAATTCCTGCAAACCCAGATTATAGCTCGCTTAATTTAGCAATGGCAGTGCAAACGTTAAGTTACGAAGTACGTACTAGCTATTTGTTATCATTAGATGATGCGGGGCAGGAGTATAGTACAGGGAATGGAACCTATATTGGGAAAAAAAGCATTGGAAAAAAAGATATTGAGAGGGAAAATACCGGAACATTCGATGATGCTAAAAGTGACGAACAAGCACTTTATCCTGTGACTAAAGATACAGAACGTTTTTACCAACATTTTGAAGACGCGCTTAAAGCAACAGGGTTTATTGGTGATAAACACCCCGGTTTAGTGATGACAAAACTCAGACGTTTATTTAACCGTGCCAGACCTGATGTTAAAGAGGTTAAAATGATGCGTGGTATTCTTGCTTCGATAGAAAGAGCAGCGAAGAAATAGAATTTACAGCGATTCACTTTATTGTTTTATTTTGTAGGTTGACCTAAACGCAGTGAAGCTCAAAAGTGCTAGCATTTAAGATATAAGTAAAAAGAAAGGAATATAAAATGTTCAGTCGCATAAAAGAAGACATTAGCAGTGTTTTTGATAGAGACCCAGCAGCACGTACTACGTTAGAAGTATTGCTGAACTCTCCTGGATTACATGCTATTTGGGTACACAGGTTAAGTCACCGTTTATGGCAAGCAAACTGGAAGTTATTAGCACGCACTTTATCTACTTTTTCTCGTTGGTTAACAGGCATAGAAATTCATCCAGGTGCAATTATAGGACGCCGATTTTTTATTGACCACGGTATGGGAGTCGTTATTGGTGAAACGGCTGAAATCGGTAATGATGTGACGCTTTACCATGGTGTTACTTTAGGTGGTACGAGTTGGAATGCTGGCAAACGCCACCCAACCTTAGCTGATAATGTTGTTATTGGCGCGGGAGCACAAGTACTTGGCCCAATAACAATTAGTAAAGGCGGTAAAGTTGGATCTAACTCTGTTGTAGTTAAAGATCTACCTGAAAATGCTACGGCTGTAGGCATTCCTGCACGTATTGTTAATACTAAGAATCGTAACGGAAATTCCTTGCTAGATACTGATTCAGGTGAAAAATCAAATGAAAATGTTGGCAAAGAGTCGCGTAATAAGGCGGCGAAAAAATTTGGTTTTGATGCCTATGCAGTATCTGCAGATAATCCTGACCCTGTCGCAAAAGCGATAGGGCGTTTACTTGACCACATGCATTTAATGGATGATCGGGTCTCAGCACTTTGCAAAGAAGTAAATAAAGTTGGCGGTAATATTTGCTCTGAAAATTTACCTGAGTTAAAAGTAGGTGAATTTGTTGAAGATGAAAAAGCGGCCGCTAAATGCCGCGAACGAAAGATAGAGAGTTTTGATCCAGAAATATAAATAGAATTAAATCACCCTATTTTTAAATTTAAAAGCAATAGTTGACTAAAATAGTCAACTATTGCTTTTGTTATTTAAATCTTACTGTATAATACTTGAGTATATTACTAGGGTATATGTTTGACTATTTTGTAGGGATATGTAAAATGCGCGAAATAATAATTAATTCGCTCCTACCGTAGGCTTTAAATATAACCACTAGCAGCAATTAAATGAGCAACTTATGAAACTTACTTCGAAAGGTCGTTATGCCGTTACCGCCATGCTTGATGTCACTATTCATGCAGCAAGTGAACCTGTGTCATTAGCCGACATTTCTGAACGACAAGCTATTTCATTATCTTATTTAGAGCAATTATTTTCTAAATTAAGAAAATCTGGTTTAGTTATAAGTATTAGAGGCCCAGGTGGAGGGTATCGTTTAGGTAAGTGCTCAGCAGAAATTTCCGTTGCAGATGTTATTAGCGCAGTAAACGAAGGTGTTGATGCAACAAAATGTCAAGGTAAGGGAAATTGCCAAGCGGGTGAGGCATGTTTAACGCATTCGCTTTGGGAAGGCTTAAGTGAGCGTATAGAAGAGTTTTTGAAAAATATAACGCTAGCTGAATTAGTCGCTAAAAGTGATGTTAAAAATATCTCTAATCGACAAGATGAAATATACGGTCGTTCAAAGAAAGGACAACCAATAGAAACAATTATTCAAATTAAAGATAGCCTTAGTGAAAGCTTAAAGGTCATATAAAAGTATTACGCATAACTGCTAAAAGCAGTATGCAAAATTTAAGTGGAGAAAGAAAGCAAATGAAGCTTCCAATTTATTTTGATTATTCTGCAACTACGCCCGTTGACAAACGCGTAGCGACAAAAATGATGCAGTACATGACCACCGATGGTCATTTTGGTAATCCCGCATCGCGCTCGCACAAATTTGGTTGGCAAGCCGAAGAAGCAGTCGATATTGCACGTAATCAAATTGCAGACTTAATTAATGCTGACCCTCGTGAAATTGTTTTTACGTCTGGGGCAACCGAGTCTGATAATTTAGCCATTAAAGGTGCAGCTAATTTTTATCATAAAAGAGGCAAGCATATAATTACCTGCAAAACAGAACATAAAGCAGTGTTAGATCCGTGCCGTGAATTAGAGCGTCATGGATTTGAAGTCACTTATCTAGATCCTGAAGATAACGGCTTAATTGACTTAAACAAACTAGAAGCTGCAATGCGAAGTGACACAATTTTAGTCAGTATAATGCATGTAAATAACGAAATTGGTGTTATTCAAGACATTAGTGAAATTGGTGAAATGTGTCGATCTCGAAAAATTATTTTTCATGTTGATGCAGCGCAAAGCGTAGGCAAAATCAACATTGATATGCAAACGTTAAAAGTAGACTTACTGTCTATTTCTGCTCATAAAATGTATGGGCCTAAAGGCATAGGTGCGTTATATGTGCGCCGTAAGCCGCGTATTCGTCTTGAAGCACAAATGCACGGTGGTGGGCATGAACGTGGTATGCGATCAGGTACATTAGCTACACACCAAATTGTAGGTATGGGTGAAGCTTGTCGCATTGCCAAAGAAGAAATGGCACAAGATCTAGTGCATGTAACAACAATGCGAGATCGCTTATGGGCTGGTTTGAACAGCATGGAGCAAGTCTTTGTTAATGGTGACTTTGATAAGCGTTATGCCGGTAATTTAAATGTTAGCTTTAACTTTGTTGAAGGTGAGTCCTTAATTATGGCGCTAAAAGATTTAGCGGTATCGTCAGGTAGTGCTTGTACATCAGCAAGTTTAGAGCCGTCTTATGTATTACGCGCATTAGGTTTAAATGATGAAATGGCACATAGTTCTATACGTTTTAGTTTTGGCCGTTTTACTACCGCAGAAGAAATAGATTATGCTATCGACATTATTCAAAAATCGATTGGGCATTTACGCAATATGTCACCGCTTTGGGAAATGTTTAAAGATGGTATCGACTTAGATTCAATTGAATGGGCAGGGCACTAAACGTTGCCTGTTGGCAAGTTTAATGACAGTTAGGAGAGAGAAAAATGGCTTATAGTGAAAAAGTAATCGATCATTATGAAAACCCTCGTAATGTTGGCTCAATGGATAAGAATGATCCATCAGTAGCAACAGGAATGGTTGGCGCACCCGCTTGTGGTGATGTAATGAAGTTGCAATTGAAAATTTCAGATGATGGCATTATTGAAGATGCTAAATTTAAAACCTATGGTTGTGGCTCTGCCATTGCTTCAAGCTCATTAGTTACTGAATGGGTTAAAGGTAAATCAATAGAAGAAGCAGGTAAAATTAAAAATACTGCTATTGCTGAAGAACTAGCATTACCACCAGTAAAAATTCATTGCTCAATTTTAGCAGAAGACGCTATTAAGGCTGCAATTGAAGATTACAAAAGCAAAAATGGCTAGTGTCTCTAACGCTAGTCATTGTTTACAGCTAGTCTTCTAGTAATACGTAGCAATACAAGAACAAACAGGATAAATAGCATGTCAGTTATTATGACGCCCGCAGCAACTGAGCGGGTTAAATCTTTTATGGTAAACCGAGGTAAAGGCCTTGGTTTACGTTTAGGCATTAAAACTACCGGTTGTTCAGGTTTGGCTTATGTACTTGAATTTGTAGATGATTTAAATGAAGATGATAATGTTTTCGATATCGACGATGTGAAAATTATTATTGACACCAAAAGTTTAGTTTATCTTGATGGTATAGAGTTAGATTTTGTTAAAGAAGGCTTAAATGAAGGCTTTAAGTTCACTAATCCGAACGCTAAAGGTGAGTGCGGTTGTGGCGAGTCTTTCAACGTTTAAAAATAATAGTTATAACGAATTTATCTCTTTGTTATTTTGCCCCGTTGCGGCGTTGAAAGTACTCATTGACTAAAGTCAACTTCGTGCTTTCGCCTTGCATCAGAACAAACTATCTTTGATCTGAATTCGTTATGGTTAAATTAATTTTAATGTGAATTATGTCATTCAGGGAAAGAATGATGAAGGATCTTGTGTAGATATATATACTCCATCAGGATGATAAAATATTTAAGAGCGAAACTATTTTGAATTACTTCCAATTATTCGCCATTGAGCAATCTTTTAATGTCGATCTAAGTCAATTATCAAAAACCTATCAAAACCTACAAAAAGCAGTTCACCCTGATAAGTTTGCTCATGCTTCAAATCAAGAGCAATTATTAGCAGTGCAAAAATCAGCTGAAATTAATGATGCTTATCAAATATTGAAGCAACCATTAAAGCGTGCAGAGTATCTATTAACGCTACGCGGTGTTGATATGCCTAATGAACAGCAATCGTTTAGAGATACACATTTCTTAATCGCGCAAATGGAATTGCGTGAAATGCTTGAAGAGGTGAAGTTTTCCGATGATGTTGCAGTAGCGCTTGAACAAGCACAGCAAACATTAACTGAACAATATCAAGCATTGTTAACGTTAATGCAGCAACAAATAAGTGAAAATAATACGGCAACAAATAATTTAGCATGCGATAATTTACGCAAGTTGAAATTTTATCAAAAACTCAATATTGAAGTCGAACGTCTTGAAGATAGCTTATTCGATGATTAATATTTAAAAAAACATAAGCAGCGCATTTTTATACACTCGGGTATACATCTTAGTTTAGGGTAATAAATATTTGCGCTTGGCTTTCTTATAAAAGAAAAGAACTTAATGGCTTTATTACAAATAGCAGAACCTGGTCAAAGTACCGTACCACACGAACATAGACTCGCCGCTGGTATCGATTTAGGTACTACCAACTCTTTAATTGCCAGTGTACAAAGTGGCACACCTAGCACTTTGGCTGATCAACAAGGTCGCGATATATTACCTTCTATCGTAAATTATCAACAACGTAATATTTTAGTGGGTGATGAAGCGAAAGTACTTAGCGTTAGTGATGCACAAAATACCATTGTTTCAGCAAAACGTTTAATTGGTCGTTCATTAGCAGATATTCAACGTAAATACCCCTCATTACCATATCAGTTTTGTGGTGATGAAAATCATCCTGAAATTGTGACTCGCCAAGGCAATATTAATCCCGTGCAAGTTTCGGCTGAAATTCTTAAAAAGTTAAGCCAACGCGCAGAACAAGCTTTAGGTGGTGAATTAACGGGTGTGGTTGTTACTGTGCCAGCGCATTTTGATGATGCCCAACGCCAAAGTACAAAAGATGCAGCTAAGTTGGCGGGTGTTCATGTTTTACGCTTACTTAATGAGCCTACAGCCGCGGCAGTTGCCTATGGGCTTGATTCTGAACAACAAGGAAAACAAGAAGGTGTTATTGCCATTTACGATTTAGGCGGTGGTACTTTTGATATCTCTGTGTTACGCCTTAACAAAGGTGTTTTTGAAGTGCTTGCTACGGGTGGCGATTCTGCATTAGGTGGTGATGATTTTGATGTTGCGCTTGCAGATTATTTAGTTGAACAGGCCAATCTAACACGCCCGTTATCGCCATCACTTGAGCGTCAATTAATGCAGCAAGCCTGCATTGCGAAAGAAAAATTAACCGTACAAGATAGCATCGACGTAAATTTGATCTTAGATAAAGATCAGCAATGGTCAACCATATTAACCAAAGCAACTTTTAATGGTTTAATTGCTAATTTAGTAAAAACAACCTTGCGTGCTTGTCGCCGTAGCTTAAAAGATGCAGGCATTAGTATTGACGAAGTGATTGAAATAGTGATGGTAGGTGGTTCAACTCGTGTACCATTGGTACGTAGTGAAGTTGAAAAGTTCTTTAACAAAAAACCATTAACCTCTATTGATCCTGATAAAGTAGTCGCCATTGGTGCCGCTATTCAAGCTGATATTCTTGCGGGTAATAAACCAGACAGTGACATGTTACTGCTTGATGTTACCCCCCTTTCGCTTGGTTTAGAAACAATGGGGGGGTTAGTCGAAAAAGTTATTCCGCGTAACACCACTATTCCTGTCGCTAAAGCACAAGAGTTCACTACATTTAAAGAAGGTCAAACAGCCATGGCTGTACATGTATTGCAAGGTGAGCGCGAACTGGTTGATGATTGCCGTTCACTTGCGCGCTTTGAATTACGTGGTATTCCTGCCATGACCGCAGGCGCCGCGCATATTCGAGTAACCTTTAAAGTAGATGCAGATGGTTTGTTATCAGTAACTGCCATGGAAAAATCATCAGGTGTTGAATCAAGCATAGAAGTGAAGCCAGCCTTTGGCTTAGACGATAGTAAAATAACCCAAATGTTAAAAGATTCGATGAATAATGCTAAAGCGGATATAGACGCCCGTATGCTTAAAGAGCAGCAGGTTGAAGCAGCACGTGTTATTGAATCTATTCAGGCAGCAATTACATTAGATAAACACTTACTCAATGCGGATGAAATTATAGTCATTGAAACGGTAATGAAATCGGTAGCAGATATTGCTCAAGGTAATAATGCAGATGCTATTGAAGCGGTCATTAAAAAACTCGATGACAGCACCGCTGTGTTTGCTGAGCGAAGAATGGATAGTTCAATTAATAAAGCGTTAAGTGGCCAATCGGTCGATAAGTTGTAATTTTTTTGTTGGTCAACATAAGCATAGCTAAGTTAGACAAGCAAGAATTAAATAAATAGAGAATAGATAAATGCCAAAAATTATATTTTTACCTAACGAAGAGTTATGCCCAGATGGTGCAGTAGTTGAAGCAAAAAAAGGCGAAAATGTGCTGAATGTAGCTTTACAAAATGGTATTGGTATTGAACATGCTTGTGAGAAAGTTTGTGCCTGTACTACGTGCCATGTCATTATTCGAGAGGGTTTTGACTCTATAGAAGAAAGTGACGAACTAGAAGATGACATGCTTGATAAAGCATGGGGTTTAGAACCTGAATCTCGCTTAGGTTGTCAGGCTATTGTTGCCGATGAAGATTTAGTCGTTGAAATTCCGAAGTATACAGTGAATATGGTTTCTGAAAATCATTAAATATTAAAGCATTAAAATCAAAATCTTGACGTATCATACCTTAATGATCTAATGTATATAGTTATATTAGATCATTAAGCTAATATATTGAAGTATCCTTAAAGCATCAAGGCATACATGAGTTTTTACTTAGTAACTACTTATTGAAGGGTCAAGTATTTTGAAACATAAAGCAACAAACAAAACCATTACGATTATTGATGAAGAAGTTTGCATGTCAAATAATGAATTTATTGTCAGCAAAACTGATTTAAAAGGTTACACAACTTATGTGAATCGAACCTTTATGGAAATGGCACTTTTAAATGAAGAACAATTACTCGGGTTTAATCATAATGTCATTCGTCACCCCGATATGCCTAAAGGTGTGTTTAAATTTCTTTGGATGACAATCAAAAAAGAGCGTGAATTTTTTGGGTTTGTTAAAAACCTCCGAAGTGATGGTCGCTTCTATTGGGTTTTTGCCAATATCACACCCGAGTATAATGGAAGTGGTAAATTATCTGGATACTTATCAGTAAGAAGAGCGCCTCCTGCTTCTGCAATAGCTGTAATAACGCCTATATATCAACAAATGCTGCAAATAGAAAAAGCAGCAAACTCTGATAAAATTGCAGAGGAAAAGTCGATTGCTTTTTTACAGCAACAACTTGATGATTTGAATGTTAAATATCAAGATCTTGTTATTAATTTATTTAATGAAAATAAGGCATAATAACTCAGTAAAAATTCATCCATTAGTTTACAATTTAAGTAATGAATTTTGAATAGTTGACCGATCTTTTTTATCACAGCATATAATGATTTTGACTTTAATTATTATGACAGAAACGACCATGAGTAAAGCTTTTGGTTAATTAACTGAGCCAAGAATAAATCGACGTTTACACCACTCTTTAGTTAATATTTTAACAATATTTATCTGTACCACTATATTATAGCTATGGCTGTGATAATTTCCCCTGCATTATTCTTATTACGGACGTTTTACCCTGATTCAATCAAGCTCTTTTCTCTTGAAAATAAGTCACACTGGAAATTAGAAGTTAGCTTTAACGAAAATCAATATCGTTTAAGAACATATCGTTTAAGCAATGGGCATGCAGTAGAAAACTTTTCAATGATAAATAAAATAGTACTGAACTTATTGAAAAATAAAAAGAGGGTAAAGGTTATCGTTAAAACTAAACAGCTCAAAGTAGGTTGGGATGACGTATATATGATGAAAGCTCTAATTGTTGGGTTTACATCTGTGTAGTTTTAATCCGTTTGCCTTGTTGGATAAGGCTAAATATTGACGCCTATACTCTAATGATTTAGTGTATAGGCTTCTCAGTTTAAGCGTCTTGGATGATAAATTAAATCCAATTAATTGAAGTAATGTTTGTTTACTAAAAGGATGAAGATTTTGACTAATAAAGCAGCAAATAAAACAATCACTATTGTTGATGAAGAAGTGTGCATGAAAGCTGATGAATTTATTGTCAGTAAAGCTAATTTACGCGGTTATCTAACCTATGTAAATCGAACGTTTATGCAGATGGCGCTTATGAATGAAGAGCAATTATTAGGCTTTAATCACAATGTTATTCGACATCCAGATATGCCTAAAGGTGTGTTTAAGCTACTTTGGATGACGCTAAAAAAAGAGCAGGAGTTTTTTGGTTTTGTTAAAAATTATCGTGCCGATGGTCGATATTATTGGGTGTTTGCTAATATCACACCTGAATACGATGCAAGTGGTAAATTAATGGGGTATTTATCGGTAAGAAGAAAGCCTCCTGTTTCTGCCATTAATGTAATAGAGCCTATCTACCAACAAATGTTGAAAATAGAAAAAGCAGCAAGCTCTGATAAAATAGCAGAAAAAAACTCGATGGCTTTTTTACAACAACAACTTGATGATTTAAATGTTAAATATCAAAGTTTTGTGATTAACTTGTTTAATGAAAAATAAGGGGTAATAACATGAATAATAACTCAGCAAAAATAAATCAATTAGAAAAAGTTTCAGCTAATATTCCATTAGTAAAAACAAAATTAAAAACGTATGCTATTACATTGATCTTGATTGCTTTTTCAATGTTTATCTATGTGTTTTTATTGCATGGTTTAGATTGGTTTGTATTAATTTCCGTCATTATTATTTCAATAATATCAACCAAAGTATTTACTGGTTTTGATCCTTATTTAACAACATTAAAAAATATAAATGACGTGTTGATTTTGGCCAATAAAGGTGACTTCACTAGCAGGATAACGAAAACTAAGGGGCTTGGTGAAGTGGGTAAAGTTGCTTGGGAGTTAAATGAACTTTTTGATATTTTAGAAAATTATTTCAATGAAGTGAATACTTGTTTTCGCTATGCCGTTAATAATGACTTCTCACGACCCACCTTTCCAACTGCTTTGCCAGGCTCATTGAAAGTCTCGTTAAGTCATATTAATGAATCGCTTAAAGCAATGAGTAATAATGTTGAGTTTATCTCAAAAAATGCGCTTACCAGTGACTTATATGAGTTAAATACGAATGTACTCATTGAAGATTTGCATACGAGTCAAACTGATTTTAATAAAATAATAAACGAAGTGAATCATGTTGAAGCTTTAGCAAAAGAAAATGTAACTTCAACTGAGGAAAGCAGCGCGGTAGTTAAAGAAATCAACCAATCTATTAAAAGTATTAATGCTAATGTTTCATCAGTAGCAAGTATTGTTAGTGAACTAAATGAAGATAGTAATAAAATTTCAGAAGCACTTTCCGCTATTACCGCAATATCAGGGCAAACTAATTTATTAGCTTTAAATGCGTCTATTGAAGCGGCAAGAGCCGGTGAACATGGCAGAGGTTTTGCTGTGGTTGCCGATGAAGTTAAAGTGTTGTCTTCACGAACACAAGAAATTGCCGATGAAATTGCAAAAATTATACAGTCGTTCTCTCAGCGAGTTGATGATATTACTGAACAAGCCGAAAAGTCTGTTTCGTTAACGACTTCAGCTAATGAACTTGTTGATAATGTTTATAAAAATATTGACAGCTTATTAACGTCATCAATAAAAACAACAGAGTATATACATGTTGCTAAAGATCAAGCATCTGCTTCTTTGGTTAAAGCTGATTTAATGGTGTTTAAACAACATGCCTACAAATCACTTTCTGGCGATAATGTTGAAGCGAGTCGTGAAATTGTTAGCGAAGATCATCATGATTGTTTATTTGGACAATGGTATTTTGGTGAGCAAGATACTCGTTTTGAAAATACAGCAAGTTTTTCAAAAATTGATGCCCCACATCAGAAAATGCACCAATCAATAATGCAGGCATTAAGTGGTTTTGATCAAGATTGGCAAGGAAATGAAGACATTAGAAACGAAATTGTTGCTAATATTAAAGAAATGGAAGATGCTAGTAAAGTGTTGCTCAGTAGTATTGATGATATGGTGATAGAAAATAATAAGCAGTAGTTTCAGTTTTTGTTTCGGTGATATTTTAGTCAGTTATAGCGCTTACCCATAAAGTGAGCGCTATTTTTCTGTCGGGGTTTTATCCTAAAGCTTGACCTATATTGAAACCAGAACTATTTGCATAGGTACGATTAGTTATATACGTTAGTTATAATCAACAGGGAAGTTTAGAATTATAAGCCTGTATGATACTGACTCAGCGTTGACTGTGGCACTAACGTGTTAATTTTTGTTTTTACTTCTTCTTGATTTATCTTTTTATTTGTTAATAATTGCTTAAAATATTTCACTAACTCTGCTTTATCGGGCGATGTTTTATCACCTGCGCCAATATTAGTTAAATCAATCATAAAACCATCGAATAAACCGTTAAGATCGTTAATTACTTCAAAGTTTAAAAATTGATCTTGATTATAAATACTTGGATAACCCGCTTTTTGCTTATCAATAGCAAAGTTATCACCTTTGAGGTTGGTAATAGTCGTTGATTTATCGCACGATAACATACAGCCATTATCAATTCGTGGTTTTTCACAGCCAACACTTTGTTGAAAAAAGCACTGTCTACTGGTCATTAATAAAATAGGGTGATAGATGCTGTAGAACAGCTTGAATTTTTCAGGCCGAGCAATATTTCTCATTTGTTGGTTATTAATTTCATTAGAGATAAATGCACCGTAGCAATCAAACTCTTCCTTGAATGCTAGTAATGCATAAGAGTTGGTCGTATTTAAAAATGGCCCTGCAATCCACTGAATACCTAAGCGATAAGCTTCATAAGCGATGCCAGTGTTATTGGTAACAATCAAGTTTGGTTTAACTTTACGCAAAATATTGATCGCAACATCATAATCTTTGCCAATAAGTACCGCAGGAAACCACGGAATTAACTTCGGGTTTTTATTGAAAAAATCAATGTATTTAGTACAGCCACGTTTATATGCGTCAGGTAGTTTAAAATAAACATCAGCATTAGTTTGTTTGGTTAACTGTATATCAGCTTCATCACAAATGAGTAGCGATAACGTGGTTTTATCAAGGGAATGTTTTGGATGATTTTCAAGTTTAGGCAGTATCACTTCGGGCAACACTGGTTTGTTATTATTTAATAAGCGTGCCAGTTGTTTTTTTAGTGTGGTTAGCTCTTTGAAGGGGATACTTAATCCATTCGACAAACCATGAGTGTTTATTTCAATTAAGTTAAAGTGGCTATTGTGAAAGCTTTTAAAACGCTTGTTAATGACACTTTCATCAATACTTGCCTGATCGCTTTTAGCAAGTAAGCTTGTAGACTGCACTGTAAATACCTGCTGATCAATGTTAGCGATTATGTTTAATGGCTCATTCAATGCACCAGTAAAACGTAATGTTAGCGGTAGTTTTTCAATGCTTAAACAGCTGATTTTATCAAAAACGGTCGCTTTAATTTCTTTATTCTGTTGATGAAGGTTTTGTTCAACGTCATGTATTTGCACCACAGAGATAGCATTGCTTTTATCAACCGCATGTTTGGTCGAGTTATCGCGTGGGTTATCAATAAACATTGACTGGTTTAAATCACCTTTTAAAAAGGCATTAGAAAAATCACGATTAAATACTTGATACAAACGTTCTCCGTCTTGAGTTAACTCACCTGTTTCAACAAAACCATCAATTTGTTTTCGAAAGCTATCAACTACAGTATGTACATAATTGGCGCCTTTTATTCGACCCTCAATTTTAAAGGAATGTACGCCAGCTTCAATGAGTTCAGGTAAATCAAAAAAAGCAGAATTATCTTTAATATTTAATGGAAAACTATTGCCAGAGGGTGTGGTTTCATATTCTTCACGACAAGCTTGGCTACAACGCCCACGGTTACCTGAATTACCCACACTAGCTGAAGTCGAATAGCATAAACCAGAAAAGGCAACGCATAATGAACCATGTACAAATACTTCTACTAAGGTGTCGTGTTGTTGCGCTACTTTCGTTATGGCGCTGATCTCTCGTAAATTTAGCTCTCTTGATAAGTTAACGCGTGAAGCCCCTAATTTTTTTAAAAAAGGAATTTGCCCTGCATTGTGGGTAGTCATTTGTGTTGATGCGTGAATGTCTAACGTTGGAAAATGCTTTTTAATTAAATGAAATAGCCCTATATCTTGCACAATAACGCCATCTAGCGTGGTATTGACTAATTTACTCAATAGCTTAGCTAAGGTTTTAAATTCTCGCTCTAAAATAACAATATTTAGCGTTAAAAAGATTTTACAGTGATATTGATGAGCTAAACGAATAATTCCCACCAGTTCATCAAAATAAATATTTGAGGCACGATTACGGGCATTAAAGGTATCTAAGCCGCAATAAACGGCATCGGCACCTGCAATAATGGCCGCTTTAATAGCATCAACATCACCGCCGGGAGCTAATAATTCAATGCTAGGGGCTATATTAGGGATTATGTTAGAATTTATGTTAGATGTTGCGTTATCGTTTGTTTTACTATTCATTTTTTCACTTTCAATATGATTTTATTTAACTTCACTTTTCAGAAGGGGGATTTTACCTGTATAATCAGCGGATGAATAGTGCTAAAAATACTCCCTCAAACATGCTAAACAATACAACATTACCCATACTTTATTCGTTGAAAAATTGTCCTTATGCGATGCGTGCTAGAATGGCTATTTTTTACTCTCAAAATGCTGTGGTTTTATGCAATATAGCGTTAAATAATAAGCCAGCAAAAATGTTAGATGCTTCTCCCAAAGGGACAGTGCCTGTCTTAGTATTATCTGAGCAAGAACCAAGCATTATTGATGAAAGCTTAGATATTATGTTATGGGCATTATCAAATAATGATCCTAGTGATTTATTGCATAAAGAAGACAGCAGTGCATTGCCTAACATGCTTAAATTAATAGCGACGTTTGATAATGAATTTAAAGGTTGCTTGGAGGCTTATAAATGTGCCAAACGTTACCATGAAGACAATATAATTGATTGTCGTCAAGCGTGTGAAATCTTTATTAACGATTTAGAACAACGCTTAACAGAGCAACACTTAACTGAAAATAGGTTTTTAATGTCATCAAAGCTAAGTTTAGCCGATATTGCCGTATTACCTTTTATTCGTCAGTTTGCCAAAGTTGAACGACAATGGTATTTGCAATCACCCTATCCACACGTAAGAAGTTGGCTTAATAACTTCTTACAAAATGCAATGTTTGCAAAGGTTATGACAAAGTATCCACTTTGGTCACAACATAGTGAAAAAATTATATTCCCCAAGTGAGCTCATAAAAGCAGTTCGAAACATTATGATTGATCAACAGACTTGTTTTAGCACTTTTGGTATTAGCCTTGAGAGTTACGAATTACCCACACGGTTTACTTTTCCACTTTGTTACCAGCCTCATCCTTTGTGTTTATTAGCATCAAAGGAGTTACAGCAGCAATTAGACTCTTCCGTAGATAATGCCACTGCATTACCGCAAGCATTTATTCATACAGGAAAAATGTTTGGCGTGCTTTTAGTTAAAAACCAGCAAGGTGAGGTGGGTTACCTTTGTGCTTATTCAGGAAAACAGCTTAGTGATAATGACACACTGAAAAGTGCGATTAAATTTGTGCCTTCGATTGTCGATATTGACGTTCAAAATGACTTTTATGCCCAAGAAAGTAGCATTATTAATCAGTTAAATAATCAAGTTGGAAAGCTAGAATCAGCAATAGAACTTGGTGAGTGTAAGCAATCACTTACTTTGTTATCGAATCAACAAGACGAACAGCTTGAACAACAGCGCAATAGCATGGCGTTAAATAGACAAATGCGCAAAGAAGCGCGTAGCCAAGTCAGGGATTATTTAGTCGGTACTGAATTGGCACAAGCCCTTAAGCAATTAGCGCAACAAAGTATTAATGATAAAAATCAGTTGAGAGATTTAAAATTTTATTGGGCTGATTCAATTGAGCCATTACAAAAAAAATTGAATGGTTTAACGGATGAAATTAAGGACTTAAAAAACACACGTAAGCGACTTTCAACACGATTACAAAAAAAGTTATTTAAACAATATCGTTTACTCAATAGCGCAGGCGTTGAAAAAGATTTAATGGAAATATTTCAACAAACACCTTTTCCAATGCCACCCGCAGGCACCGGAGATTGCGCTGCACCTAAATTATTGCAATATGCCTTTAAACAGCAACTGAAACCATTAGCGATGGCAGAATTTTGGTGGGGAAAAGCACCTGAGTCTGAAATACGGCAACATAAAAAATTTTACGGCGCATGTTCAGGTAAATGCCAACCTATTTTAACGCACATGCTAGAAGGCATGACGCTTGATGAAAACCCATTATTAGTGAATCCAGCGTTAGGTAAGGAACTGGACATTATTTATCAAGATGATGCTATTGTAGTGGTGAACAAACCGAGTGAATTTTTATCAGTACCGGGTAAAAATATTGAAGATTCAGTTTATCTACGTATTAAACAACAATTCCCACAGGCTACAGGATCACTCATTGTTCACCGACTAGATATGTCAACGTCAGGGCTAATGGTGTTAGCGCTAACGAAACGTGCACAAAAAAGTTTGCAACAACAATTTATTAATCGCACCATTAAAAAATGCTATGTAGCAATACTTGAAGGTGAAATTTCAGAAAATGATATGGCAAAAGGGAATAGTCAAAAGAACCAAAAAACAGTTAACCAAATGCAGGGGGAAATTAATTTGCCTTTGCGAGGTGATTTTGACGATAGACCAAGACAGTTGGTGTGTTTTGATCATGGTAAATCAGCAAAAACTCAGTGGCAAATTATTGATACGCTTGATGGTAAAACAAAACTGTACTTATACCCTGAAACGGGGCGAACACACCAGTTACGTGTGCATTGTGCTCACCCTCAGGGGTTAAATATGCCAATACTGGGTGATGATCTGTATGGAGGTAAAGAGCATGGAGACAAGGAAAATAATAACGATGATAGTCATAGTAGTGCTGATAATAAACAGACTCAACGATTACATTTGCATGCACAAAAACTAACGTTGAGTCATCCTATTACTAAAGAAACAATGACGTTTGAAATAACTGCCGACTTTTAAGCTTCTTTTACTTCTGCATTATGATAAACGTTTTGTACATCATCACAGTCATCCAACATAGCGATGAACTTTTCAAAGTTAGCTAAGTCGTCTTCACCTTCAATATCAATATAGGTTTGTGGTACCCAAGTTATTTCTTCAACTTCTAATTCAAATTCTGGCATTGAATTAGCAAATTCAGTTTTGATTTTGAAAAACTCAGTATGCGGCGCATAAACCGTAATAATCCCGTCTTCTAATTCAACATCAGTTACGTCAATATCAGCCATCATTAGATTTTCTAATACCGTTTCATCATCTTCACCTTTAAAAGCGAAGATTGCTTGATGATCAAACATGTGCGAGACAGTGCCAGAAGAGCCAATTTTCGAATGCGTTTTAGTAAAGCACTGACGTACATCTTTAATCGTACGATTTCCGTTGTCAGTTAAGCAATCAATAATAACCATGCAGTTACCAGGGCCAAAACCTTCATAGCGTGCTTCAACAAAATCTTCACCGCCAGAGCCAGATGCTTTTTTAAGTGCATTTTCAATAACATGAGTAGGTACTTGGTCTTTCTTTGCTTTATCAATTAAACCGCGTAAAGCAAGGTTTCCATCAGGATCTAAGCCACCATTTTTAGCACAAACATAAATGGCTTTACCATATTTTGAATAAACTTTAGTTTTCGCGCCAGCGGTTTTTGCCATTGATAATTTACGGTTTTGGTAAGCTCTGCCCATTTTAAATACTTCTTATATTGCCTAAAAATAATGCCATAGATTCTACATTCCCAACGGCTCGTTGACCAGAGGGAAAAGGGAGTAATAGTTAGTAATAAAGAAAAGTCTTGAAAAATTAGCTTGTCTTTTATATCTATTCAATGAATAAATATTATTAGCATGCCTTACATTCTGTAATTAAAGACTAATTAAATCACTAGCGAAGTCACTAGCGAAATAATTTAGTGATGGCCTTGAAAGTTGCACCTTCAGCGATTTTTTGCCATTCAAAAACGAGCATTTCAATACTTGTTAAAGTAACACCGAGTTGCTCCATACGTGATAAACCCAATTGATAATTTTTAGCCGTGCGAGATGAAACACCATCAACGAGTACAAAAACTTCATAACCTTCAGTAAGTAAGTCTTGTGCTGTTTGATACACACAAATATGTGCTTCAATACCAACTAAAATAACTTGTTTTCGGTTGATTGATTTAAGTGCTTGTTTAAACTTCTGATTAGGCATAGCACTAAAAGAGTTTTTTACTATAGGCTTAAGCTCAGGGTGAAAACAGGACATTTTATGTGTAATAGAAGGAATAGTTGCGCCTAATTTATCGGGTACATGCTCCACCCAAAGTGCGGGCACAGATAACAAACTACTTGCTTCAATTAGCGTTTCAATTGTTGATGATAATGCTTCATCATCTTGTATTAAAGTAGCTAGTTTTCCTTGTACATCAATGACTACAACGACAGATTCTTCACGTGTTAATTGCATTTTTATCCCCTTTATTTTCGACAAGTTTCACTGTAACTATTATTTTACAGAACTTCAATACACTTGTTGTTAACGCTTTATGTATTTATTTCTTGAGTTCATCGATTGATTTTTTTGAAGGCTTGATTTTAAAATTATCGATGAAGAAGGTGTCGTTGGTGATGTGCAACATGGAATTCACAGTTTCGATTAGCAGTATAAACCGTTTTATCTAATACCAATTTCATAAAATAGAACATCTATATTAATGAAATTGGTATATATAACAGTGGTAATATTAGCTTTCTATTCGATGTAACTGCATAAAGTCAACCGCTTTATGGATTGCTTTTTGTACTTTGGTTTCCATATCAAAACGCTCAGAAGCGGGTAAGTAAAAGGCCATGTCAACCTCATGTCTTATGTAACGAGAGGGCAATTGGTTTAGTACTACACAAGTTAAATCTGCCATAAAATCATCATCAAACCTTTCATCAAACTTTTCTTGAGTAAAATGCTGCATTACCAGTCGTTCATAGTAATTATGGATATCATCAGATATTTTCATAAGCGCCTTCATTATAAAATAGATAAGTATGCTTTAATGGTAACCTGAGTTTAACTAAAATGCTAATTTACAATCGTGAGTAGTAACAATCTTATTTTTATCTTATTTTTTCACTGTGTTTTATATCACGTTCTATCGCTGAAATAGCTTTGCGACAACGACCAAGTCTTTGATGTAAAGCGAGCACTTCAGCAGATATTTTTGTGCTGTTCTTAGCTGAACTTTTCATCCGTTGAAGTTCACGCTCTGCTACCATATCCATTAAACGACGTTCAAATTCATGATGTTCGCTAAGTTTTTGATAGAGCTGGTGGCTAGATAACATGATATTTTTGGCAAGTTTTCTGTGAGATTCTTCTTGCTTAACTTTTGCTTTTTTTATTTTAACTTTTTTAAATGCATGAAAGCTCAATTTTGCTGCTTGGTGCATTGTTATATTTGCATTTAGTGCTGTCGATATCGCGGTAATTTGTTGCTCTATCTGCTGTAGTAATAAAATAGAAAGATCTGTTTTATTGGTAGATAATAAGCGGGATAGTTTAGTTAAACGGTGTTGAACTTCTTCAACATAAGGTAAAAAACGATCGCTTTGGCTGATAAATAAGCCCGTTGAAAAGAGGTTGTTATTCTCTATAAGGCGGTGTGACTTTATATTTTGGTTGGTAATATCTGTTTGCTTAGCCTTAGTATGCAAGGTAACTAACAGCGTTGATAAACGATCAAGTGAATTCATGCGTAAATACGCCAAATTTTCATAAATTAATAATCATTAGTATCCTTGATATAAATCTAGGTTGCTAATGATTATTGGCTTAAGTCGTTAAAAAGCATCAATTACAGTCATGCATCTAGAAATAGTTCACAATTGTAGTGAAAACTGTTTCGAAGTGTGGCCTAAAATGTCAAAATGTTGCCTAGCTTTTTATAAAAGATATGAAGTACTCTGCTTTTTTGAAGCCGCAGAGGTAATATTGGGTTTAACGACTTGCTCCATAAAGGTTTATAAGGAAAATTAACGAGGCAAAATAGTCTTGAATTTTTTGCATTGGTACAAGTAAGCAACTGTTCATAGTGTATTCTAAGGATAATAATGTATAACAATAATAAAGTCGCTAAGCGTATTCGTTTAGCTCTAATGATAGGTTCGGGTTTTATTGGGTTAATGTCTATATCTGCGTTTTCAGCCGAAAAAGTGATAGAAGAAGATGTAGAGCGTATTGAAATAACAGGTTCAGCAATAAAAAGAACTGACCTAGAAGGTGCATTACCAGTAACGGTTATTACCGATGTTCAAATAGAGCGAAGTGGCGTAGAAAGTGTTGCAGAATTAATGCAACAATTACCTGCAATGCAGGGTTTTACTACCTCTTCAGATTCTGTAGGTGGAGGTGGAGGTGGGGGTGGTATTCAAACCGCATCAATTCATGATTTGGGTGAATCATATACTTTAGTGTTACTTAATGGTCGTCGCCTAGCTCCTCGCGGCTCTGGCAGTACTATAGATCTTAACTCTATACCGTTAAGCGCAATCAAACGAGTTGACATATTAACTGATGGCGCTTCTGCGCTATATGGCTCTGATGCAATTGCAGGTGTTGTTAATTTTATTCTTAAAGATAATGTCAATGAAACCACAATTACTGGACGAGTGACTAGCCCTCAAGAAAGCGGCGGCGATGGCTGGAATGGCAGTATAACGACAGGTTTTGGTGATTTAGATACCGATGGTTTTAACGTTATGCTTTCATATAGCCATGATAGCAAGGAACAACTAAAATCTGTCGATCGAGACTTTTCTAAAACAGGTATTATTTCATTTAAAGACAATGGGCGTGATCTATATTTTTTTAATGGATCCCCAAATGCAATACCGGGTAACGCAGAATTTTCTTTTAATGACGGTGTTATGTTTGACCCAGCAAATGAAGTGGCTGGGTTTGAGTACGGCTATAATTCTGATGGAACATTGAACTGGGTTGATTGGAATCCGTATAGGAATGAAAATGGTCAGTG
>JQIA01000451.1_pt1 | contig 20499 bp, 14 predicted proteins | sample 811431 | NCBI WGS metagenome assembly JQIA01 (sample SAMN02998118, study PRJNA258478) | marine sediment metagenome | biome: marine; feature: seafloor; material: sediment; isolation source: oil-polluted sediment collected from 3 locations (0.5 km, 0.7 km and 0.9 km)... | place: USA: Gulf of Mexico ...
TATTTTATTTTACAAAAAATTAAAATATTTTTTTAAATCTTTATTATTTTATTTTACAAAAAATTAAAATATTATTCTAAATCTTTATTATTTTTTTGTAAAGTATTATTCTGAATATTATATTCTGTTAATAATTGATTAATATCTTTTTTCCAAATATCTTTAATATTAATATTAAATAATGTATTATATTCTTTTTCTTTAAGTAAATATTCACTTTGTAATTTTTTTGCATTTTCATTTGTCAACGTTTTAATTGACATAGTTATAAGATAATTAAAATTACAATCATCTTGATCTTTATTTTTAAATTTATTAAAATTTTGTTCATTTAATTGTTTTATTAAATCCGAATCTTTAATTTTAATAATAGTTAATTTATTATTATTAATATTATTAATAAATTTAACTTTATTTTGTAATATATCCATTTCTAATTTAAGTTTTGATAAAATATAATTTTTTCGTTCTTGATATTTATTTAATCTAAATATATAAAAATAATCTAATATTTCATATATATTTTTATATTTATGTATATCACCATTTTTATCAAATAGATGCATATTATTTTCAGATAAGTTAGTAACTAATTTAAATTGTTTATAAATTTCTTCAAAAGTTTTAGATTTTAATATTTGATAATAATCTTCTTTAAAATATAATTTGAAATGTACAGTAACGACAGTAGATAAAGTATCATTATAATCTTTTATACATTGTGATTTAATTTTATTTTTATCAGTAATTAATTTATTATTAATTAATAATGATTCAATAAATTCTTTATATTTATTAGTCCAAGTTCCGATTGGGAGTTCTGTAATAATCATTGAATTATCTGAATCATTTAATTTATATATACCATATGTTTTATATTTGCCACTATCATTTAATGATTTAATTTCTCCTTTGAAAAATCTATAATATGGTTTAATTTTTTGTAATTTTTTGTTATCTATTTTATTAATTATATATTTTGCGATATCTTTAATATTATGTTGTAATACTTCTGTACTAAATCCGGTACCGATACCTTTTGTTCCATTTATTAAAATATTTGGTAATATTGGTAAATAATAATCTGGTTCGATGTTTTGTCCTTCATCATTTAAATAATTTAATATACCTTCATCTTCTTTTTTAAATAAACTTTTCGTTATTGGATTAATATTTGTAAATATATATCTTTCTGATGCATGATCGTCGCCTGAAGCTAATCTACTACCAAAATTTCCATTAGGCAATAATAAATTCATATTATTTGATCCTATATAATCTTGAGCCATATTTATAATTGTATCAAATACTGATTTCTCTCCATGGTGATAACTAGTCTTTTCAGCAACCTTAGCACCGAATTGAGCTACTTTAACTTCTTTAGTATAATTAGGAATAAATTTGAATCCAGTATAAATAATTTTTCTTTGAGTAGGTTTTAATCCATCGATTAAACTAGGAATAGAACGATGAATATCATAATAAGAAAAATGAATTAATTCTTTATTAATTAGATCACTTACAGAGATTTTTCGTTTAGTTTGCATAATAATATTATTTTTATCATAATTTAATAACCATGTTTTCCGACTATCTTTTAAATCTTTATTAAATCCCAAATTAATATTTTTATCAGATTCTTCATCCATAGTATATGTTATTAATTTATTATCAAAATTTTCAAATGAATCTTTAGCTTCTTTTTGAGTAGATGTACCTAGACCCTTAAAATATTTCAATGACCAACCTATATTATTTTTTTCCCATTCTTCAAACTCTAATAATGTAAAAAATTCCATTACTTTATTTCCTTTTGTTGCTTTTATAATTGGTGTTGAAAATGAACATACGAATCCTAATTCTATTAATTCTGGCCAAAAATTATGAATTATATTCATAATCAATGATTTTATATGCGAACCATCAGTATCAGCATCTGTTAAAATTACAATTTTTCCATATCTTAATTCATTTAAAGAAGTATATTTATAATCATGTTTTAAACCAATAATTTCTTTAATATTATTAATTTCTTCATTAGCATTAATTTTAGCATTGGATTCATTTCGAACATTAAGTGGTTTACCTCGTAGTGGAAATGAACCATTATATTTTCTACCGATTTTACTAAATCCAGCGATAGCATATGTAGATGCACTTAAACCTTCAGTTAAAAATAATCTACATTTATGAGATTCTTTTGTACCGGCTACTTCTGCATCATATAAATTTGGTATTATAACTTTTCTTTTTTTACTTCCATTATTTTTTTTTAAACATTGTATTTCCTTAAATTTAGAAAATTCCATTACTTCTTCATAAATACCAGTGTTCATCATACCTTTAATGAATTTTGAACTTAAATCAAACTTTGAACCAAATAAACTTGATTTAGTTTTTAAAATTTCTTTTGTTTGACTATTAAACTCTGGATTTTCAATAAATGATTTTACAAATATAAACATTTTATCTTTAATGTAAGTATTTTTTATATCTAGTTTTTTCTTTTCTAGTTTTTTCATAAATTCTTTTGATATAATATTAGATATGTATTCAACATGTGATCCATTTAAATTTGTATTAATCCCATTAACAAATGAAACAGCTTCAAAATTTGTATCACTTAATAATAAACCAACTCCCCAACGACCATTTTCTTTTTCATCAACAATAATTGTTTTTTCTGAATCATCTAATATATATAATTTTATATAATCTTCAAACTTTTTTACTTTTATCTTTTCATCATTATAAAAAACTGTAATATTTTTATTTGTATTTGTTGCTATATCATATGTACGTTTTTTAAATAATGCAATCATATCATCACTCAACTCTTTTATACCAAATCTTTCTAAATCTGGTATAAATGTTATTGTTGTTAAACCTTTTTTATTACATGATTTAATTATTGGATTTCCGTCTCGTTTAAAATTATCTTTCCATGTCATTTTAAATATTTTCTTTCGCTCATTATCAATTGTTTCTAAAATAAATGATTTAGAAAAAATGTTTGTTAATTTTGCTCCTAAACCATTTTGACCACCAACAATTTTTTTTTCATTTTTATTATAATTACTTGATGTAAATAAATGTCCAAATATCATTTCTGGAATATATATATTATGTTCTTCTTTTAATAAAATTGGAATACCATTTCCATCATTACTTATCGAAATTGAATTATTTTCTTTATTAATATTTACTTTAATATTTTTTATATTTGTATTTTCACGAACGGTTTGATCAAATGCGTTTAACAAAATTTCTTCATAAATACGTTGTAAACCATGATTAATTAAAATATTTTTCTTTATAATTTTGTTTAGTTCATTATCATATATATATATATCTTCTTCTATATTTTCAGTAGAACCTATATACATACTCGGTCTATCTAGTATATGTTCCAATTGAGTTTTTTTTTCATATTTATCAGTTATTGTTTTAAAAGACATTATTATTAAAATATTATTTTTTATAAATCAAATTTAAATAATATAAATAGTTTCAAAAATAATATTAAACATTTCAAGAATAATATCCATATGTTCCAATTTCTTTTTTGTATTTTTTAATATATTTATAAAAAAATCTTTTCTATAATTAATAAGTATTTTCTTTTCACTTTCGTTTAAATTTTTTTGTTTTAATGAATCTTTTAATTTATTTTTTTCTATTTGAATCAATTTATATATATATAAAATTATTTCAGTCTGATCTGTTATATATGGTTTACTACATTCTATACAATATACTTTTTTATATATACATATTTGACTTACTGCCATACTTATAAATGATTTTTTTCTATAAACATGATTACAAGGCAATGTAATGTTTATAGTTTCCTTTTCTTTCTCTGTATTATTATCATTCATATTTACAGACTATTTATATTAAGTAAAATAAAAAAATTGATTATTTTATTTTAAATTAATTATCATGTATAAAAATATTAAAAAATTTAATTATAAAAAATGTTCGAAATGTCGTGTTTTACAAATAGAATTTCCACATATAAAAGAATTTATTGTTTGTTATATTTGTTATAAATTATCTTATAATTTATACAACAAAAAAAATTTAATTAATTAATTTTTTTATTATATATATATTTTTTAATTTTATTATAGAATAATATTGTTTATTTGTTAATTCAATCAGATTACTATCATCATAACAACAATCTTGCATTTTTTGTAATTTATTTTCAGATGTATTCCAGCATTTTTTACAAATTATTATCATTTTTATATTATTTATATTTTTTAAATCAATTTTATAATAATTTATAAAACCAGCGTTTATAGAATATATATATTACATTTCGTTTAATTGTAATTTAAACTTACAAAAGTTATTTATTATATAATATTATTCATATTTAATATTTATAATTATATAAATATATTTATAAATATAAATAAAATAAATGGAAGACCGATCTCCTATATTTAGATATTCAAATCTCTCAGATGAACAATTAAAATCAAAAATATTAAATTTAAATAATATTAATATTTTAGCTGAAATATTAATTAAAACATTAAAAAAAACTAATTTAAGAAGTGATGAAAAACAACATTTCTTAAAATTTCTTAAAGATCAAAATTATAAATATTTAAATGAAAAATATAATGGAATTATAAAACAAATTAATAATAGAATTATTACATTATATATTACAAAATTAAATACAAAAAAGGAATATTCGGATGTTCATGAAATATTAAAACTATCAATTAAAAATAAAGAACCAAAAACTATAGTAGAAGAAAAAAGTATTAAACAATTACAAAAAAAAGAAGGATATACTAATACAGCTAATTTATTTACACAATTATCAATGGAACAATTAATTGATTTCACTAGAATTGTAAATTATCAATCATTATGGAAAGATAGTCATATTATAGTTGATTCTAGATATAGAAATTTATCTTTTAACCGAAGTGATGAAATTTCTTTTAATTTTATTCAAAATACTAAACAAAAAATAGAAGGTTCTGGAAGTTTATATGCACATGGTGAAACACGGCAAATTATTGAAATTGAAATACCATCATTTAAAATTCCTTTTGTATCTAATGCTGATAACTATTATAGAAAAATTACTCTAACTATTAAAGAATTTTTATCTGTATCATATGAAGCTTACGAAGATGCCCAATTTCATTTTATGTTTAACGCGGTCGAAGAAGGTAATTTAATCCGTTTAGATCCTATTTATAGTACATTCAGATTTTATAAACCTATTTCACATTTAGGGGATTTCACATTACGGTTTGGATCACCATTAGCTACTATTAATTTTGATAAAGATCGTTTAAATACTACATTAATTGATTATAGTACTAATCCAATTGAACTTACATTTGGAGAAGAACATAATTTACTTACTGGTGATTTAGTTTATATTACTGATTTCACTACACTTAACCCTGCAGCTGATTTAGCAATTATCAACTTAATTAATAGAAAAGAAGGTCATATTTGTACACGTATGAATTCAGTTAGAATTTCTATTATTATAGATGGAACATCAATAACATCACCCGATCTAACACATTTTTCAAATGTATTTTTTGGATCAAAAAGAATAATATTTCCATTAAAATTTAAATATTTATTAAATACAATTAATAATGATATTTAAAAAAAATAAAATTTAATTAATTTACTTTTTTTTATTAATCGGATTTAACTTATCTTTTTTCCATAATTCAGAAACCTTCTTTAATCGTTTTTCAAAAGGTAATGCTTGAATTTCTTTAGATCCTAAATGTTTTTTAACATATTTCTGCCATCCAGATAATACACGTTTTTTTTTTGCACCCTCCTTAACTTGTGTTGGCATTTATTTAATTATATATATATATATATATATAATATTTTTATTTATTAATTTTATTTAATAATTTTTCTTTAATAATTTTATCTTCTAATAATATATAACCATCTATCTTATTATGATAATAATATATATCTAATGTTTTTTTATCATAATAATATTTTTTACCATTAAAAAGTATTTCTTCTGTTTTAATTTGTTTTTCTTGAATACATTTTGATGGTAAATTTATATCTATATAAATATCTTCATTATATAATTTTTCATTTGTAGATTTACATTTAAAACAATCAAAATTTATTCCTTTATTAAAATATTCACATTCGATTGATACTTCCATTAATACTTGTAAAAATTTATCATTCATTTCTTTTTTCTTAATACTATTCATAAATATATTAACATCTGTTGATTTTTCAATATCTAAATCACTCCTTTTTAATTTTATTTTATTTTCTTTTGCATGTTTTATTTTATCTTTTATCTTTTGTTTCTCTTTATTTAAAAAATCTTCATTATAAATAGATAAATATATATATACTTTAACTGTGTGATTTATTGGTTTTAATGCATCATGACTTTTATATCTAATCGCTCTAGATTCAACTTGATGAATTCTAGCATAATTCCAATAAGGTTCCATAATATGTACATGTCTAACATTTAATAAATTAAGTCCTTCACTACCAGCAGAACTAATAAGTAAAATAGATATAATTTCACCATTTATATTTTCTATACTATTAAAAATTTTAAGAATTTTATCCTTTTCTTCTAATGTTTGATTACCTGTATAAAATGCATATGTTTTATTTAATTTTAATTCAGAGTTATATTTATTATAACCATATAATATTAAAACTTTAGCGAAATATTCAATACCATTTACTAGAAAAGATGAATATACTAAACCTAATTGATTTTTATGTTGTTGAATATTTTCATATATTTTTTTCATTTTTGGTGTAATTTCATTAATAGTATCTAAACTTAACTTATTATTAGTTCCATAAAAAACATTTGATACTTGTCGTGATCTAATACGATAACTGGTAGATGTAGAATCTTGTTCTTTAAATATACCACCTCCATAAAATTGAGAACTTTCATTTTTTTCTATCTCTCTATATTTATTATATTCTATATTTTGAAGTTTTGACATTTCTATTTTTTCTATTGTCACGGGTAACTTAATTGGAAAATGTTCCTTTTTAATAGATTTTTCTGATAAACTTTGTTTAAATTCTATATATTTATCATAATATAAATTACCATAATAAGATATTAATCCTAAAATCCTTGATTGTAATTTAACTTTATTTTTAATTGTATTATTTGTTTCATCGATAAACATATTTTTAAAATCTGAATAATATTCTGGTAATACTATATGTCCTGAGCACATATTTAATGCTGGTACTAATTCAAAAAACGAATTAATTATTGGACTTCCCGTTAAAAATAAAATTTTAATATTTTTAGATTTCATCACTAAATCATAAAATTCGGTTGCATTTTTAGAACCATTTACAATAGAATTAAATAAATTATGAGCTTCATCTACTATTATTACTTTATCATCTAAATTAAATTTATTAATTTCATATAACATATCATCCATGACATCACCTGTTTTCTTTAATTGTTGTATCATATTCGAACTATTCATTGTTACAAATTTATATTCATTTACTATTTTATTTAATTCTTCATCCTTAATTTTATTATCTAATTGTTTATTATAATTTTCAATTTCTTTTATATAATTTGATTTTAATGATTTAGATGAAAGAATTAAAATATCTCTTTTTTCTTTACGAAATTGTTCAGCTATTGATATAGATGATCTAGTCTTACCACTTCCAGTTTTATGAAAAATCAATAATCCTCTATTATTTGATTTGTTTAAATAATTAAATACAATATTTTGATAATTAAATAAAATATTATTTGGATCATTTTCAAGATTTTGAATATAATCAGCTATTAAAGATGGATATGATGTATTATTTTTTTCTGAATCCATCTTATATATATATATTTATATATAATATTTAAATTTAATCTTAAGATTAGTTAATTATAATAATATAATATTAATATATTACAAGTAAAAAATGATCACATATAATGATAATAAATTCTTTTTAATTTTATTTAAAAATGTTATTCCATATCATATGGAAGAAGCATTACGAAATACTATAATTATGACAATGTTATCATATGTAATTATTATTGCAAATGAAGAATCAGATCATTTAAATATTAAAATTACAGCACCATGGAATAACACATTATCAGTTTTTGGATTCTTTTTATTTATGTTTATTGCATTTAGATTAAATTCTGCTTTTGCAATTTGGAGTTCTGGAATCGGATTAATTGGAAATCTTGAAAATATGTCAAGTCGATTAATGAATAATTTATATTCATCTTTATTAACTGATAATTATCAAAATGATCGTCAAGAACGTTTAGATCATGTTTTCAACTTTAAAAATACATTACTTTTATATATTGCAAATATTTTCTCAATGTGTAGTGGAGATAATGGGCGAGATGATAAATTCAGAACTCCATTTTTAACTAGTTCTGAATTATTAATAAAAGATAATATGAATACACGAGTAATTTTAAGTAAAGATAAATGTAGTAGTATGGTAGAATGTAATATGCCATCTCAATTTTATACAAGAACATTAGATCTTAATTTACGTAAATATATCGGAGTAATCACTTCAAAATTTAATTTACATCCTAGTGTAGCAGGTAGTCTAGGGGGTCAAATCGAATCAATTTCATCTATTAATAATTCATTATATGGTTTAGCTAATATGCCTGATGTATTTATCTTTAATCAATTTATTAATTTTGTAATTATTGTATATATTTTCTTATATACATGTACTACTATACCTTATTCTGGATATTGGTCTGGCTTTTGGGTCGCTATTTTTAGTTTCGTTTTATTCCTTTCTAATAGTGTTAGTTCAGAAATTAATTCCCCATTCGGAACTGATCTAAATGATATTGAATTAGAAGTAATGTTAACTAATATTAAAGATGAATATGATGCTATGTATAATTATGTAAGTAATACTCCTATAGTTTAAAAAAAATAATAAATATATTTTTTTTTATTTAAATAATACTTATAATTATCATTATATGAATAATAAAGAAATACATTCAAATAATATAAAAAAAATTATACAAAAATTAAAAACAAGATATAATTATTATGATAATATTATTATAAGTTGTTGTTTTAAAAAAAGTAAAATATTTTCATATGGAATTAGTAAACCAAATATTCATTTACAAAATGTACCTTTCAGTATTCACGCTGAAATGAATGCTATTAATAATTTTTATTCTAAATATAAACATAATATCAGAAAAAAAATTGGTAATATTGATATTTTAATTATTCGAATAAAAAATAATATCTTATCTTTATCTAAACCTTGTCAATTTTGTATTAAATCATTAAACAAAACTCATAATTTAAATAAAGTATATTATACTAATAATAATCGTATATATTATGATAATATTATAAATATGTATAATAATATAAATAATTATGGATTTTCATCTGGAGATTGCCGAATTCATAATTATAAATTATAATTTATAAACTATAGTTTATATTAATTAATTAATATAATAATTTATTTTATTTTTAATAATATAAAATTTAATTCATCCAATGGAAATACAATATTTATTACATAACTTAAAAGATAATCCTTATCATAATAATAAGAATGAAGGAATAAATTATACTGATCCATATAATTATTTTGATTTTGGAATGAATGATGACGATGATGATACTGGATTTTCTTTATTTGCACCAACAAAAATAATAAAATATAAAGCTATTTTTGATTTATTAACAATTATATGTTTAATAATTTTAGTTACTGCTGATAAAAATAACTTTATGTTTTTAGGAGCTGGATTTATGTTAGGATTAATTATTATATTTAAAATTGGAACATTTTATTCAAATACTATCGGAGAAATGGGTATCGGTGTAGTTTAAATATAAAAAATTATTTTATATATATTAATGAAAGTATAATACATCCCAATGTATATTTGGTAATATAAATTTGACATCTATAATCATATTACATGTTTGATTTGTAATATATTTATCATATTCTATTTGATTATAATCTGTTTTTTTTAATTCATTTGGCCATATTTTTTTACAAAAATATATAGCATAATCAATAATACATTTTTTATTTTTTTCAATTAATTGTTCAAGACAAATTATAATATCTTTACAACCTTGTATATAACAATTATTTATTTGTTCTTTATTAATATTAAATGTTTTAATTTCATCATTAATTATTATTAATTCTCCAAATTCATATTTACTTCTTTTTTTATATGCATGAAATGATTTAATAAATTTATATTTACCTCTACCATGCCATTTAGTAATTTCATATATATATAATTGACCATAAAGCATAAATGAAATTTCAGTTTTATCTAATATTGAAACATGAATACGAGTATAATTATTCATAATATTTAAATTAAAATTAATTTTTGTCATATTATATTATATTATATTATATTATATAATATCTTTATCTTTATCTTCAAATTAAATAAAATATTAAATATATCAAAAAAAAATATACATAATAAGTATAATTAAATAAAAAATGATTATGATATATTAATTATAAGTATAATTTAACTCTCTTCCTAAACTTGTTTCTAACCAACCATGTATAATAATTTCAGTTTTATGAACAGATTCGTGATGTAATTTACACAAAGGTACTAAATTAGTTTTACTATGTATTTTAATATTATTTAATAATTTAGTGTCACCATATGTACATTGAAATTGTATATGATGTATATCGATATTAAGATTATTAATAATATTATTAATATCTTTACATAAATAACAATGATCGATAAATTGTTTGGAATTATATTTAGATTTTTTGATATTTAAAATTTTATTAGAATTTTGTAATAATTTATTTTGTATATTAAATGCATCTTTAACGAATGCATCATCATCTTTGAAAATAGTTTTCATTACTTGTATACCGTAATTGATTTCGCCAATTCCATCTTTTAATTTTCTTTCATATATAATTTTATTATCAATAATTTTAGTATGTAAATGACCGATATATAATTTATTAATTTCATTTTTATTAATATATTTGGAAATATTATGAATATGTGATGCAAATATAAATTTGACATTATTTTTTAGAAAATAATTTATAGAAGCACATATAATTGATAATGCTGATATATTTTCTGTAGTACTCATAATTTCATCACCTAATACTAAACTATTTTTATTAGCAAATTTAAATATAGAGTTTAATTCATATATTTCAACCATAAATGATGATCTTCCTCTAAATAAATCATCATGTTTATTGATTCGAGTAAAGATATTAGTGAATGGATAATATTTAAAATTTTGCCCAGAAACATAACAACCAGCTTGGGCAAGAATAATATTTTGACCAATAGCTTTCATTTGGGCGGAATTATGTGTGACAATAAAATTATCAAGTAGAAATTTATGATTACCATCAGTTTCAAATCCATAATAATTATCAATGCCAATTTCTTTTACATTAATTACTCCAGTTAAATCAAATTGATTTTTAATCATTTTATTTTTTATTATTTTTTGAGGACACAGCACAGGAATTTCATCTAACATATTTCCACTTATATGAATTAACCAAGTAATATCATTGTTTTTATAACAATTAAAACCGAGACTTCTACATAAATAAATAACATCATTCATAATAATATTATTTTTGTGTAAAAATTCATATGTATTTTTATATAGATAACCACCACTATCAATTAATCCAGCTAATAATTTTAATCTAATTTTTCTAGAATTATATTTATATATATTAGGTATATGTTTATGATTTAATAGTTTTAATTGTTGTAATATTAAATTATATTGGTATTTTTCAGTTAAATATTTTTTTATAGTTAAATTTTGTGTAGTAAATTGACATTTATTTGATGTACAATCACCTAACCAAAGTCCGATAATATATGGATCTATATTAACTTTTTTTTCTTTAAATTTTATATCAGTTTTATATCCAGATAGGAAAGTATAACATATTTTTGGTAAATTTAAATATTTTTTTACTGATATTGTAAAATATAATGATTTTTTTTCTATTTTCATTTTTTCAAATTCCATTTCTTGTTTTATAGTTTTTTTATTATTATTTGAATATGCCATTGATAAATTTTTTATTTCTAAATTAGTAGTATCAAACCATTGTAAAACCCAACTTTTTCCTATATCTATTATATTAGGTTTCATAGAAGAGATTAAACATAATATATGTTCTTTATTAACAGTATAAACATCTCCATGTTTATTAGAGATTTCATATAAAGTGTCGATACCTTGTGCTAATGATAAAATATTTCGAGGAGTAGAATCATCACCCATAACTTGATCTCCGATATTAATATTTTGTACTGATTTTGTAGTACCATCGAACATAATTATTTTTGTATTTTTTTTAAAACATTTACCAGCTCCATTTATTCCATATAATAATACACCATTTTTATCATTATATCCTAAATAATTTACTTCACTAGAAATATAAGGGACATCTTCGAGTAATTGTTCAATAATAGGATGTCTTAATTGTTCACAATTAATAAAACTTTCATTTTTAGAAGTATCAATGATAGGCATACTATAATTAAATGTACGAGCTAAAATGGAATTAGAATAAGAAACATCGATAATAGAAATGAATTCATGAATATCGAATAAAATATGAGAATATTTATGATATAGAAATTCACATGTATCAATATATTTTTCATATATAAGTTTTTTAAGTTTATCTTGATTATTAATAATATTATTAGATTTAATTTTAAGTTTATCATAATAAATATATGTTGAGCTTTTATTTTTAGTATCATATACTAAATCTTTATATAACATATGATCTTTAGTATTTTCTTTTAATATGTTAGCTCTTTTTTTAGTAGCTTTTAAGAAATATCCATCTCGATCAGTATGAATATATTCAATTATATTTTTATTAGCTAATTTAGTTAATTCGTTACATAATTCATCAATCCATTGAATATCTTTTTCTATATTATAATAAATAATATCTAATTCAGGGAAAACTTGTTTATTAAAAGTATTTAAATTCAATGTGTTAAAACTTGATAATTCCATTTCATGAATATTAAAATAATATAAATATTCTTTATAATATTCTTTAAATTTATTTAAATTATCATAATTAAATTCTTTAAAATCAAGTTTAGTTAAATTAATTAAATTAATAATATTTTCATATGATTCATTACATTTAGTATAATTAAATGGTTGTAATTTACTTAAACTTAATTTTTTATGATATCTTTCGATATCAATAATTTTTTCTAAATATTGTTTATATTTAAGATAATTATGAGATTTTTTAATGGTATCAATAAAAAGATATCGTTTATTTAATTCATTAATATTAGTAATAGGATTAGTTAAATTATATTTTAATAATCGATTACCTAATGGTGTTAATGTAAAGTTAATAGTATTTAATAAAGAATCATATTTTTTATTATGGTTATTTTTAGGAATAATATCTAATTGATGTAAAGCATTATTGTGTAGTAGTAATGAATTATAGTCTGTAATAATATCAGGTAATTTAATATTATTAATAATTAAATTATTATAATTATATGCGAATTGTAATAAAATTATATAACTAATTAATGCAGTTTGATATTTTTCCATATGAATTATTTCGATAGGTGTTAATATAGTTGATGAAAATATTTTATTTAAAAAATCATTTTGATAATTAATATTTTCATATTCTTTATTAAATAATGAATTATCAGAATGAAAAATTATTGTTTTATCTTTTAAAAATTTAATTAAATCATTATTTTCATAATTATTACTTATATATATAATTTCTTTTGGATTATTTGTAATTATATATCTCATTAATTCTTCAAATAATTTATTTTCCTCTTTATTTATATCAATATAAAATTCATAAACATTATTTTTTCCTATAGTTACATCTAATGTTGAACATCCAATAGTTAAATTATTTTTATATTTATCTATATAAATACTTGTTATATTATTATAATAATCATTTAGTCTATTATTATCTATATATGTTCCTATACTATATATATTATCAAATTTTCTTTTTATAACTCCATTTTCTATATATTGTATATATGTTATAACTGTATAATTATTATTTATTAATTTATCTAAATGTTTTTCGAATGCACAAACAGGTATTCCAGCCATAAAATAATTAGATTTATTTACAATTGAGATTGATTTATTTTTTTTTGTTAATTGTATATTTAATATATGACATATTTCTTTTATTTTTTTCCCATCTGGATCAATCGAAAATATCTCAAAAAAACTTCCATTTTGATAAAATAAAACATATTTATCATATTTATTAGAATATAAATTTTCATAGGTTAAATATTCATCGATAATAGTTTGTTTTTTCATATTATATTTAATATATTTATAAATATAAGTTTAAATGGGTTTTATAATTAAAAAAGCAATGATATTTTAATTTAAATTTGAATTTAAAATTATTTTTAAAATATAATAATAAATGTCTCATGATTTACATAATACAAAATTAATTATTGAAAATAATAATTTGAAACCTGTTTTACAACAATTATGTAATAGAGATGATTTATTAGATATTAATTATAAAAGAATAATTAATAATAGAATAAAAAAGAATGAGAAATTATTATTTTTAGGGAACGATCATAAAGAAAGTCCTTCATTTCATAAATATAAGATATTTTTATATGGAATTTTACCATGTGGTTCAAAAACTACATTAGAAATAAATGGTATAATTCCATATATAGATATAAAAGGAGATAATTCGATATCAAAAACACAAAATATAAAAAATACAAAAAAATTATTAAATGAAAATAAAATAAAATATGATAATATTGAAATAAATGAAGGTAAAGAATTTATATTATATAATGAAAATAATAGTTATTTTATTAAAATTTATTTTAATACTATTCAAAATAGATCATCAGCAATTGAATATTTTAATAGTAAAAATATAATATCTTATAATAATGATAAATACAGTTATTTTCGAGTAGCTGCAAGAAATTATAAAATAAATTTAGCATCATGGAATATCATAGATAATTATCAAATTATTTATGATTCATTAATATTCAAATCTAAATTTCATATTAAGGTAAATATTAATGATATATGTGCATATAAAGATGAACATTATGAAATGTTTGAGGATATACCGAAACAAATATTAAAATATGATAACACAATAAGTATGTGTTATGATATAGAAGCATATACATCAAATAAAAAAGGTAATTTACCATGTGGAAAAAATGTAGAAGATATATTATTTATGATATGTTTGACATTTCAATTTATAAATTCGAAAAAATATTTATTAAATATATGTTTAGTAACATCAGATTGTGAACCTCAAGAAGATTTATTAACAATTGTATGTAAAAACGAAACTAATTTAATAAAAATGTTTGCTAATTTATGTGAAATAATTCAACCAGATTTTATTACAGAATTTAATGGAAGCGAATTTGATTGGCCATTTTTAATAGATAAAGCTGAATATTTTAATTTAATAGTATATTTAGCACAACATATGTCGGTAAAAAAGTTATTACCATATGAATTAGATAAAGAGAAAATTTTGAAATATAATTATAAAGTAGAACAAATAAAAGCTGAAGCCGGAAGAAATATTTATTCATTAAATTTGAATATGCAAGGTTATTTGCCATTTGATACACGAATTATATTTAAAAAATTATATCCTATAGAATCAAAATCATCCTTAAATTTTTATTTAGAATTAGAAAATTTAGGATCAAAAGATGAAATGTCAATTAATGAATTGTTTAGAATATATGAACAAGGAACACCCGAAGAAATGAAATTAGTAGCTCATTATTGTTTAATTGATTCTTGGAAATTACATTTATTAAATTCAAAAAAAAATGTAATACAAGATAAACGAGAAGTATGTGTTTTATCATATACTAGTATGTTCGACGGTTTTTATAGAGCAGATGGTCTAAAAGTTAGAAATTTAATTATTTCAACAATTATGGATAAAAATTTTTATATGAATAATTTAAAAATAAATAAAAAAAATATTGATGAAGATGAAGAAAAAAGGAAATTTCCTGGAGCAATGGTTTTAAATCCAACAAAAGGATTAGTTTCTAATTTATTTACAATATATGAATTTAATAAAAAAACAGAAAATAAATTATGTAATACACAATTACAAATAGTACAAAAATTTGTTAATGAAAATTATAAAGATTTTTATATTAATAAAAAATTAGTTAATCATAATATACAAGATAATAATATTATAACATTTATAAATAAATATTATGATTATATAAAAAATAATAATTTTAAATATCCTGTATCTGGTTTAGATTTTTCATCTTTATATCCATCATTAATTATGACTTATAATTTAAGTCCTGAATTTTTAATTACAGATGAACATTATGCTAATAATTTAATTAAAAAAGGAATTATTTTACATAAAATAGATTTTATGTATGATGAAAAACAAATTATTGCATGGACTGTTCGACATGATGAAAGTAAAGATATCACTAATTTTGGTATATATCCATGGTTATTACGTTTTTTAAAAAAACAAAGAACTTTAGTTCGGAATGAAAAATATTATAAATTAGAAAAAGATAAAGAATATTACGAAAAAAATATAGATAATTATACAAATAATGATAAATATCATGAAATTGTTGCTGACTTTAATTATTTAGATGGAAAACAAAAAGCATTAAAAGTATTTATGAATACTTTCTATGGAGAATTAGGTAACCAAACATCACCATTATTTATATTACCTTTAGCTGGAGGTGTAACTTCTAGTGGAAGATATAATTTAATGTTAATACATAAATATGTTTCTGGTATGAATTGTCAAATTTATTATGGTGATTCTGTGTCTGGTGATACACCTGTCTTAATTAAAAATAAAATAAATAATATTTTTATGACTACTATCGATGATATTGTCTATTTTCCTAATATATCTAATAAAATTTCAATAAATTGTTATGATTTAGAAGTATTAATGGAATCCGGTTGGATAAAACTAAAAAAAGTAATCAGACATAAAACTAAAAAAAAAATGTATAGAATTTCTAATAAAGTAGGATCAGTTATTGTAACCGAAGATCATAGTTTATTAGATTATACCGGAAAAAAAATTTTAACACCAAATGATTTAATGAAAAAAAATCAAAAGTTATTAATATGGGATGATATTTCTATATTAAATATATATGAAAATACAACATATAATATTGATAATCTAGGAAAATCTATATTCTATGGGTTTTTCTATAAACATGGAAAAATTAATAATGATGAATTTTCATTATCTCATTTAAATAAATCATATTTATTAGAAATAATAAATATATTTAATTTAAATTTTAAAAAAATAGAAATACAATTAAAATTAACAAATAAGAAATTATATAATAATAAATATAATGTATTATTAATTGGTAATACAAAAAAATATATTAATCTATTTAAAAAATTATTTTATACACTAAATGGTTATAAAAAAATACCAAGTTATTTTTATAATGAATGTTATAAAATAAAAAAAGAATTCATATATGGTTATACATTAGATGATCCATTAATAAAAGAAAAAATGATATGTTATAGTCAAATCGAAGCTCATGGATTATTTATGATTTTTAAATATATGCATTATAATGTAAATATCGAATTAGATAATAATATTTTTAATAAATATTATATAATTGTAAATAATCATATTAATAATATTGGTAATGATAATAGTAATACAAAAATTGAATATATTGGATGTAATGAACAATATGTATACGATTTAGAAACAGAAAATCATCATTTTGCAGCTGGAATAGGACAATTAGTTGTTCATAATACAGATTCATTATATATATCATGTCCATCTAATTGTTATAGTAAAATTACTAAAGATTATTATACCAATCATATTGATAAACAAGAATATAATAATAAACTTATTGAAAATACATTTAAAGCTATCGAATTAATAAAAAATTCAGTAAATAAAATATTATATAAAAATAATGGAACAAAATATTTAAAAATGAGTTACGAAGAAGTCTTATATCCAGTCGTATTTTTATCAAAAAAAAAATATTATGGAATACCTCATATTGGTATAATTAATTTTAAACCTAATAAATTATTTATTAAAGGGTTAGAAGTAAAAAAAAGAGGTGTATCACAATTATTACGAATTGTCTGTATGGATATTATGTGGAATTCAGTTTCTTTAAATAATATTAGTACTATTCGAGAATTAGTTAATGAAAAAATTCATTATGTATATAAACATAATTGGAATATCGAGGATTTCGTACAAACTGGGGTTTTCCGACCAGAAAAACAAAATATAACAATGCATTTATTCGCTAATCGAATGAAACAAAATGGAATGCAACAACCAGAACCTGGTGATCGATTCAAATTTGTTGTTGTACGAAAATATCCATATACATATGATAATAAAGGTAGACAAACTATATTAAAAAAAGGAGATAAAATGGAATATTTAGAATATGCTAGAGAAAAAAAATTAGAAATTGATTTAGATTATTATTTTACAAATGAGTTAACCGGACAATTCGCCAGATTAATTTCTTATGATAAAGAATTCGAAGAATATATTGATAATACTATTATCATCAATGAAGATAAAACATTCAAAAATTGTCAAAAATATATAAAACAAATCGCATTAATTTATAATAATAGTTACATTAATCGAGGATCATTATATAAAGAAGTTTATCGAACTGTTAATAAAAAAATACAATTAAAAAATAAATCAATTCAAAATAATAAACTAAAATTTATATTAAATATTGGTTCTAATATTCAAATGAATAATATCGAAACAAATTTAATGAATAGTATCGAAATGTTTGTTAATACTTTTTATAATTGTAAAAATGAATCTGAATCAATTATACACAATTATAAAAAATCTTATAAAGGTAAACAATATCTATATAAATTACATAATTTATATAATACTAATATAAAATCTTATTATACACAATTAGTAAAAAATATAAATAATAATTTACTAATAAAAAAAAAAGAATTAATGAAAATTTTAATTAATGATGAATTATATAAACATATATTCGATTTAGATAATATTAATATACAAAATATTATTAATTATATTAAATCAAAATATAAATTCGATTCTATCTGTAAAAATAATAAAAATAACTTATTATTAAAAGATATATGTTCCGAACATGAATTAGAAGAAATTATAAATAATAAAAAATTATATTATAATATTGATTTCAATATTATCATAAAAATTTATAACTTATTAATTGAAATTATTTCTATTTATAAAATGATAAAAATTAATAAACATATTTTAGATACAGTACATAATAAAATATGTAATAATAATAAAATTATTCAAACACCCAATAGTTTTAATAAATTAAACCTTTTAGATAATTAAATAATTTATTATCTTTTTTTTTATATAATTAATATTTTATTAATTAATATTTTATTATTTTATTTATTATCATTAATATATTATATAAAAATATTATAATAAAATAATAATGGAACAAAATTATATTAAACTAATCTTATTAAGTTTAATCATACTCACAATTTTTATTGTTATATTAAGTTATAGAGAAACTTCTACCGTTGAAACTTTTAATTCATATTTAGTTCAACCAATTTTTGATTTATTTAAACATAATAACTCTAGTGTTAATAATGAAGTATATTTAGAACATGTTCAACCATCTAATACTCACACTGTAGAAGAAGGATTTAATAATGATTTAGTAAAAGATGATGTAGATATCACTTCTTATAATAATTATGAAAGTGCATTAAAAGAAATGGCATTAGAAAATGGTGTCGCTGAACAACATCAAAAATTTGTAAGTGAATTACATCATCGTGTCGGAGGTACTTCTTCACGATCACCCGTTAGAGATGATAATGTCGATGAAATACCATGGGTCGGATTAAAAAGACCACAGTATAAACAAATAAATCCTAATCGTGCTGGAGCAACTACTATACCTAGTGTAATCGATTCTGATCAATTAGCTGATTATAAACATATTTCATGGGCATAAATTTTAAAAATATAATAATTTTTTTTTAATTTAAATAATAATTTCTATTATTATTATATTATAATAGAATGTTAAAGGATATATCATATATTAATGATATTCAAATGTCTAATAGTGATAATTTTCCATATCCATATACTTATTCTAATTCTAGTAGTTCTATCGAACAAAACCCAAATGAAAAAAATTTAGATGATATATCATCTAAATATACATCTATTAATACACCTATTAATACACCTATTAATACACCTGATAATATCTCTATTAATACACCTGATAATATCTCTATTAATACACCTGATAATATCTCT
>JQIA01000452.1_pt1 | contig 20479 bp, 16 predicted proteins | sample 811431 | NCBI WGS metagenome assembly JQIA01 (sample SAMN02998118, study PRJNA258478) | marine sediment metagenome | biome: marine; feature: seafloor; material: sediment; isolation source: oil-polluted sediment collected from 3 locations (0.5 km, 0.7 km and 0.9 km)... | place: USA: Gulf of Mexico ...
TGGAAATTTATATGAAAAAAAATTTGAATGATATTGTATCACCTAACTTTTATAGGTAGCAACTTGGGTTACTATAAGGCAATCTCTCAATATAAATATTATTAAAATAAATACTTTAATAAGTAATAGAAAAATCATATTTTAATAAAATTTGGTTTTTTGAAGCACTTTTTTGATAAAATATTTTATATTTCAAACAGTTAGTAATTGATTTATTTTATTGAAGTATTTTCTAACAAATTGATTTTAAATAAAAATTTATAGCACGATGGCCTTGGGAATGGAATAAGGAGTGATTGGTCTTTGCTCAATTTAAAAATATTATCAATATTTTATTAAAATAGAAAAATTCATGGTAGGTAAATTTATAAGAATTTCAAAAATAGAATTTATAACTTTTAAGAAACTTACTTACAAATCTATATTAGATTAATTTGGTACTAGTACTAGATTTTACACAAAAAAATCCTGAATAATTGTTTAATCACAAATATCCAGGACTAGAAAAAAATATTCTCAATATATTGTTGTGTCGTATTAAATAATATCAGATACAATATTCTCCTTGTATCGCATCAGTCACTTATTTTAAAACGGTTATTACAATAATATTAAATAATATCAGATACAATATTCTCCTTGTATCGCATCAGTCACTTATTTTAAACTGGTTATTCTAAATAATAATTGTTTAACTTTGAAAGAAAAATATTCCCCTCGCATTGTCATAATTAGTTAATTAAATATGATAATACTCTTTGTATTAAGCTAAACATTTACTTAAACCATGGTTTATATTAAAAGTTGCTGTAAAACTACGACATTCAGTCCTAGTTTGGGCCGGTAATCTTTTTATTTCTACTATACCTTGACCAAAATTAGATGTTTTTACAACATCACATCCACCAACTTCTATATCCCACCATGGTATATCTTCACCAATATCCATCAAAATCTGGATATCAGTCATTTCTTTCTTAGTAGCATTGTAAATATTAAAATGACCTGGGACTACTTTACCTCCCGCTTGAGTCAGATTAACTTCGTCGTTAAACCAAAGATGAAGTTCTAAACCACAAAGGCTTTTTATCAATGGTGAATCTTTTGTATACATAACTTGATGCTGATTCTTATATTTTGGACTCATAAAAAATTTTCCCTTAATTATTAGTTATTTCCTTGCAGGTCTAAAAATAATTTCATCATTATAAATATGACTTTGAAATTATGTTAGAGTATCCATAGGAACATTCAGCTAATTACATCCTATCTATTTCTGCTTTAAATAAAACTAATATTTTGTTATTACATATTAATATAGCAATAGGCATGCCAACTAGCATTTTTTGACTTAAATTGTTGTATTTATTGAATTATTTTCTATATATAGAGTGTTTGAAATGTATTCCAAAATATGGAAAAATTCCACAATATGGAAAAATTTTCCAAAATATGGAAAATTCTCTTATGAAAAAATATTAAGTTATTGAACTAAGTTTATTTATATTAGTTAAAAATTAGCTATATTTTTCAATCATTTAATAAAATATTACAACAAATTTTAGTGGATATTTTTTGGAATATGCTATTGATGAAATAGGCTATAATAGATAAGAATTTTTAAGATATCGTACGATATATATGACTATTCGTAGGTAGGAAAGATTTTTTAACAAAATACTAAATGAATAAATGTTCTATTTCTCCTAAATGTCTTTCTAGTGAAAGTGACAACATTGAAGAAATTGTAAATAAGGTGGCTAGTACATTTAAATTAGAATCAGCCTCACAAGCAGCTCTGATACGTTCTAAAAAATGACGATTTAAAGTTTGCATTTCTTTGAAACGCTCTTTTAAACCAACAAAATCCATATCAAATTCACCTGTTTTTTTATTGATATAGTATTGATGTAATAAATAGGAAGATGCTACTCGAAATACAGTTTCATCAAGTGAAGCGAATGGTAAATGATAATACGCCATGCCTCGAAATGGAAACATAATGGGACAAGTACTAGTAGCCATTACAAAACCTATTAAGGCTCGTAAACCAGTTTGAGTATCAGTATGCTTAAAATACTCACGTTCTGGAGTTAAAACTCTAATATCGGCTTCTTTACAGGATAAAATTTCGGTAAAACCCATTACAATTTCATGGGCATCGATAGCAATAGGACAGTGGGAGTATTCATCAAGCTTTAATGGACAATGAGGACATTGATGAAAATCAAGCTTAGTCCATTCTGGGTAGGAAGATTGTTCTAAAACATGTTCTCTAGACCTCTCAAATTCTATTCTATAATTTAAACCCTTGCCGTCGTCCATGGTAAAGGTATATTCTATAAACATAATGAGAAATCCGTTATAATAGGAATGATTATAACAATTGGTACCGAGAGTCGGACTCGAACCGACACGATGTTACCACCACTAGATTTTGAGTCTAGCGCGTCTACCAATTTCGCCACCTCGGCAATTTGAAGAATTGAAACTGTGTATGCGGTCATTTATCTAGCAATAAACTTTGAACTAAATTTTAATTACACAGTTTTTAATCTATAAATTTAACCCATTATAATGAATCTATATAATATTTGTAAAGGGATTTAGTTATTTTTTTTTTCTATCTAAGAATCTATCATTTTAATAAACAATGCAACGTACTGATTTTTCATTTGATTTACCTGAACATTTAATTGCTCAACATCCTACTAAGTCTCGTACTGCAAGTCGGCTTTTATACATAAACCAACTACAAGACTTACAATTTACAGATTTTCCTAGCTTATTATCTTCTAAAGATCTCTTAGTATTTAACAATACTAGGGTGGTTCCTGCTAGATTATTTGGTCATAAAGAATCTGGTGGTAAAATTGAAATTTTAATCGAACGAATTTTGTCTGATAATACCGCTATAGCTCAAATAAAGGCTAGTAAATCTCCTAAACCAAATACTAAACTGTATTTAGATCACAATATTGAAGTAATAGTTTTAAAACGAATAGAAAATTTTTTTAAATTACAGTTTAATAGTTCTAAATCAATATATGATATTTTAGAAGTGATTGGACATATTCCTTTACCACCATATATTAAACGCACTGATACTAAGTCTGATAATGAACGTTATCAAACTGTATATGCCCAACAACCTGGAGCTGTGGCTGCACCAACAGCAGGTTTGCATTTTGATACAGCTATGTTAGCTAATATTAAGGCAATGGGAGTGAAAACGGCATTTATAACTTTACATGTTGGAGCTGGAACATTTTCTCCAATGCGAGTTAATGATATTAGCCAACACAATATGCATTCTGAATATTTGGAAGTTTCTTCTCAGGTTTGTGACTTAATTAATCAAACTCGTGCTAATGGTGGGCGAGTTATCGCAATTGGAACTACTAGTGTACGAGCATTAGAAGCCGCTTCAACTTCAGGAATTATCAAACCATATACTGGTGATACTAATATATTTATTACTCCTGGCTATAAATTTATTAGTGTTGATGCTTTACTAACCAATTTTCATTTACCAGAATCAACTTTATTGATGTTAGTATGTGCTTTTGCTGGTCAAACAATAACTTTAGATGCTTATCAACATGCTGTAAACCAACAATATCGTTTTTTCAGTTATGGTGATGCTATGTTTATAAATAATACCAAAAATTATGGAGATATTTAATGTTACCTTATTATAATAATGCCTATGCTAAAGCTAAATTAATTGGAGCATTATTAAAGCTAGAAAAATTTTCAGTATTTACTGATTTAACTCTAAATCTTGATAATAAAAATTACACTCCAGATATAAGTTTATATCCAAAACGGGATGTTAATTTATCATTACCAGAACCAATCGAAATGATTGAAATGCCGGCAGTGGCTATAGAAGTACTATCTCACACTCAAACCTTAGAAGAAATATTAGACCAATTTACAGTTTATTTTGGAGCAGTGGTAAAATCTTGCTGGTTAGTAGTTCCAATTGGAGGATCAGTAGTTGTATATACTTCTCCAGAAAGTGCCCGTTTGTTTAATACTGGAGATGTTATTGATGAGCAGATGAATATCCGTTTACCAATTACTGATATTTTTAATGTAGAGGAATATTAATTCAATATATAAGGTGGATAATATCCACCTTACAATCTTTTTATTTTAACTCATAGGTAGTTGCTAGTTTCTTAGGAACTGCAACGTTATTCAATACTACATATTCTGGCAGACCATTAGAATAAGGAGGATAATCTTCACCTAAAATTAATGGTTGCAAATATTCACGACATGCTTCAGTAATGCCCATACCATCAGGACTAATGAAATCCATTGGCATCATTTTCTCAACGTTAGCAACATCAGCTAAATCTGCTGAACCAATTTCCCATTTATAAGGATTATTGGAAACTCTAACTACTGTTGGCATTACCGCATTTTTACCAGCTATAGCTAATTCTACAGCCGCTTTACCCAAGGCATAAGCTTGGTCTACATCAGTTTTAGAAGCAATATGTCGAGCTGACCGTTGTAAATAATCAGCAACTGCCCAATGATATTTATAACCTAAGTTGCTTTTAACCATTTCTGCTATTACTGGAGCAACTCCACCTAATTGTGCATGACCAAATGCATCTTTACCACCTGCTTCAGCCAAAAATACACCATCTTTATTTTTAACCCCTTCTGATACCACAATAGAACAATAGCCATAGTTCTTAACAGCATTGTCTACTTTAGCTAAGAATTTGGCTTCATCAAACTCTATTTCTGGGAATAAAATTATATGTGGAGCATCACCTTCTTTTTCAGCAGCCAAACCACCAGCAGCAGCAATCCAACCGGCATGTCTACCCATAACTTCCATCACAAAAATTTTAGTGGAAGTTTTTGCCATTGAAGCAACGTCAAAACTAGCTTCACGGATAGAAACTGCAACATATTTAGCTACTGAACCAAAACCAGGACAGTTATCAGTAATTGGTAAGTCATTATCAACGGTTTTTGGCACTCCTACGCAAATGATAGGATATCCCATTTTTTCCCCAATTTGGGATATTTTATGGGAAGTATCTTGTGAATCACCACCACCATTGTAGAAAAAATATCCAATATCATGAGCTTTAAATACTTCTATTAAACGCTCATATTCAGCTTTGCTTTCTTCCAAACCTTTCAATTTGAAACGACAAGAACCAAAAGCTCCAGATGGTGTATGACGTAATGCAGCAATATTGGCATCTGATTCTTGACTGGTATCAATCAAGTCTTCAGTTAAAGCTCCAATAATTCCATTGCGGCCAGCATAAACCTTACCGATTTTATCTGTATGTTGTCGAGCAGTTTCAATAAGTCCACAGGCAGTGGCATTGATGACAGCGGTAACACCACCAGATTGGGCATAAAAAGCATTTTTTGGCATGATGCTAAACTCTCCTTAGATTAAGAAATTTAAAAATAATGCAAAGTTGAATATAATTGATACTGGGCTTGGTATGGTATTTATAAATATGTTTAATTATCAGCAAGTTACATTTATTTAGTGATATGTATAACTAATTGATATTTAACATATTATTTTTTTAAAATAGTCCAAGCCCAGTGCCGACAATCTTAGTTTGAATTTAATTTAAAATTTGTTTTCACATATTTTTCTAATTCTTCTAATAGCTCAATTTGCTGTTTATCTAGTTTTTCTTCTTTCAGCAATTTATCAATTTGTATCAATGCAGATTTTGGAGTTGTTCGTTTATCATTTTTATAATCTTGTAATGCATCCTCAGGATTATTAGGATTCACAAGTCGCATATATTCAGCAAAATCCCTAGTTAACATTAATGGTAAATTAGCTGGATAATTACGACATAATAATCTGCTTGCCTGTTTACGCATATCAATACTTTCAAACTGACTAACAATATCTATTTTTCCAGCCAAATCAGTCTTATGAAATTGACGACATAACTCCTGTTCTTGAGCTGATAAAAAACCGTTTTGATATAATGCAACATCACAACCTAAGTCTGGAATTTTAGGATATTTAAATTCTTGATGATATTTAATAATTTCATGAAATAACGTACTATGTGATTGTAACCATTCTTTATTTTTTTCAACAATAGCTAATGTTTTAGCAGTCAAAAAATTATAATGTTCAATAAATGGTAACACAATTCCTGGTTCACCATATTTTTTCCGAATTACATAACTTTTAGTAGCAATATTATCTATATTAATATCTTGTAACTCAATTTGATCTAAACGTAACCATAAAGTTTGATTTTTATAAGATATTGAATTTCCAATAAATAAAACAAGTGCTTGATATTTATTTTCTGCCCCAAACTCTTTATTAATCATCAATCCAATCCGATTGCTACAAGCAATACTATGAAAAGATACTGGAATTTTTTCTATACGTCTATTATCTTCTGTTTTATCAAAATAACCATCCAGATATTTCCACATTTTTACTTCTTTGCGTAATTTACGAGCTAATTCAAGGGTAATTTTTACATCAACCATAGCATCATGTGCTTGCCCTGTAGTTAATTTATTAACTTCATTAATTTTTTCTAATTTTAAACTTGGTTTGTCATTAATCTTAGGCCATAATAATATTTCTGGTTTATATAAATGATACATAATAGCTATAGGCAATAAATCGCTACGACGACAACCATTTTTATATTGATGGGTATATGGTGGTAATAAATTACGATGAAAACAAAACCTTAAAAATTCATCATCAAATCGTAAACTATTGTATCCTATGCTGATTGTACCAGGTTGATTCATAAGACGATGGATTTTTATCATCGCTTCAAATTCGCATGAACCTTGCATTGAATCAGCTATAGAAATTCGGTGAGTAATTGTTGCCTGTGGAGTTGGAATTATATCTGGACGCAACTTGATTATTATATTATGCCGCTCAATTTCGTTTAATACTGTATCAGTACGAATAGCAGCAAATTGTAAAACTTGATCAAACGCCTTGTTTAAACCAGTAGTTTCTAAATCATAGAAAAGGTAACTGCTCATATTTAACTTGATTTCTTATATCAACTTATTATAATAATCTATATTATATAATTTTTAAGTATAGATTTTATGGTAATTATTTTTAATTAAGGATAAAATGGTTTATTAATCCAAATTATTATATCTTGTTAATTTACACTATATCCAATGGATTTCTTGATCTATTCATAGAATGTCTATATTCTTCCAAATATTCTAGGAGAAAATTAAATGCGTTATACCCCTCTTTTATGTGGATTATTGCTTATATCTCCGTCTGCAACAATAGCAGCAGATGCCGGCGATACTCCTGCTGATGCTAAAAAGATATCTACCAAAACTAAGTTAAAAGAAACTTTGATTTCACCACAAGATGTTGATTTTTATACATTTAAAGTTCGTGGCTCTAGTGATCCACAAGTTGATAACAGTGGTAATATAAGTGTAGTTTTTAGTCAAAAAACTCCGCCTGGAGTCAATCCACAATCTGGTTGGAGAGTGGAATTATTCTCTGAAAGTGACCTTGCCAATAGCTTATATACAGCAATTTTACCTGAAACCAGTTTAAAAGTTAAGTTTGAACAAGGTTTATCTGTTGGTAATTATTATTATAAAGTTTCTTCTTTGGATGGTGCTGTATATCCAGTGGCAGAATATACTTTAACTGGTATTTGGGAAAAGAATAACCACTACGAAAAATCACCTAACGATACTCCAGATAATGCCACATTCCTTAGGGCCAATGAAGCTTATTATGGCAACTTGTCATCAATGGTTGATGTAGATTATTTCCATTTCAACTTAGAAACACCAGATGTAGTAACTATCATGTTAAATCAAGATGTTCCTGGTATTTATCCTAATGGTGGTTGGCAATTTGGTTTATTAAGTCAAGCAGGTTCAGAAATTAACATGCCTTCTACTAGTCAAGCAAGTGTCCCATTGCAAGTTGAACTAGGAGCTGGAATTCATTATTTGTTTGTTAAATCCATGCCTACAGATGATTTAGCAGCTGTGCCAATAGGAAGGAATTATCAGATAAAAGTGAACGCTCCAAATGTTGCACCACCACAATCAGAAGATGCATGTCCTTTTGTATTTACTTATGCTCAAAATCCAGCAACTGGACATTGGGCTACTTTCCCAGCTACTTGTGATGTTCCAACTGGATGGATTAGTCAAGCAACAATACCTGATGAAGCTAAAGTTTGTCCAGCTCGTAATTCTAGTTATGAATGGCCATCTGTGAAAGATGGTATTCCAAGTCCAGGTAAAGTACTAATTCCTTACTTAGATGTTACAGATGTGGATGGTGGAGAATATATGTTCCGTCTTGAATTAAATCAAGAAGGAGAAGTAAGTCCAACCTCAACTGTAGCAGATTTTAGATTCAATGTTGGAAATATTAAATTAGTTAGAGTAATAAAACAACCAGATGTACAAATACCTGATAATGTAGATGAACTATTAGAAAAAGTTCCTGATAACGTGGATATTTCTGTTATTGCAAAGTAGTCTATATACAATCAATTCCTAAATTAGGAAATTTTTGTAAGAGATAGTATTTTATAAATTATAACTAAGTTTATAAAAGAGGTCTCTTATAAAATAAGCCTAATTTGGTAATTAAACTCAACTAATTTATAAAAATATCAATATGATTCATGTTATTATCGGAACTAAAGCACAGCTGATTAAGATGGCACCGATATTAAAAACTCTAAAAATGGAAGGTATTGATTATAATTATATTTCTACTGGCCAACATAAATCTACTATAGATGATATCTTAGCTAACTTTGCTATTAAAAAACCAGATTATATCCTCTATAATGGGAAAGACATTACTTCTGTAATCCAAATGTTGATCTGGATAATAAAAAATCTTGTCAAAACTATTCTGCATAAAAAAACTATATTTAAAAATGATAGACATGGTATTGTTTTAGTTCATGGTGATACCTTTTCCACTTTATTAGGTGCTATTATGGGTAAAATTGGTGGATTGAAAGTTGCTCATGTAGAATCTGGATTACGTTCATTTAATTTATTTCATCCTTTTCCAGAAGAAATTACTAGATTATTAACATTCAGACTATCAGATTATATGTTTTGCCCAGGCAAGTGGGCAGAAAATAATGTTGCTAAGTATAAATCTATTAAGATAAATACCCAATTAAATACTCTTTATGATTCCTTAAGGTTTGCTTTACCTGCTATTGAAAATATTTCTGATGTCAATATCCCAGATAGGGAATATGGTATAATCACATTGCATCGTTTTGAAAATATTTATAATTTTGAAGCTATAAATAGAATAGTTTCAATTGTAGAAAATATAAGTAAGCAACATTTTTTAATATTTATACTTCATAAACCAACAAAAATTAAACTACAAAAATTTCAACTTTACGATAAACTTAATAATAATCCTAATATAGAATTACGGGAAAGATATGATTATTTTAAATTTATAAAATTAATTTTACAGGCTAATTTTGTAGTTAGTGATGGGGGCAGTAATCAAGAAGAATGTTATTTTCTTGGTAAACCAATTCTCTTGTTAAGAAAAGCAACAGAAAGACATGAAGGTTTATCGAAAAATTGTGTATTAAGCAAGTATAATCCAATTATTATTGATGAATTTATTAATAATATCAGCAAATATAAACATGAATTAAAAAAAATACCAGTTTTACCATCTAAACTTATAGTTGAAACTTGTAAGCCATTTATTTAATATTTAAATAGCATTATCTATGCTAATAAATTTTAATTTAAAACTATATTAGGATTTTATGCATAAGCAGAATTTTTATTAAGATATTATAGTAATTTCATCAGTTTATAAAGAAAATAATAATGTAAAATACTATTTAATTATGTAACTTATTTTATAGACTTTCAGATAAATAATTTCGTTGTAGAGACAAGGCATGCCTTGTCTCTACGCATAAATTAGAACAATACATATTTTAAGATATATTGTAATTATATAAAAAGATACATTTGAGATATATGTAATAATAATTTTGGTAATTTATTAACTAATAATGTAAAATTTTAGGCTTTCTGTAACAAATTTAAAAGTTAGGAGAATATATGAACAATCTAGCCGAATTAGCAATCATTCTATTATTTTTTAGTCATATTGCTTTAGGAAATACTATTTGGAGTGGTACAACTGGGGATTTAGATATATCTTGGACTACAAAAGATATTACAGCAGTTAAAACTGGTAAAATAGTATTTTCTGCTAGGGAATTAGCCAAACAAGATTTTGAAGCAGATTTTATGGCAGACAATTCTTTAAATAATAATAAATGTGATTATGAACGTGAATTTATCTTGTTATCAGTAGTAGGTAATATCGCTAGCTTTCAAGAAACCGAGTATGTAAATTGTGATTCTACTCCTCATCCTACAATTATAATGAAATATATTGCTAGAGATCTTATTTCTGGTGATAAAGTTCAACTAACCAATCTATTTTCTGAAGTTGATTTAGTTACAGCATTAAAAAATGATAATTTAATTAAAGCAGCACTTAGCAAAACTGATCCAAAAGATTCTGTAGCAAGATTATCTAAAATAGTTGATGACTTGCGTAATAAGAATATAACAAAAATAGATAATTTAAATCAGTTAATGTTGAATGGATTATATAAGGCTTTAGAGTGGTCTGAAATTAAATTTAAAGGTTGTAATTATCGTTTAGCCAAAGATTTTTTAAACCAATTTGCATTTCATCATCTTAACCAAGATAAAGTGGCAATCCGTATTAATTTATTACCAAATTCAGCAGCTTGCCAAACTAAGGATGTACAATTAGGTTTATATATGCCTATTCCTGCGAATATAAAACCACAATTGGAACAAGCTGATACAGGAAAAAAAGGTTTTTTAATGGCTAAAGCTAATAATAAGGCAACTAAAATAGCTTTTACGACTAAAAACTATTCAACTAAAATAACTACAGTAAAACCTGTTGATTCAACTAATAAATTTATTCAAAAAACTATAGAATCATCAGATGATTATAAAACAACCTTATTCACAGTACGTTCTGGTGATACGTTATATGGTATTGCTAGACACTTTAATTGTAGTGTAAGTGATATTGCAAAATGGAATGATTTGCAACGTCCATATAAAATATTTGTTGGCCAAAAATTAACAATTTTAACTGATAAACTATCACAATATAAAATTATCACTGCATCTGGGATTAATGTTCGTTCTAGCCCAAAACTAAAAAAAGACAATGTAGTTGGACAATTACAATTTGGTATGGTTATAAAACAACTGGTTCGTATTGATAAGTTAGCTAAAGTTGGTAGATTTCGTAATTATTGGTATAAAATTGAAACATCAAATGGTAAAGTTAGTTGGATTTTTGGACAATATTTATCTAGATTTATACCAATACAAGCAGAAAAAAAAGCCATATTTTATTTTAATATAGCTAAACAAAGAACTAAAAAACGGTTAGATTTGCCCAGCCAAATCAATTTGGTAGAGTTTTTAACTACTATTAAAAATGATGTGCAAACATCTCCTAAAAGAACTGTAAAACTAGCCATGTTACATTTACGTTCATTAGCTAAATTAGTTACTATGAGCAAAGGCAAAATTATAGATAAAACTTTAGATAAAGTAGTTAAATTTACTCAGTCTACTAAACAATCAAAAATACTAGATAATAGTAGATATTTATTTAAGGAAATTAATAAACTAAGAGCTGCTGTTGATAACACTGGGCATTTAAAAAAAGATACAGTACTTGAACAGATAGATGAATGGTTGCAATCCATCAAGTAACATATACATTAATATTATCTGCACAATGATTTATAACACTGATTTGAAATATTTTATGATAGTAAATTCAGTCTAATAAATCATTACCTTGATAATTTACATTTAATTGAAAGAAATAATATGACTGATCCAACTCCTACTGAAATTAATCACCATCAAAAATCCGGTATTTTACACATTAGCTTTGATACTGGAGAGAAATTTGAATTAACTTGTGAATATTTACGAGTTTATTCACCATCCGCCGAAGTTCGAGGTCATGGTCCTGGTGGAGAAACATTACAAGTAGGTAAAGCTGATGTAAAAGTTGAAAAAATTGAACCAGTTGGTAATTACGCTATTCAATTATATTTTGACGATGGGCATGATAGTGGAATTTATTCTTGGGATTGGTTATACCACATTGGTAAAAATCAAGAACAGTTATGGCAAAAATACTTAAATGATTTGGAAGCAGCTGGCCAACGACGTTCTCCAAAAGATAGTGAATAGTTTTAATAAAATTATCATAATTTTTAGTTATTCTGGTTTTAAGCAAGATTAGTTTTGAAATATGTTAAAATATATTTTTATATATAAAACAGCCGAATTTTAGTTAATTTCTATAAAATTAGCCGAAATCCAAATTAAGCAAATATGGAGAATAATTTATGAAACTTACTTATTGGTTATTTATTAGTTTATTTATAGTTGTAACTGCTCAAGCAGCAGATGATGTAACTAAATCTGAAAAAGCAGTGTCTAATCCACCAGTTGCTGAAGAAGAAACATCAGAAGAACGTGGTAAAGAATTACATAATCCTGAATGTATTTCTTCTTGTCATACTCCAAAGTCTTATACCAGTGAAAATCGTAAGGTAAAAGATTTTGCACATTTGAATACTTTTGTACAGATGTGTGCTACAAACTTAGACAAGTCTTGGTTTGAAGAAGATGTAGCAGATGTTGCTAATTATTTAAATACAGAATATTATAAATTTCCTGTAAAAACAAAATAACTAGCTTTATAGCAATTCTTAATTATGAATGCTTAATTCTTAATGAACTTCAATAATGTTTAATTCTTAATAGATGTATTCTAGTAAATTGGAATTTGCTCTGGTTAGCTTTGATAATCTTATTCAAATTAAATAGTCACATTTCCTTTGTACAGGATTATGGAAAATCCTGATAATTAAACAATTGTAGGCTGGGTATTATAATTAAAACTCAGCAAAACTTTGATAGATGAAAATTCTGATTTTAGCTATCCAACCTACTTTGTCCTGTACAAAAATCATATCTTTCTGTAAAGAATTCTAAAATTATGCTAATCATAGTTAGCAAAAAGTCCTATTATTTTAAATATTTCTACATATTTTGAAAGCTAAATTTTTAGTAATAAGACAATTGTAACCTATGATTTGTCCTGCTGTATTCAAACCAAAACCTTCAAAAATTATTATATGTATATTAGAAGTTATTAATATCAGAATAATTTATATTACTTCGTAATTATATGAAAATAAAATGGTTTTTACTTATTACACCAGCTATATTAAGCTTAGTGTTATTACAATCTTATTTTTGGGTTCCTAAATATGAAACTCAAACTAAAGGTAATCCTGATCGAGTATTGAAATTTATCATATCATCCATTGGTGATGCTAAAATCCTAAATCCAACTCTTAATGCTGATACTTCAAGTAGCCAAATCGCCAGTTTGGTATTTGAAGGTTTATTAGATCATGACGAAGAGCTTAAATTAAGAGGACGACTTGCAACTGACTGGACTATCACGGAATTGACTTATCTAATTATTGATACTGAATCCAATTTTCCAGATGGTACTAAAATAACTCCTAGCACAATGCTGGAAAGAATTAAAGATGAAATAAATAACAAAATAAAATTGAAAGAATTAGTAACTGAGATTAAATTACTTGAACCTTTAGAACGTATAGAAACAGTTTCTAGTCGTGATAAAAATGGCAAACAAATTTCTTTACAAGTAAATTTACAAGTTCCAGCGAGAATTCAGTTTTCTCTTAAACAAGTGGATCAAAAATTCTTTAATCTATTAGAACCAGTCATTGGAACTAATTATATAAATAATGTATCAATTGATAATTTTGTTAAAGTATCACCAGCAGAACATGTAAATTTAGTTAAAATTTCTGAATTATTACCAGTGTTTGAACATAATCCAATAATTATGTTTAATTTACGAAAAGGAGTGCATTTCCAAGATGGCCATGAGTTTGATGCTGAAGATGTTAAATTTACTTATGAAGCGATCATGGAACCAAAAAATATTTCCCCTAGAACCTCAGATTTTGAACCAATTAAATATTTGGAAATAGTAGATAAATATACAGTTAGAGTGGTATATAAACGCTTATTCTCTCCAGCTATTAATGCTTGGAGTATGGGGGTTTTACCAGAACACTTGTTAAATACAACAGCTTTAAATCAGGAAATGGAAGAACGTAATCTGTCAGCATCAGCCAGAGAAAGTTTTGGAATGCGTGATAGCAAGTTCAATCGTAATCCAGTTGGAACAGGACCTTTTAGTTTTACCAAATGGAAAAGCGATGAATATATTCATTTGACTCGTTATGAAGAATATTGGGAAGGACCAACCGAATATAAAGAATATTATTATCGAGTTATTCCAGATTCGGTTACCCAAGAAGTAGAATTTCGTTCTGGAGCAATAGATACTTATCGACCAGAACCTCATCAAGCCGTTCGTTATAAAAATGATGATGCTTATCAGTCCTTTTCTAGTCTTAGTTTTGCTTATACATATATAGGTTATAATAATCGTAAAGAACTGTTGAAAGATAAACAGGTACGTCAGGCTCTTGGCATGGCTATAAATGTTAATGAAATTATTGAATATATTTTATATGGGGAAGGAGAACGTATTACTGGGCCATATCCAAAAAATACTCAGTGGTATAATCATGATGTTGCGGCTTTACCTTATGATCCAAAAGCAGCTAAACAGATTCTCAATAATTTAGGCTGGCATAAAAATTCTGATGGTTGGTTGGAAAAAGATGGAAAGATTTTTGAATTTAATCTTATCACCAATAATGGTAATTTGCAGCGTAAAGCCATAATGACAATCGCTCAAAATAGTTGGCATAAGTTAGGTATTAAATGTAACACTCAACTATTTGAATGGGCAGTATTTTTAAGAGATTTTGTTAATAAAGGAGAGTTTGATGCGGTAGTGTTGGGTTGGAGTATGGGAATAGACCCAGACCTTTATCAAATCTGGCATTCAAGTCAAGCTGGTCCTAATCAACTTAATTTTGTAGGATATAATAATCCAGAAGTGGATAAACTTATAGTTCAAATTAGGCAAGAATATGATTTTGCTATCCAACAAAAACTAACTTATCGCTTACATACATTGCTTGCTGATGAACAGCCTTATACGTTTCTGTATGCACCTTTAAGTAATTTAGTTTTAGATAAGAAAATTGTGACTACTACACCAGATGGATCATATTCAAAAATAAAACCAACCAAAACTGGTAGCGTATTTTTTGATTTTAATCGTTGGAAAAAGCTAGATTTTACTCCAGACTTATAATAAGGAGGTATGCTTGAGTGTGACCAGCACCCAAACATCCCAATCATAATTCAAATTAGGTAGGAGTTATTTGAATTATGTTTATTTTTTAATAATGCAGATGATGTGCCAATTTTTTATTATTTATAATATCTAATTGATTTTTAATATATTATTAAATTTAAATAAAATTTTATAGAAAAAATTAAACAATTCTTCCATAGTATTTCCTGATTACAATGTAATATGTAGCAGTGTTATTTTTTAAAATCTTAAATTTATTATTTAACTAAAAAAGTTGGGAATAGAACCAACAATTTTTTACGACTACATTATATGAGAAAGTTGTTATGGTGCGAGTACTTGTAATTGCAGCCCATCCAGATGATGAAGTACTTGGATGCGGAGCTACTTTAGCACGTTTAAAAACAGAAGGAGCAGAACTGTTTGTTGCTATTGTAAGTGAAGGATGGTCGGTTCAATATCCTGGACAACCTGAGATGTTGGAAAAAAAACAGCAAGCAGCTCAGAACGCAATCAATGCATTAGGAGGAGGTAAAGTATTTTTTGGTAACTTGCCTAACTTACGACTTGATACTATTCCGGTTATTACTGTGAATAGCTTTCTTGAACAGATAGTACAAGAAGTGAAACCAAATATTGTATTTACCCATCAAGCTCATGATTTAAATCATGATCATCGTATTGTACATCAAGCATCATTAGTAGCATGTCGTCCTTGGTCAGAACATGTTATTTCTGCTATTTTTTCTTATCCTATTCTTGGAGTGTCAAATTTCGGTAATACTCGACCAGAGTTTTCGCCTAATGTATTTTTTGAATGTGAGAAATTTTATCCCAGTAAAATAGCTGCATTGGAAGCATATTCAATGGAAATAAGACCATTTCCTCATCCACGTTCTCCAGAAGCAATAGAAGCTCAAGGCCTAGTTTATGGTTCTTTATGTGATTCAACTTGGGCCGAAGCATTTACTTTAATTCGACAAGTTTACTAATGAAAAATTGTCAACGTATATTAGTTGTTATAATTCACTATTTTGATCCAAATGGTGATGGAACTCTTGGTAGTTTACGAAATGATTTTAATGGACGGGCAGAAGCTTTGGGGCGTTCCATTACTTCTATACATGACTTATTCAATAATCACAGCATTTCACCAGATTTTCGTTCCACTTACATACCACGTTCAGCAAATACCGATTTACGTTATAAAGTTGATATTAAAGTATTAACTACCAATGGCATGACTGTACTTGATCATCTTGCGATTGAACCTAATTTATTTGAGGAAGTTGTTGTTGATGTTGATCCAACAATGTTAGGATTTGAAGCCAATGAAATATTCAAAAAATATGAAAATAACTATGACAGATATGTTTTTTTAGAAGATGATATTATCTTGCACGATCCTTTATTTTTTGTAAAATTAGATTGGTTTGAAAAAACATTTGGTTCTCAGGTATTATTACAACCACATTTATACGAAGTGACTGAAAGAGATGGACGAGGTAAAGTTTATATTGATGGCGATTTTGTTCCTGATCAGGTTGCACGTTACAGAAAAATATCTGATGAATCTCCAAAAATAATAGAAACTGAACAACTTGGTCAACAATTTCGTTTCTGTCATGCACCAAATCCTCATTCTGGCTGTTATTTTATCAGTCAGGCTCAACTCCATTTTTGGTTACAACAACCGTGGTATTTAGATCGAGATACTGGATTTGTTCGCTCTTTTGAAAGTGCTGCATCACTTGGAATTCTTAAGACTTTTGATATTTATAAGCCTGATCTGAATTGTGCAGCTTTCCTTGAAGTCCAACATTTTGGCTCTGAAATTTTATCTCAAATGTTACCGTCATCAGAAGATGCATTAAATGACAATACTTTACTTGGGAAAACTAAACCAAAAGAGCTTAGATTAGCTGAGTTAGAAGCAGAAGTTAAGGATTTAAGAAATGAATTACAAGAATATAAAATAACTCCAATTTTATTAAAAAATGCTCAATTAGAAGGAGAGATAAAACAGTTAGACGGTATAATACGATATAAAACTAGACAATTGGAAGCTATTATTCGTCAACAATCAACAAATTCACAACAAGCTCAACAAGAAATACAATATCTAGAAAATTCTAAATCAGTTTTCTTAGAAAATGCCCAATTAGAAGGACAAATAAAATATTTACATGGTATTATATTACATAAAACTGTACACTCTGAACAATTAGAAACAATAACTTATCAACAAAAATTAAATATACAGCATTTAGAAACTACTATAACTAAAATTTACAATTCTATGTCTTGGCACTTAACTAAGCCATTACGTTATCTTAAACAAAAATTCAAATCTTACCTGAATAAAAAATAATATACTTTGGCTAACTGTTGATAAACTTTAGGATGAGCCATAAAAAAATATTTTAATTTAGACCTTATTACAGCAAATAGATTTTTGTTAAGCATTTGATCATAATATTTAATTCGTTCTAATTCCTGAGAACAAATATTCCACATTTCTAACATTAAAAACTTGTTATACTGTTCCAAAGAAGCATAATAAAAACGAGGAGCAATACAATCACGTCGGTAATATCTAGCTAATAATGGTTCATCAGGAAAAGCTGCAATAAGCTTTCTAGCATAGCAATCATTACTGGCAGCACTTCGTTCAGTATAACTAGCACTATCATATCTAACTCGCCACTGTGACAATGCTTCTGGTAAATATTCATGAGCATAGCTAGCTTGGAACAAACGTAAAAATAAGTCGTCATCCTCACTACCAGATAACTGTTCATCAAAACCATTGACATTATCAAAAGCATTTTTTAGCACTAAACTAGCTGAAGGCAAAATAAACATATCTTCACAAAGCAGCTGGATAATAGAACGCTTTGGATGAGTAGTTGGTAAGGTAGATAACAAATTTAATGTTACCAAATTTCCGACTCGGTCAATTTCATCTACATCACTGTATGTCCATCCCAGCTTAATATTATTATGAAAAGGTACAATCAATCTTTCCAAATGATTTGGATACCAAAAATCATCTTGATCGAGAAATGCTAGTATTTCTCCTTCAGCGATCCTTGCACCATGATTTCTTGCTGCTGATTGTCCAGCATTTGTTTGGTTAACTAATTTAATAGGAAAAGGTGTTGGGATAGTTTCAATGATAGCCAATGAATTATCGGTTGAACCATCATTTACAATAATTAATTCAAGTGGTTGTAATGCCTGAGAAATAATACTTTCAATTGCGTGTTGAATGTATTTCTCCCCATTGTACAAAGGAATAATGACTGAAATTTGAAAATTCATATTAAAACTCTAACTTAGGGTATGTGTTGGAAATAGAATTATTTATTCACTGTATAGTTCAAGCCCACTACCGGCCATTTATAGCGTTTATAAGGTACAAGGTTTCGGGAAATCCGTTCCGCTCCATTCCCGAAACAAATTGCTCTCAATCGGGAAACGCTATACATTATCTATTTATAGATTATTTGTAATCTTATTTTTTTGTAACAATTCATCTTTCTAAAGCCAATAGCATATTACCATTGTTGTCCTTAACACGAAAGTCTCTACTACCATGGTCACGATCTGGTGGTAATTTTTTGTAGAAAATCTGGGTAAAACAGTCAAGTTTTATCTTTAGTTGGAATATGGGAGTTTGAAATAGTTAATGATTGAACAGATAAGAACATTATTTTGTAAGGAAAAATGATGGAATTGATTGATCCTAAAAATAGTCAGGTTATTTTGATTGGGGCTAGTAAATTTGATGCTGCGGATGATAATTTACCAGATTTACCCAATGTAAAAAATAATCTGGTGGAATTGCATAAATCGTTAAATGAAGTTGTTGGAATTGATGCAAAAAATCTTCATCCAATATTAGATAAAGATGATTATGACACAATTGTTGAAGAAATCATCGGTATACTTCCTAACGCTTCGGATACGATTATTGTTTATTATGCCGGACATGGTATTCCTAAAAATAGTTTCTATTTAGCAACTAAAAAAACGACAATTTTAAAAAAACAATGTATAAGGGCAATAGAACCAAGTGAATTAGTTGATTTAGTTATCCAAGAAACTAAGGCCAAAAATATTATTTTTATTATTGATTGTTGCTTTAGTGCTAGATTGAAAGAAAAGATTGATACTAAAGGTAAAAATGTATTTTTTATTGTTGCTGCATCTTCTAATAAAACTGCCAAAGATGAATCTCCAGACAATCAAGATTGTACCGCATTTACTCATGAATTGTTAGAAGTTTTTAAAAAAGGGATTAAAAATACTGGTGAATTTATTACTTTTCAAGATATAAGCAATCATTTAGAAAATCAATTGTTTAATAAGGACTTACCTAAACCTCAGATAAGCAGTCATGGTTCACCAGATAAATTGGGTATTTGTAAGAATAAGGCTTATAAAAAAACTGTTACAAATAAATACAAAATAAATAATGATTTACGCCATCATTTACCAGATCGTAGACCACAAGAAACTAAATTGGGCAGAGCAATACATAATAATAAGCATCTACCGTTGTTATGTTTAATTCATAGTGATGAAAATCAATGTAATGATAGATTTATCGATCGCCTTGTTTACCATTATCTTCCTCAAATCATTCCTGAAGATGGTATAACATCTTGCGATTTTCATTGTGATTTTTCTAATGATATCGATTTACAACAGGAAATTTCTGAACAATTAGCCACAAGTTTAAAAATAAATCCTTTTGCTTCACCTGCGGAAATAGTTGATGCTATTGTGATTGAACAAAATCCTATGATTTTTCATACTGATATGTGTACTAAAAATTGGTCACGATGTGGTGGAATCAAAGCTATTCATAATTTTATTAAATTTTGGGCTAAATTGGAATTTCCAAAAACATATAATCATTTATTATTGATATATCTTAGGACTTACGCATTGACAAAGAAATAAAAATAATATTCTAAGGTAATTTAAAGAGTTATAATAAATTATAGAGGAATTTTTCCATGAATTTTAGAATCAAGGTGA
>JQIA01000453.1_pt1 | contig 20477 bp, 16 predicted proteins | sample 811431 | NCBI WGS metagenome assembly JQIA01 (sample SAMN02998118, study PRJNA258478) | marine sediment metagenome | biome: marine; feature: seafloor; material: sediment; isolation source: oil-polluted sediment collected from 3 locations (0.5 km, 0.7 km and 0.9 km)... | place: USA: Gulf of Mexico ...
CAGTTGAGTTTTAAATATTATCAATTTAACGATTCAATTTGGACACAGTTAGATAAGGTTTTGTTAAAACTTCCATTTTCTAAAGAAAATCTGTTAAAAAAAACAAAATTACTTCAAAAACAAGATTCAATAGGTTTATATTTGGTGGCAATAAAAGATGTTTTATTTAGAAACGATACAGCTCCTTTAAGCTATATAAAACCTACAATAAAACAAATGATTTTACACAAACGTAAAATCGAATTAATAAGAGACATAGAAAAAATAATAGTAAAAGATGCAACAAAAAACAACAATTTTAAAGTATACTAAACTAACTGTTTTAACAGTTTTTTTTGGTTTGATAAGTATATCAACCTTTGCTCAAAAAATAAAAATAGATGGTGTTGCTGTAGTTATTGGTAAGAACATTGTTTTAGATTCTGATATAGAAAAGTTTAAAAAAGAAATTGATTCTAGGTCAGAAGGTAAGATTACAATTACAGATTGTGAAATGTTAGAAGAGTTGATGCAGCAAAAATTATTAGCTCATCATGCAATTGTAGACAGTGTAGTTGTTAATGATTCAGAGGTTTCTAGCAGAGTAGATAGAAGTATTCAGTATTTTACACAACAATATGGTACCATAGACAAAGTAATTAAGGCTTATGGTTTTAATGATTTAGATGATTTGAAAAAAGAATTAAATTCTGTACAAAAAGAAAATATTTTAATAGAAAAAGAACAGCAACAAGTTACGGAAAAAGTAGATGTGACTCCTGAAGAGGTTCGTTTATATTTTAACGGATTAAAAGAAAAAGGTGAGTTGCCAGAGTTTCCTGCAGAGATAGAATTAGCGCAAATTGTTTTAAATGCTGCTCCTACAAAGGAAGAAAATGATAGAATTGTAACGAAGTTAACTGAAATTAAAAAACAGATTGAAGAAGGTGCTAGTTTTAAAATGAAAGCAATTATTAATTCTGATGACCCTTCTGTAACTCAAAATGGCGGAACATTTACAGTGACTAAAGAAAGTGGGCTTGTAAAAGAATTTAAAGAGATGGCTTTTAGTTTAGATATTGGTCAAATATCTAAACCATTTAAATCAGACTTTGGATATCATATTATGCAATTGCTTGAAGTTAAAGGAAATGCTAGAGTTGTTTCGCATATATTAATGCAACCAGATATTCCGGACACTAGATTAAAAGATACGCAACAAAGAGCAGAGCAAATAGCAAAAGATATTAAAGAAGGTTCAATTACGTTTTTAGAAGCTGTAAAAAAGTATTCTGAAGATAAGGAGACTAAATATAGTAATGGTGTAATTGTAAATCCACAATCAGGTGAATCAAAATTTGATTTAACGAGAATGGATCCTGCATTTTATGCAAGAGTAGCTGAGTTAAAAAAAGGAGAACTCTCTGATGTCTTTTTTGATCAAAACAGAAATGGTGATAAGATGTTCAAATTCATTATTATGAGAGATAGAACAAATAATCACAAAGCTGATTTGGTTGAGGATTATGTGAAAGTTCAGGAATTAGCTCTAATGAAAAAGAAAGAAGAAACCATTACTAAATGGGCTAAGGATAAGATAAAAGATACTTATATAAAGATGGCTCCTTCTCACAGTAAATGTACTTTTAAGAAAAATTGGAAAAAAGAAACAAGTAAATAATGTCTGATGTTAAAGCCGTAAACGAATTAGTAGTTCAGTATAATTCATTAAAATCTGAAATAAGTAAAGTTATTATTGGTCAAGAAGAGGCTGTTAATTTTACATTGATTTCAATTTTTTGTGGAGGACATTCTCTATTAATTGGTGTACCAGGTTTAGCAAAAACGTTATTAGTAAATACGGTTTCTAATGCTTTAGGATTAAACTTTAAGAGAATTCAGTTTACTCCAGATTTAATGCCTTCAGATATCTTAGGAAGCGAAATTTTAGATCAAAATAAGCAGTTTAAATTTATAAAAGGGCCAATTTTTTCAAATATTATTTTGGCTGATGAGATTAACAGAACTCCACCAAAAACACAGGCTGCATTATTAGAAGCGATGCAAGAACGTTCTGTTACGGTTTCTGGAAACCATTATAAATTAGAATTACCATTTTTTGTATTGGCAACTCAAAACCCAATAGAGCAAGAAGGAACATATCCTTTGCCAGAAGCACAGTTAGATCGTTTTATGTTTTCTATTAATTTAGAATACCCAACATTTGAAGAAGAAGTAGAAGTTGTAAAAAGCACAACATCTAATATTCAGCATAAAGTAAATGCACTGTTTTCTAGTGATGATATTATTGAGATTCAGAAGTTAATAAGGAAAATACCTGTAACAGACAATGTAATTGAATATGCCGTTGGTTTGGTAGGTAAAACAAGGCCAAAATCTAAGGAAGCTACAGAAATGGTGAAAAACTATTTAGATTGGGGAGCAGGACCTAGGGCATCACAGAATTTAATCTTAGCAGCAAAAGCACACGCTGCTATTTCTGGAAAATATTCTCCAGATATCGCAGATGTTAAAGCTGTTGCAATTCCTATTTTATCTCACAGAATTGTAAAGAATTATAAAGCAGAAGCTGAAGGAATTTCAATTTCTGATATTATTGAATCTTTACTTTAATCTTCGTTTTCTTCTTCAGTAGCATTTTCGAAAAAACTAAATACATTCCCTCCATAGCGTTTGTCGTAACTATGTTTTGCGTGTGTTGTTAAATCTGTATGTTTAGAGTGTTCTATGATTAAAACACCTTCCTCGATCAAAAGATTCTTGTCAAAAACAGTATCAACAATTTCTAGAAATTTTTCAGTTTCAAAATCATAAGGTGGATCAGCAAAAATAACATCCGCTTTTAAAGAAGTTTTACTTAAAAATTTATAAACATCATTTTTGTTTGTGGTAATACCAAGATCTAACTCTTTAGCCGTGTCATTTATGTACTTAATACAACCATAATCAGCATCAATAGAATAGATGCTTTTTGTACCTCTAGAAGCAAATTCATAACTAATATTACCTGTGCCAGAAAATAAATCTATAACAGAAATACTATCAAAGTAGTATAGATTGTTTAAGATGTTAAATAATGCTTCTTTAGCCATATCTGTTGTTGGACGAACAGGTAGGTTTTTGGGAGCTCTTAAACGTCTTCCTTTTAGTTTTCCTGATATAATTCTCATTAGCCTAATAATATATAATTAGTGTGGTTATCGATTTCTAAATCATTAAAAATAGTGTTTTTACTTTCTAGAAAAAGGATGTTTTTGATGTAATTGTAAGTTATCTTATAAGTTTCTGAACCTTCATTTATCTCTCCTGTAAGATACAGTTTAAATTCTTCTGTATTTAATTGAAGTTGCTCTGCAGTGAATAATATGTAGTAGATAAAGTCTTCTTTGGTGTCATAAGAAAATGAATTTGAAAAAATAAGTTTCTTGTTTTCTATGACAATAACATCAAAAGAGCTTTTATATACATTAATATACATTACTTTATCAGTAGAACTTTCTGTTTTTAGAAGCTTTTCTATTAATACTGTGCTATGATGTTTGTAGTCAAATTCGCCAAAATTCTGAAATAAATAATTGTTGATGTTGACATAAGGGATATAAACGTTTTTTGCATCAATCAAATTAATATCATCAAATGCAATAAAGTCTGTTTTTAAAGTTTTGATGTTATAATTTAGATAGGTAGCTAAATTATCTTCATTAAAATACTTTTTAGGGACAAGTGTCGATAAATTATTTTGATGGATTACAGAAACAGCAGCGTACTCAATATGTAAATTTGCATCATTCTTAAAGATATATTTAATTTTTTTAAGTAAATCTTTAGGTGAGTTTAATGTTTCCTCAAATTTATATGCTGTAAAATAAATATCCTTTTTTGTGATTGTATTTAAAACACAAAAAGAAAATCCATCCAAACTAAATTGGATGGATAATTCAATATCTTTTGTTTTCTCTAAAGAAATAGTACTACTCTTGTTTTGCACCTTTTGCTTTATCGTAAGAAGGAGGCCAGTTTCCCCCAGTTGTAACTTCTTCTAAAGAACCTACAGAAACGTGTTCTCCTTTAATTTGATCAGATTCTATAACCTCTAATTCTTGTTTTACTAAAGCGCTGTTTAATCCTGCTAAAATTCCTGATTTAGGAGTTCTTGCTCTAAATGTAGGTACAAGTAAACCTTGAACTTTTTCTACTTCTCCAACTTCTAATTCAAACTCAGTACCTTTAACACCAGGAACATTAAACATTGTTTTATATTCTCTATTCTTAAAATATTTTAGAACAGTTTCAAAACCAATAGTATCTGTAACTCTTTTCTCTACATCAATAACAACACCACCACCCTTATTAACTTGTTCTACAATTGTTTTAGTTTCTGTTAATGCTATAGAATCATTATCTATAAACTTAATTAAACCTAACTTGTCTTTAGTGTATTTACCATTAACTTCATAAAATTTAACTTCGGCATCTCTCACTATTTTTAAACTTTTTACAACTCTTGTATATCTTTCTACTTTTTCTGAGGCAAATTTAATAGGCTCCATAATACCGTTGTAAATTTGAGACCCTAAAAAGACTGCCAAAACCACCAGCAAAACAGATGGAATCCACCTTAATTTTAGAGGTAAATATTTAACTATAATAAAAGCGATAAGAACAGAAGCAAGTACAGCTCCTAAAATCATTAATAATAAACTCATTTTAAATGTTTTTTAATAGTATAAAGCAAATCTACAATTTTTTTTTAATGATAAAAATTTTTATTTGCAAAGAAATGTATCTTTGGTGATTAAAATTTTTAATGATAAAAATAGCTGCCGATTTTTATAAAGAACTTCTCAAGAAGTTTCCGCATAATGCAACCCAAAAACAATGCCAATTATTAAATTTATTAAGTAATTTTATTTTTAATGAAGAAAAAGATGCGCTATTTTTATTAAAGGGATATGCAGGTACTGGTAAAACGACTACAATTAGCACATTTGTAAACACATTAAGTAGTGCTGGGAAAAAAGCAGTTTTATTAGCGCCTACGGGTAGAGCGGCTAAAGTAATTGCAGTATATTCTAAAAGACCAGCATTTACAATACATAAAAAAATATATTTCCCTAAAAAGCAAACAAATGGTTCTGTCGATTTTGTTTTGCAACCAAACAAGCACAGAAATACAATTTTTATTGTTGATGAAGCTTCTATGATTCCTGATGGGAGACAAAATCAGAAATTATTTGAATCTAGTTCTTTGTTAGATGATTTAATTTCTTATGTGTACGCCGGTCATCAGTGTAAATTAATTTTTATTGGTGATACTGCTCAGCTTCCTCCAGTAAAATTAGATGTCAGTCCGGCATTAGAGGCAGATACATTAACGTATGACTATCATAAGAATGTAACGGAAATTGAGTTAGATGAAGTGATGCGTCAACACGAAGATTCAGGTATTTTGGCAAATGCAACTCAGTTAAGGTTACAGTTACAAAATGAAGGAGGTAAATTTCAGTTTGATATTGATTTTCCGGATATAAAAAGATTGGTTGATGGTTATGATATAGAAGATGCTTTAGTATCTGCCTATGATAGAGATGGTGTGGAAGATACTGCATTTATTGTGAGGTCAAATAAAAGAGCAAATCAATATAATCAACAAATAAGAATGCAAATTCGTGGACAAGAAAATGAAATTTCTGCTGGCGATTTTGTGATGATTGTTAAAAATAATTATTTCTGGTTGAAAGAATCATCCGATGCAGGTTTTATCGCCAATGGCGATATTTGCGAAATCTTAAAAATCTTTTCTATAAAAGAATTGTATGGTTTTAAATTTGCAGAAGTAGAATTAAGAATGATTGATTATCCAGAAATGCATCCTTTTGAAACCGTTTTATTATTAAATACCTTAACAAGTGAGAGTCCGTCTTTAACGTATGAAGAATCTAATAAGTTATATCAAACAGTAAAAGAAGATTATGCACATGAAAAATCAAAATTCAAACAGTTTTTAGCGATTAAAAATAATAAGTATTTTAATGCTTTACAAGTGAAGTTTTCTTATGCTATGACTTGTCATAAATCTCAAGGAGGGCAATGGAAAACCGTATTTATAGAACAACCTTATTTACCTGATGGTGTTTCTAAAGAATATTTTAGGTGGTTGTATACAGCAATGACAAGAGCGCAAGAAAAGTTGTATTTAATAGGTTTTAAAGATGATTTTTTTCTAGATTAGTGAATTAAATAATGAATTGCAATTGTACCATACTTATTCACAGAATCTTTTCTAAGGTTTTTTGATTTATCTGTATTATAATGCAAAACATAACCAAAGTTAAATCTTTTTGCAGTAAATTTTAGACCAACTTCTAAATGAAACACCAATGGAATTAATTCTTTTGTTACATCACTAGTGGTATTTAAAAAACTACCTTGTATTGTGGCATCATAAAGAGCGTATCTTACAGTAGGTTTTAGGTAAAAGAAAGCTTCTATTTCTCTGTTAAAATTGGAGTTTTTATCATTTAAATTGGTGTTATACGCTATAGAATTAGCAATTTTCGCTAAAGGTTTTAAACCTAGTCTTGCGTAAAATCCAGAAGAAATATTGGTGTAAACTGTACCTGTTTTTACTGAGTTTATCCAGGTAAGATCATAACGATTAGAAGCATCTTTTACTAAAAATTGATTGTAATCAGTGTTAAAATTAAAACCAAAGGCATTTTTTATTTGATATTTCCAACCAACAGCTTTTCTAAAGCCATATATGTCATGAATAAAGTCTTGTAGTTCTTTGCCGTAAGCACTTGGTCCTATAACCCCAATTTGTAATGTGGTTTTTAAGTTTTTATCATTTTTATAAACCCTATTGATGCCAAAACTTCCATATAAATAACTTGCAAAAGGTCTGTCATGTTCATTAATATTTAGTACAACGGCCCTGTAAGGTGTAAACATTTCATGACTAATTTGCCACTCGAAAATCCTTTTTTCTTGATTCTCTTTTTTTATTTTAGAAAGGTGTTTGTAGCTTAGGAATATTCCACTTGTATAATATCGATCTTTAGCTTTAGAAACATATAAATCGTTATCAGTTATGAAACTAATTTCTTTAGAGAATTTTTCTTGAGAAAAGGTTAAAAAAGCAAAGAAAAACAAATAAATAAAAATATAATATTTCATAGAAAACAAATATAAAAGAACTAACTTAAAATGATAAATTTATAGTATTTTTTTAAAAAAAAATGTTTATTTTAGATGCATTAAATATGAAATATGAATATAAGAGAAACTCTAACTTTAGAAGATTTTGAGAATTTAGAAAATAATCAAGATCTTTTAAATTTGTTAAAAGAAAAAAATAATTCTTATTCTAAAGTAAAAAAGACACTTTCTTATAATAATGAATTACGTCTGTTACAAATAGAACTTGTTAAACTACAACGCTATCTTTCTACTAAAAATAAAAGAGTTGCTGTTATTTTTGAGGGAAGAGATGCTGCAGGAAAAGGAGGGAACATTCGTAGGTTTATGGAGCATTTAAATCCTCGTTCTAGTAGGTTAGTTGCTTTAAATAAACCTACAGATGTAGAAAAAGGACAATGGTATTTTCAACGATATATTAAAGAGTTACCAAACCCTGGTGAAATCGTTTTTTTCGATAGAAGTTGGTATAACAGAGCTGTTGTAGAACCCGTTATGGGGTTTTGTTCTGAAAACCAATATAAAGAGTTTTTAGTTCAAGTGCCTGAGTTTGAGCATATGATGTATGAAGACGGTGTTGTTATTATAAAGTTTTGGTTATCAATAACTAAAAATGAACAGCAAAAACGTTTTGAAGGCAGAAAAGAAAATCCTTTAAAAAGATGGAAATTTAGTCCAGTTGATAAACAAGGTCAAATTTTATGGGATAAATACACGCATTATAAATCTGAAATGTTTTCAAAAACACATACTACATATAGTCCTTGGATGATTATTAAAACCAATGACAAAAAAGAGGCAAGGTTAGAAGCAATGAGGCATGTGTTATCAAAGTTTGATTATGATGGTAAATCAGAAGCAGGTACAGCTGTAAATCCAGATCCAAATATTGTAATGCGTTATTATCGTTCAAATATTCATCAAATAGATTAAGTTTTTATGAATAAAAAATTATCAAATTCAGAAATAAAAAGATTAAATTCTAAAAAAGGTTTAGTAGCTTTATTGTCTAAACAACCTTTAAATATTGAAAGAGCTCTTAGATATATAGATTACGAAAAGAAACTCGAGAAATTGCAAACGGAATTAATTAGAATGCAAACGTGGGCAATTAATAATAATGAACGTGTAATTGTTGTGTTTGAAGGAAGAGATGCGGCTGGGAAAGGTGGCGCAATAAGAAGGGTTACAGAACGTATTAATCCTCGTCATATGAGAATTGTGGCATTACCAAAACCTTCTGAAGATCAGAAATCTCAATGGTATTTTCAGCGTTATGTAGAGCAATTTCCAAAAGCAGGAGAAATAGTTTTCTTTGATAGAAGTTGGTATAATAGGGCCGTTGTTGAACCAGTTAACGGATTTTGTACGCAAAAAGAACATGAAATTTTTATGAATCAAGTAAATGATTTCGAAAGAATGATTTTAGAATCTGGAATTCATTTGGTTAAAATTTACATGTCTATATCTAAAAAAGAACAAGCAAAACGATTTTTAGATATTAAAAGTGATCCACTAAAACAATGGAAAATGACAAAGTTAGATGAGAAATCACAAGCTTTATGGGATCAATATACAGAATACAAAAATGGGATGTTTGAAAAAACAAATACAGAAATTTCTCCTTGGAAAATTATACGTGCAAATAGAAAAACAGAAGCACGTGTTAATGTAATTAATCATATTTTAAAAAGTATTCCTTATGATAAGAGTTTAAAAATTTAAGTTTTTAAGACTCTCTGCATATTTTTTTAAGTTTTTATTAATCCCCTGTTTTTTTGCTATGATGAAAAATCACTTTAGAGCATTATTTTTTTTCTTATTTGTAACCCCTTTTTTAGTAGCACAAATAACTACAGTAGCCCCTTCAGCTAGAATTGATTACGATACTGCAGAGATAAATACAACTTTAACGGTCACTGCACCTGGAGTTTTAGAAAATGATACTGATGTAGATGGGGATGCACTAATTGTTACAGCGTTTTCTGTAAATGGAGCTTCTTTTTTAGCAGGAGAAACAGCTAGCTTTGGACAAGGAAGTGTTACTATAAAAGCAGATGGTAGTTATATTTTTACACCTAATTTAGATTACACAGGAAACGTTTCTCAGATTATTTACACAATATCTGATGGGACTTTTACTAGTTTTTCTTATTTAGATTTAACGGTTCAAAATATAGATAATTTATTAGAAATAAAAAATATATCTAGTTGTAATCAAGGATTTACAGGAAGTAATGAGTATAAAATTAAATATAGCGTAAGTATTAAGAATACGAGTACAGCAAAAGACACGCACCCTAATTGTCTGATAAAAAATATTGATTTAATAAATGATTTACAAGCAACTTTTGGTAATACTTGTGTAACAAGTGTAGATGAAGTTAATATTGTTAATCAACATAGTTCTAATATATATGATTATGTTAATAACTCCCGTTACCCTTTAGAGTTTGGTAATTCGGCTCTAAATTCCAGTTTCTTAAATACAACAACAACTTCAATTTTTAATAATAGTGCAATAAACGATTTAACCCTATATCCAGGGCAAATTATAAACGTAAGTTTTTGTGTTAATATTAAACCAGATTGTGACGGAAGAACAATCCCAACACCTTCTGGTTCTGGTATAGATTTTAATAACACAATTAGTGTAACTTCAGATAGAGGTAATGATACAGATTCACTTTTACTAACAGATTTTCATACTACAGAAGCTATTGTTACTGCAGGTTTATATATACCAGAGTTCTATACACCAAGGGGAGTAAATGATAATCCTCCGGGAGTTATAAATTCTGATGGGACATACGATTATTCTAACACCGTAATTATTACAAATGAAGGAACATCTATAGCCGATAATGTAAATTATAATATGGGCTTAGAAGGTTTTTTTGCAAATGGAATTTCTTTTAATGAAATAATAGTGTCAAAAGTTTCAGGTGGTGGTTCTGTTGCTATAAATAGTCTTTTTGATGGAGATACAGAAACATCTTTGTTGATGGCGGGTAGTTCTCTTGCTCCAGGAGAAAAAGTAATATTGAAAATATTTTATATAATAGCACCCATTAATTCCAATGGTTATAGTTTCTTCTATCAAATTAGTAATTCTCAAACACAAGGAAGTCTTGATGGATTTGATGAAACTACAGCAGATAACAAAAAACGATACTCTTTTGTTACTTGGTCAGACGGTTTAGGAAATCATTTAGATCGATATTATAACGCAAGTTCTCCCACAGAAAGTATTTCTTCAGAATTACAGTGCACTTGTACAATTGCAAGTATGCGATTTATATTTACATCTGACTCTAGTACCGATAAAGAAATTATAGAAGAGAAAGATGCTCTAAATGGTATTTTGGAACAAAAAGAAATTACATTTCAAATAACTGTTAAAAATACGAGTGAAGCTGTAGAGCTGAATAACTTAGAATTAACTGACAATTTAGAGAGTATTTGTGGAGGCAATATAGTTTCTGTTAGTACACCCCTTATAGAAAGTTCAACAGCCACAACAAACCCAACTTTAAATGCAAATTATGATGGAGTTTCTGATGTAGATATTTTTGATGGATCATCTGGTTTATTAAAAAAAGATGAGAGGATAACTGTTGAATATTCAGTTGTCTTTTATAAAACATGTATTGGTGTTAATCAAGCCAATTTTTCAGGATCAGATCCTTTAGGTAATTCAGCACGTTCTGCGTCAGCCGAAAAATTAGATGCATCAACGGATACAGATAATGACGGAATTCCAAATTCAATAGACATAGATGATGATAACGATACAATCCCAGACACTTTAGAATATAATGGTTTAGATCCTTTAGCTGATGATGATTCAGATTTTATCCCCAATTATAGAGACACAGATTTTAACGTTGATGCTAATGGAAACGGAATTGTAGATATTTTTGATTTTGATAGTGATGGTGTTCCTAATCATTTTGATTTAGATAGTGATAATGATGGGATTTTAGATATCGTTGAAGCTGGGAATATCTCTAAAGACAGTAATAGAAATGGTAGAACTAATAATTCTGTTGGCTCAAATGGTTTTGATAGAACTATAAATGTAATTATTATTCCTAACACGGATTCAAATGGGTTTCCAGATTTTTTAGATATTGATGCTGATGGAGACGGAATTGTAGACAACATTGAAGCACAGTCAACAGATAATTATATAACCGTAAATAATATATTTTCAGAAGCTGGAATTGATACTGCATATCCAAATGGAATTACACCTGTAGATACAGAAGGTGATGCGGATTTTGATTATGTAGATACAAATTCTGATAATGATATTCGTGATGATATTATTGAAGGATGGGATGTAAATAGTGATGGAATTGCTGAGACTTTAGCGTCTAATTCGGATGCAGATAATGACGGACTTGATGATGCTTTTGATACAAATGATAATGTAGTAAACCCTACAAATGGTCAAGCTCCAACTGATTTCCCTAATTTTGATAATGTTGATAATCCAGAGAGAGATTGGAGAGAGATTTTAGCGATTGTAATTATTATTGACCCTGTTATAAGAACTGAAGGAGAAGATTTTGTTTTTAATATTTCTTTAGTTACAAAAAACGATAATGCTGTTTTAATTGAAAGTGCAACAGATATTGTAATTAATTTTTCAACATCAAACGGAACGGATACAACGAATGTCTATGATGTAGCTACTGCCCCTTTTGATTATAATGCGGTTACAAACAACACACTTACGATCCCTGCCTTAACGACTACAAATCAGTTTATAGTTACTTCTTTAGAAGATAATATTTATGAGATTGATGATGAGTTATTTACTTTAAACGGAACAGTTACGTCAAACAATACCATAAATAATGATCCAAAAGTAATAGGTACTATTTTAGATAATGATGTGCCTCCATCTATTTCTATGGATGATTCTATAGAGAATGAAGGAGTAATTTTAGTGCACACAATTACTATAAGTCATCCTTGTTCTAGACCGATTTTAATTGATGTAAATACAAGTGATGATCTTGCCATAAGTCCGAATGATTATTCAGCAACATCAGAAAGCCTAACAATAGACGGAACCATAGATCCAAATAATGCTAATATTAATACTTCATTTAATATTGTTACTAAAACAGATAATTTAAACGAGTTAGATCAAGAAACGTTAAAAGTAACGGGAGTTGTAACAACAACAAATACAGGAACTCAAGATTTAATTAAAACAGGTACAATTATAGATATAGACCCAGATCCGTTATTAGTGATAGAAGGTTCAAAGACTGTAGAAGGTGGTGTTTTAGTGTTTACAATAAAGCTTGTAAATACAAGTTTAGAACTTATGCAAAATTATCTGCCTATAACTTTTAATTTGGAGACTTTAAATGATACGGCAAATGCTAACGAGGATTATCAACCTATTTCATTATCTACAGGTATTGATGCTTATTCGTCTTCGATAACTCAATCTGTAAAAACGATAAATGATAAGTTAAATGAAGATACAGAAGAAATGTTATTACAAGCTGTAATCTTAAACGGAACCGTATCTAATACTTTTCCAGCCAATGGTGTAGGTTTTATTAAAGATGATGATTATCCAAATTTATTTTCACCAAATGCTGATGGTAAAAGTGATTTGTTTAAAATATCGGGTATAGAAGATACTCCTGATTTCAAACTCATAATATATGATCGTTGGGGAAATGAAGTGTATAACTATAGTAATAACGGCAGTACAAATCCTATTTGGTGGAATGGTAATCGAAATGGAAAACCAGTCCCTGCAGGGGTTTATTTTTATACATTAGATTTTAATGATGGTCTTACAGAACCAATAAGAAACTTTATAGAATTATTAAGATAATGATGATGAAGGAAAATAAAATTGTTTTTAAAATAAAAAACAATAAGAAGCATTGGTTAAAAACAAGCGTAGCCTTATTATTTTTTTTAAGTTTCAATTCGTTCGCGCAACAAACACCAAACTACACACAGTATTTATATAATATGCAAATTATAAATCCTGCATACGTAGGTACTAGAGCAGAGTTAAGTATTTCTTTATTGTCACGTGAACAATGGGTTGGTTTAGAAGGTGCTCCTTCTACAAAAACTTTTTCTATAAACGGAAGAACAAAAAGAGGTTTAGGTATTGGAGTTACGGTAGTAAACGACAAAATTGGTTTGTCAGAGAGTAGCAACGTAAATATAGATGCTTCTTATGCTATTATTACCTCAAGATACAGCAGATTATCATTTGGTTTAAAAGGAGGAATGACTTTTTTTAATAGTAATTTTACTACTGGAATTACACCAGATAATGATGTGTATGCATCAACTACAGGAAATTTTCCTAATATAGGATTGGGTGCTTTTTTTTATAATAAAAGGTTTTACGTGGGTTTATCTATGCCTTATTTATTAGAAACACCACAGTTTTATACTCAAGATAACGCTGGTAAACTTGATATTAAAGCGAATGCAAACTATTTTTTCTCTACAGGGGCTAGATTTCAGTTAACAGAAGATGTCATGTTTAAACCATCAACTATGGTTAGATATGCTTCTAATTTACCTGTTTCAATTGATATTAATTCTAATTTTTTATATAAAGAAGTGATAGAAGCCGGGGTGTCTTATCGATACAACAATTCTGTAAGCGCTCTATTTGCATTAATTATTAAAAAGAAGTTTAGAGTAGGATATTCATATGATCATAAAACGTCAGATCTAGGAACTAATTTAAGCTCTCATGAAATAATACTGCACATAGATTTTAATTTTAAAAGAAATACGAGATGGTTACTCCATAACCAATGTTATTTTTAATAAAAAAGTATCCCCATTATAAAAATAAAAAGTTTTATTTTTATAATGGGGATAGGCTTAAAATAATATATAATTACTTGGTTTTCTTAAGTTTAAGAAACCAATTTTTTAACTTCAGAAAATATAAAATAAATTTCTCCAGCAATTTGTTTGCTAGTTTGTAAATACGTCTCTTCTTGTTCGTCAGTTCCATCAGAATGTTTTGGATCTACAAAAGGTAAATGAAAACGATGACTCGCTGTAGGGATAAAAGGGCAATTTTTATCCGCATTATTACACGTTGTAATCGCAAAATAAGGCTCTACATTTATTGGGTTACTATATAGTTTAGAAAATCCTAAAATGGCATTATTAGTACCATTAAAAGAAATTTGATATTTAGGGTTTTGATGTGAGAAATCAGTTAACTGAAATTTAAAACCTACCTTTTGTAGCGTTTTAACAGTATTTCTATAGAATGCTGTAACCTCTGTTCCGCCAGAAAAAGCATTAATATTTAGGTTAAAATAATTAGCAGCAAAGAAACTCCAAACTTGACCTAACTGACTTCTTCTAGAGTTATGAGTGCAAATAAAATTAAGATTAACAATCTCGTTTGTAGTGTATTCTGAAGCGATTTCTTTTGCAATTGTATGCAAGAGTGATTTTCTTTCTTCGGATAGTTTTGTCTTTTTATGGGCGCTTTCAAAGAAGTTTTCTAAAGAAATAGTTGAAGTTTTAAGCATCTTATTATTTTTGGGTGCAAGTTAAGTAAATAAAGTATTTTTGTAAATTAAAATAAAGTTAAGAATGCGTTTAGAAATTGGTCATAAAGTTGCTGTTTTAGATGATGTTTTAAAAGGAATCGTTACCAATATAAATGGAACTGTAATTTCTGTTGAAACTTCTGATGGAATGATTTTTAATTTTTCTGAATCTGAATTGGTTCGGATTGAAAGAGAGCAGCATGAATTAACCAAATATTCAGATATAAATAACGTGCTCTTAAAAGAGAAAATCGAATCTAATTCCTCTAAAAAAAGCTTTTTTAAGAAAGAAAAGAATGAAGCTGTTTTCGAGGTTGATCTACATATAACTAAATTAGTAAAATCGGTAAGAGGTCTAGACAATTACGATATGCTGAACTTACAATTAGATACAGCAAAAAGAAAAATTGAATTTGCTATTTCTAAAAGATTCTCTAAAGTTGTTTTTATTCATGGAGTAGGAGAAGGGGTTTTAAAATCTGAACTGCAAAGATTATTGAATAAATATCCTGTAAAACATTATGATGCTTCTTACAAACAATATGGTGCTGGGGCAACAGAAGTATATATCTATCAGAACTAGAATTAATCGTATTTTTACCCTATGAAAGCTATTTATTTAGACAATGCAGCAACTACAAAAATAGATGCTGAGGTTTTAAAGTTGATGTATGATTCTATGCAAGAAAACTTCGGAAACCCATCTTCAACACATCAATTTGGAAGAAAAGCAAAATCTGCTGTAGAAACTGCAAGAAAAAATATTGCTAAACATTTTAATGTTTCTGCTCCTGAAATTATTTTTACAGCTGGTGGCACAGAAGCTGATAATTTAATATTGAATAATGCCGTTTTAAATTTAGGAGTTCAAAGAATAATTACTTCAAAAATAGAACATCATGCCGTTTTACATACCTGTGAGTTTTTAGAAAGAACCCAAAATACGAGATTAGACTTTGTACATGTTGATGAATTTGGGAGTATAGATTTGCAACATTTAGAAGAATTATTATCAAATCCTGAAGATAAAACGTTAGTGAGTTTAATGTACATTAATAATGAAATTGGTACTATTTTACCTGCGGATGAGGTTTCTACTCTGTGTATAAAATATAATTCTTTATTTCATTCTGATACAGTACAAGCAATTGGTCATTACCATATAAACCTACAAAAAACACCTATAGACTTTATTGCAGCAAGTGCGCATAAATTTCATGGACCAAAAGGAGTAGGGTTTGCCTATTTTAAAAAAGGTTTTGGGGTTTTACCAATGTTATATGGTGGCGATCAAGAAAGAGGAGCAAGGTCTAGTACAGAAAATGTACACAGTATTTTAGGTTTAGAAAAGGCTTTAGAAATTGCAATCGTTAATTTAGAAAAAGATCAAAACTACATAGAAAGTATTAAAACCTACTTTATTTCTGAATTACAAAAAATATCAAAAGAGATTCAGTTTAACGGACTTTCATCAGATGTAGAAAAAGGCAGTTATACTATTTTAAATGTACGTTTACCTGTTGCGAATAGTATGTTCTTGTTTAGTTTAGATATGGCAGGAATTGCCGTTTCTGGAGGTTCTGCTTGCCAAAGTGGAAGTAATAAAGGTTCTCATGTATTAGCTGAGATATTAAAAGGAGCTGAAGCGGATAAAACTTCTGTTCGTTTTTCTTTTTCAAAATTTACTATAAAAGAAGAAATAGATATTACGATCCAAAAAATAAAAGAGCTACTGTAAAGTAGCTCTTTTAAAAATATATTAATAATTTAAATGGTTTTAGAATCCAGTTCCTGGTGCTTCTGGGCTTTGAGCCTGTGCCTTCTGTGGATTTAAAATCATGTATGTACCTAAAGCAGTTAATGCTGCGTATTTACCGTAACTACCTATTTTTTTAATAGCATCCTTACGAGTAATTTCTTGATTGTTTTCTATGTTTTTTTTCATGATGTATCTAAGTTTTAAATTATCGTAATTATTCTAATACTATTTTTTTGTTCAATTTACCAGTTTCAGTAGTTAACTGAACAATGTAAACTCCTTTTGCTAATTGTGGTAACGTAATATTTTGTGCTCCACTTGTTGTGAAAGAAGAACTCATTACTTGTTTACCTAGCATATTAAATAATTTAACACTTGCATTTCCTTGTTGTAAACCAACAACTCTTAAAGTAGATGCCTTCGTTTTATAAACACTAACATTTTCTAAAGTTGCATTTGTATCTATACTTAAAGCTTTTTGTGCTGTATGTAAGTAGAATCTTCCTGCTCCGTTTAAAGCTTCATCTAACGTAATTTTATATTCGCTATTTGCTTCATCTAAACGAGTAATTGTATTAGCAGTTCTATCTTCTAAATATACTTTAATACCAGAAGGTAAATTTAATGCCTCTACAGAAAAAGTAATTTCAGTGTTTATAGCTGCTTTTACTCCAACAGGTACTACCATCGTTTCTAAGTCTGAGCTAGGTAATGCTTGAACTTGATAATTTTTACCTTGATTATTTGTTAACAACTGAGTAAATACATCAAATTTATTTGCGACACCACTAAAAGTCTCTCCATCATAACCATTATCAAAACTAGTGGTAGCTATGTCATTGTAATAAATTTTTGCATATCTATTTAAATCTCCATCAGTAATATTTAATAGAATTTCTGGTTTTGATGAAGATTTTAAAAAGGTATCTGATTCATGACTTTGAATGGCTTCATTAAAAGTAACGTCACCTGCTGTTCCACAAGTTACAAAGAAACCTTGACCTGGTGCTAATTTAAATGCATCACCAGAAACTTTAGCATCATAGTTTTTTGAGCTTGGATTCCAAACATAAATAGTCTCAGATACTAATTTTGCTGTATTGGTTGTTAAAAAAGTTGCACTATTAATAAATGAAGTAAATGGGTTACTTAATAAATTATCTGCTGTTCCAGCGCCAATTGTGATGGCTTTAACCACTGCGTCAGTATTTATTGTTCCTGTAAATGAAACATCTGTTGTTACTGATGTTTTTACTGAATAACCTGATGCTGTTCCAAAAGTTCCACTACCTGTTGCTGTAAAATAGTCCCAGTTTCCTGTAGCTACTCCATTGTTATAAGTTGCAATTCCTCTATTAGTACCTGTACCAGAAGCTATAGAATTTGCTGTTACATAACCATCATTAAAAGCTTGACCTACTACAGGTGAACCAACTAAATGCCATCCCTCTAAATCACCTGAACTAAAAGAAAGGTTTCTATTGTAAGTTACATTACCAGCTGATGTTCCACTAACCATTAATGAAGAGCCAGAAGCAATATTTAAAGCTCCATCAACATTAAGGTTTCCAGAAACAGTTGTACCACTTGTTGTACCAATATTTACTGTACTTCCAGATTGAACATCTAAATAAGGTACTGTAATTGTAGCATCTGATGCAACTGTACTATTATTAGCTATAGTATATTTGCTATCTATAGATAAGTTATTGATACCAAAATTCTGACTAGAACCTTGATTGGTTGACTGGAATTTCACTGAATTTATACCTGAAATTGTATTTACAGCAGCAATATTATTTCCAGAACCACTTCCAAAAGTATAAGAATATGTTCCATCTTCATTATAAGTGAAAGTAAATGCTAAGCTTGAGTTTGCAGAATATAATTGACCACTATCAAAATCAGAACCTCCATCATTCATTCTCCACCTATCATCACCACCGACAAATTTTAGAATAAAAACAGCAACACCATCATCTAAAAATTGCACAAAAACCTCACCATCAATTGTTGCTGTATGACCAACATTAACAGAAAAAGTTTCACCCATTTTTAAATCAGAAGATAAGTTTCTTTCAGCAGCAGAAAAATTCCCGCTACCTTCAGAATAAACTCCAAAACTATCAGCACCTTGTCCCGTTCCACCAATATATCTACCACTTGTCCCTGAGTTAGTCAAAGACCAAGTGCCAAAACCAGTACCTAAATTACTACCGTCAAGCCAAGTTCCACTAGTATAACTACTACCAACATCAGTTGCTGTATTAAAAGTTGTAGTCCCTAATTGAGCAAATGCACCTAAGGAAGTTAAAACGATAAACATCGTTAATAAATAATTTTTTTTCATAATTTTCATTTTAATATTAGTTAATAATTAATTTTTTGGTACTTATTTTGTTTGTGCTTTCTTTAATTTTAACAAAATAAATTCCTTTGTTTAAATCATTTACAAAATACGAATTTTTTCTAATAACGCTTTTTGTAAATTGTTTTACTTGTTTTCCTGTAATATCAAAAACACTCACTTCTTGTACTTCTTTAGATAATGAAAAAGAACTAGAAGTAGGGTTAGGGTACAGTTTTAAAATGTTGTTTTCTAAAACAATGTCTTCATTAGACAATGTTGCAGGTTTGTTTCCATAAATTCTAAACTCGCCAGCAGGAATATAAATTTGATCTGTAGTATTCGTAACATTTAATGTAGAATTTTCGTCCATTAAATTAGTCCATTCACCTGTGTAAGGAAAATCTGGCGTAAAATTTTGACCTGTTGTATTAAAGTTAGCAAGGATTACAACATTTTTTAATTGACCCTCTGGTAAATCATTATTATAAATAAATAAACGTATGTTTTGTGACGCTCCTTCTAAAGTGAAATCTCCTTCAAATACCGGTTGATTAATTTTTAAATCAATTAGCTTAGACCATGTAGTATATAAATTATTTCTATCAGTATCAGCTAACCAATTCTCTGTCCATTGCGGTTGAGGTTTGGTATCTAGTTTACAATCAGGATTATTTACACTTCCATTAGAACACGTAAAAATAGAATCATCCATACCAAGTTCTGCAAAATGCCAAATCATTTTTGGTCCAGGGATTGTTAAACTTACAGCTCCCATTGTTCCCATTCTTTTTAGGGCAACATTTATATCTCTTACATTATGAGAAGAATTACTTTCATTACCAAAAGTAACAGCTTCATACATAATACGTTCTTCATCATGGCTTTCTGGATACATCATTAGTCTTGGTGCAGTGAAACCTCTACTTTTATGTGAAGCTCTTGAGATATTAGAACTATATCCTAATACAAAATCTTTGTATTCTCCTGTCATTTTACCCCACATCATTACTCCTTTACCTTCGTCTACACGATGATTAGCCCATTCTCTTTCTTCTGAATCTTGACCTAAATGTTCAAAAATCACATAATGATCAGCGTCTACACTCCAAGAATAATCTGCGTATTCTTTTAAAATATCTACACGGTCTTGTTGGTATGAATTCGTACATCCCTCGTCATTTTCACAGTTTTGTGTAAATCCTTTCGTTAAATCCCAACGAAAACCATCAATTTTGTATTCGTTAATCCAATGTTTAATTACTTGTTTGGTGTACTCTTGTGTATAACTACTTTGATGATTAAAATCACTAAATACACTATAACTATGTTTTGCAACGGTATTAAAATAAGGGTTTTCTGAAGAAGCTTCTCCCCAGCCATCATTGTCAGCATCATCCATCCACATTCTTACTAATGGGTTTCTTCCTGTAGCATGGTTTAAAGCGATGTCTAAAATAACTGCAATCCCATTTTGATGGCATAAATCAACTAATTCTTTAAATTTATCTTGACTACCATAAAACTTGTCTAAAGCATAATGAAATGCTGTATTATAACCCCAAGTTTCATTACCATCAAATTCCATTAT
>JQIA01000454.1_pt1 | contig 20467 bp, 17 predicted proteins | sample 811431 | NCBI WGS metagenome assembly JQIA01 (sample SAMN02998118, study PRJNA258478) | marine sediment metagenome | biome: marine; feature: seafloor; material: sediment; isolation source: oil-polluted sediment collected from 3 locations (0.5 km, 0.7 km and 0.9 km)... | place: USA: Gulf of Mexico ...
CGTTTGCCTTCAGCAGGGAATACTTGTGGAGAGTCGTTCAGGCTGGGGGGCGGTAATTTTGCTGGTGCAAATTCCACTAGATTGCGGATTTTTGCAGGCATTAGCCCAGTAAACGGTTTAGCTAACTGTGCGCCACGCATCGCCCACCGAAACCGGCCTTCATAGGGTAGGATTTGCGCCAGAACTGCGCGTAATCCGCGATCAAACAGCGGGCGTTTGTAATTTTCTTCGATATATTCGCGTGCCTGATCTACCAGATGCATATAATGCACACCTGATGGGCAGGTTGTCATACAGGCCAGACAAGATAGGCAGCGATCTATGTGTTTGACGGTTTTGGCGTCTGGTATGCGATTGTTTTCCAGCATATCCTTAATCAGATAAATGCGCCCGCGTGGGCTGTCCAGCTCATCGCCTAGAACCTGATATGTAGGGCATGTGGCAGTGCAGAATCCACAATGTACGCACGCGCGTAAAATTTCATTTGCGCGTTTAATTTTCGGATCTTTCAGTTGGTTATCCGTAAAGTGTGTTTGCATGATTAACTCATTATCCCTGCGTTCAGAATGCCTTTGGGGTCAAACTTTGCCCTTAAATTTCGTTCAATCGTAGCGATTACCGCATTTTGTGGTGCGATTTTTTGGCCAGTACCACGGATACATTCCGCAGTGCCTGAAAAGCCGGATAAAGCGGCACGTACATTCATATTGGCGGGGGCAGAGACCCATAGTAACCCGCCTCCCCAATCGTAAATTACTTGAATATTGCTCTCTATTTGGCGCAATGTGTCAGCTATTTTTGAGCCGTCAGAGGGCATTACAGAAATGCGCCAGACATCTGTATCAATCCCATGAAAGGGCGCTACATCCCGTACTGATTGCCAAATCGTACTATCGGTTAGAACTGAGGTTTTGCCAAAAGCCGAAAACAACTTTTGCAATTGTTCCGCACGGTAGGACACGGAAGCCTTGAACCCTTCAACCCGGACCATTGTGATGCCATCCATATGTGCAGCACCGTTTACATCATAAGGTGCCGTCAAGCCTTGCGACATTACTTGTACCGCTTGTGTATCAGATAAACCCGTCATCGTCACAGTGGCGCTGGCCTCGGGGGCTGGTAAAACTTTAAATGCTACTTCAGTTAACAATCCAAGCGTGCCATAGCTGCCTGCCAATAGTTTCACCAGATCATATCCGGTGACGTTTTTCATCACCCGGCCACCATTTTTGATCACCCGTCCCGTGCCATCCACCATGCGCATACCGATCAGGCTGTCGCGACAAGCTCCGGCCTGAATGCGTGCCGGCCCAGATATGTTGCAGGCGACGACACCGCCAATCGTGGATGTGCCTGAGCTGCCTAAAAGGCCACGGTGATCCATCGGCTCAAACGGTAATCTTTGACCTTCTGACATTAATGTTTCTTCGATCTCGGCAAGCGGTGTTCCGGCCCGCGCAACAATAGTTAATGCACTGGGTTCGTAAAGTGAAATACCTTTCAGACCAGCGGTCGAAAGAACGGCATTGCTTTTGCATGGGTTCCCCAACGCTTGACGTGTGCCACCGCCAACAATCCGTAGTTTACAATTAGCTTGATAAGCATCACGCACAAATTCTGTCACATCTTTTTCAGTTTTTAAAGCCATCCTGTGCGCCGCCTGTCTGAGCAGTTTAACGGAAAAACCTTTGCCGCATTCAGCAACCATTTTGGATCAAACACATCTTTCACATTCATCTGTGCATCAAGATCATCCGTATTATATTGCACTAACATTAAATCGCGTTTTTCAACCCCGACCCCGTGCTCGCCAGTCAAACAACCACCAACCTCGACACATAGTTTCAGCACTTCGGCGCCAAAAGCTTCGCAAAGTTCTAAATCTCCGGGCTTGTTGGCATCAAATAAAATCAGCGGATGCATGTTTCCGTCACCTGCGTGAAATACATTCGCAACTTTCAGCCCATAGTGATCCGATAGTTCGCTAATACGACGCAGCACTTTTGGCAGTTCATTCACCGGGATGGTGCCATCAAGGCACATGTAGTCGTTGATGCGCCCCATCGCCCCAAAAGCGGCTTTACGGCCGGCCCAAATAGCTGTGGATTCTGCATCGGATGTGCTTTCGCGAAACTCGATGGGGTTATGTTGCAATGTAATTTTCTTGATCTTATCAATTTGATCGTTGATCTCTGCATTCGACCCTTCGACTTCGACAATCAACACGGCCTCTGCATCGGGGTAACCTGCTTTGGCGAAATCTTCGACGGCTTCGACGCAGGGGCGATCCATAAACTCGATCGCTACAGGCAGCACACCAGCCTTGATAATATCTGCAACACAAGCGCCTGCAATTTCATTACTGTCAAAGCCGATCAGCACAGGCCGTGCGCCTTCGGGTTTGCGTAAAATTCGTAAAGTTGCTTCTGTTACAACACCAAGCTGCCCTTCAGAACCGCAGATAACGCCCAGCAGATCTAGCCCGACATTATCCAGATAAGCCCCACCAATTTCAACAATTCCACCGTCCATCATTACCATTTTGACGCCCAGCAGGTTATTGGTGGTAACGCCGTATTTCAAACAGTGCGCGCCGCCTGAGTTCATTGCTACATTGCCGGCAATCGCACAGGCCAGTTGGCTGGACGGATCAGGTGCATAGAAAAAATCATGTTGTTCCACAGCGCCAGTCACACTGAGATTAGTGCGGCCTGATTGCACACGTATGTACCGGTCTTCATAATTGGTTTCTAAGACCGCATTCATCCGTGCCACACCTAAAACCACACAATCTTTAGTAGGTAGTGCACCGCCTGCAAGAGATGTGCCTGAACCCCGCGGCACAACTGGTACGTTTTCTGCGTGACAAATCTTCAGCACGGCAGAAACTTCTTCAGTGGTACTGGGCAGAACGACAATCATCGGGGGGCATTTATATGCTGTCAGGGCATCGCACTCATAAGCGCGTAGCTCTTGGGTTTCATAAATTACCGCATTATTGGGCAAGATTTTTTGCAATTGGCGTACAATATGTGATTTGCGGTTTAAAACAGCTGTATCCGGGGTCGGCATATCCATAGCGCGATTCCTTATTGCTATTATTGGTAATTTAATATTACCAATAAGTAGATTTGGCAAGATTTTTATGAACGCTCTAACGGCTTTCCAACCGCCATGCGCCGATGGTCAACACCGCAGTTAACAATAGCATTAACCAAGCTGGCAGCAAGGGGCGGTTGGTGATATCCGTGGTGATATATGCAGCGCGCGGGGTCAGACCGATCCAGTTGCGACCACCAGCTGTGCGGCCTGTGCTTACAAGTCGAATTTTTGGGCTTGAAACCTGATGTAATGGCAAAACCACTCCTTTTGCCGCTGTCACCAAAGGTTTCAACAGATCACCGTTGGCAATAGTGTTTTCAAATTCTCTTGGAGCAGTTGGGCCAAGTGCAAAAACTGTTGAAAGAACGCCGTCCGTCAAGCGGTATAAACCATTTTGTGCACCTTCGAATTCACCTTGCCATCGTCCCGGGGTAACCGCGGTTAAGTCCAGTATAATTTGTTTACCTTCAGGTGTTTCAATGGTTACAGGTTTGTTTTCTTCTGCCAGTGACCTGCGCAGGATGGTAACGCTTTGTCCGATAGCTGTAGCGGTCAACCGTTCCTCTTCCAATTCGGGTTCTTTCATCATCCAATGTGCCAGACGGCGTAACAATTCCAATTGTGGGCCGCCGCCCTCAAAGCCACGCGACCACAACCATGCCTGATCAGATAATAGCATTGCAATGCGACCTTTCCCGACGCGGTCAAGCAGCAGCAGCGGGCGGTCATTAACACCGCTCATCACTACATCGCCTGTCTTGCGCTCAGCATCAATATGACGAAACCACCGGCCCCAAGGCTGGTCAGGATCAGACGCAAATTGAGGTGAGAATGCTTCCAGCTCTTCTGTAACAGGGTGTCGCTTCCCAATATCGGTTATTGTTGGCAAATAACCTTGCTCATAGACCCTTGCGGTGGGTTTTGCAGGTAACATATCCGCCAGTGGAGTGCGATAAATGCTATTCACGCCAGCGAAATCAGAACCAGAGGCAACCAGAACCGCCCCGCCGCGTTTGGTATATTCAACCACGCTCGACAAATATGCGTTCGGTAATAAGCCGCGTTTCGAGTAACGGTCAAAGATGATTAAATCAAACTCGTCTACTTTTTCCAAAAATAATTCGCGAGTGGGAAATGCAATTAAAGATAATTCGCGCACTGGTACCCCGTCTTGTTTTTCAGGCGGGCGCAGAATTGTGAAATGCACCAAGTCAACTGCACTGTCGGATTTTAACAAATTGCGCCATGTGCGCTCACCAGCATAAGGTTCCCCCGAAACCAACAAAACCCGTAGCCGGTCACGCACCCCGTTAATCGAAACAACAGCCGCATTATTGCGATCAGTCAGTTCGCCGGCGACAGGGATAACATTGAATTGTATCACGTTAACGCCGCCATGAGGCAAGGTTAGCGGCATTTCTAAATCGGTGTTGGTTTCAATGGTAAACTCCACCGCATCACCATCATCTATTGCAATAGAAATGCGGGCTTTCCCACGCACGGCTTCAGGCACATCACCTTGATCTTCAATGCGCAGACTAAGGGTTATATTTTCGTCCAATATGGCAAAGGTTGGAGCATTTTTAATGATAAGCCGGCGATCCCAATCGTTTTTTTCACCGGTTAGTAAAACATGTATTGGTGCCGGGAAGTTTGCAGCAATATCTACGTCATGCACTTGTCCATCGGTGATCAAAACAGCACCCGCCAACCGATTTATCGCAACTTCGCTAGCGGCGCGGTTAAGGGCGGCAATCAGATGCGTGCCATCATCGCGCTTGGTAATATCGTTAGAGACTTCAACGGTTTTAACTTCAAATCCATCCAGACCACCGATCTTATCGACAAGGCTTGCAACGGCTTTGGTAATCTGGGCTGGGCGGACAGATACAGTTTGGCTTTCGGTGTGGTCAATGACGACGAGCACGATGTCGGACAGGGCTTCACGTTGTTCATTTTGCAGACTTGGTTCAGCTAAGGTCAACAGCAATATACAGGCTGCTAAACTGCGCAATGCCCAGCCAGACAGACCGCGCCACAAGCTAAGTGTCAGACAGGTCACAGCCAAAGCTGCCAAGCCCCATAATAGGGGCCAATTGATAAGTGGAGCAAAGGTAATGCTTATATCCATAGCGCTTATTGCCCCAATCGATCAAGTAAGGCGGGAATATGCACTTGATCTGATTTATAATTACCGGTTAGCACATACATAATCAGGTTCACTCCGAACCTTTGTGCATACTCACGTTGCTGGTTCCCTGCTGAGCCGCGCCCAACAGGGAACATATAGCGTCCGTTATCATCTATTGCCCAGGCCGCGGCCCAGTCATTGCTGCCAATCACCACAGGTGTAACCCCGTCGTTCAGATTGCGAAAAGGCACGCCTGCGGTTTTTACCGCATCCGCAGGGGCCGCTTCAATCCAGATGTTTGTTCCTACATGCCGGCCCGGAAAATCCTGTAGCAGATAAAAACTACGGGTCAGAACATGATCATCAGGCACAGGTTCCAATGGAGGAATTTCCAGTCGTGCTGCAATTTTTTGTAACACGCGGCCGTTTGGAGTGCTGCCACTTACGCCTGATGAAAGATGTGCATCACGGGTATCAAATAAAATCATTCCACCACTGCGCAAAAACCGGTTCAGTTTTTCAACAGTGATATCGGTGGGCGCAGTTTGATTTTCGCTCATCGGCCAATACAAGAATGGGAAAATTGATAACTCATCGTGTTCAATATTTACGCCAACAGGTGTAACGGGCTCTATCGAGGTTCTACGGAACAGTTCAGCAGAGAGCCCCATAAGCCCCGCCAGAGATGCTTTATCAACCCGTGCATCCCCAGTCCTTACATAACCAAGAACCGTGTTGTTGATCAAGTTTGATAACACCGTATCGGTTTGGGCTTGCGCATTATCAGGCAGTACAAAACTCAGCGATAAAGCCAACACTACCATTTGCCCAGCAAAGCGCTTTCGCAGCTTGCCACTTAGCCAAAGAGCCGCGAATATATCCAGCATTAGTAAGCTTAAAGCTGCGATTATAAAGGAAGGTTTCAGAAATCTCTGCGCACTTTTTTCCAATGTTAAAATATCAACACCCAAGCGCCAGTTTGCTTTTAGCAACACATCGTCGGTTGTCAGTATATTTAATGCTGCCTTTCGTCCTGAGTTGCCGTAAACACCGGGCGGTAACTTTGCAGAGAAGACGCGTTTGGCAAGCAATGCGCCCTCTACGCCTGGACGGTCAGATATGTCGCGGATATTGCCAAAAGCACTGAGCATTGTTTCAGGCTTCCAGATCAAGCCTTCCAGATCTGTGATGTCATCAAGATTGCCCGCGGTTGAAACTGCCAACCGTTCTAGCATTTGTACAAATAAGCCAGATAAGGGCAGGTTCGACCATTCGGCATTTGCCGTGACATGAAACAAAACTACTCGTCCGTTGCCTAAGGTTTTTTGTGTAACTAAAGGTGTGCCATCTTCTAAACTGGCAATGACGCGTTCAGCCAAGTTCGGATCGGGTTGAGCCACAACCTGACTACTGACAGCTACGTCATCAGGCACGGGTAATCCGTAAAATGATGTGCCTTGTATAAAGGCTCGCAGTTTTTTTTGGGCCCCCCAAGACATTGCGCCGCCAATACTACGGCCACCTGCGCGCAAGCGTACAGGCAGCAACGGGTGTTCGTTTTGCAATCCGATTTGGCTGGATGCCAGTCTAGGGCCAGCAAAGCGTACCAATAAACCACCATCTGTAACCCATTTAGTCACATCGCGGGTTTCGATTTCACTGAGCTTGCCAACATCCACTAAAATTAACACGTCAGGACTGGCCAGTAATGTGGTTTTTAGGTCAGTTTCAATAATGTCAGCAGTTGGCACCAATGCTTTGCGCAGGTAAAAAACATCAGATGTCAGATCAGTGGCTTCTTGTTGATCTGATAGTGAAATTATTGCCACTTTGCGTCGTTGCACCGTATCAGCTGTCATTACGACGGCGCCTGCGGACCGGTGATTTTCTAGCATCACAGCTGTGACACGGTTGCGCAGTTCCAAAGGCATTTCAAACAGTAATTCTGTTTGCGTTGCGTTCAGAGAAAATTGTGCGAAGGCCGTGCCTAGAATTTGCTTTACGCCATTAGGATCAGGCCCAATGGCATTTGCGGATATATCTAAAGCACCATTGGCCCAACTGCGTTGTACGGTTGTCACCATATTGCCGTCCTTTACAAACGGCGGGGTCATCGCCAGCACAGGGTTTGTTGCTTGATAGATTGAAACATTGCCTTTTGCCGTTAGAACGTCAAAAAGCTTTGAACGGTCAACGCTATCCAGACCGTCTGAAAACCAGATGGTATCAAAACCCACATCATGTGCTGCCAGATAAGCTGCCCAACGTGCGAAATCCGGCCGCCATGAGTTAGGGCGTAGGTTGTTTATCCGTTGTAGATATACATTCGAGGCCACAAAGTTTACCGCCACTTGATCTTGCGGTAAATCAGAGAGTTTCAATATAATTGTGGGGCGGTTGTCTTGCTCCGCGCGACGCAACACTTCAATCAGTTTCGCTTGCCGCTTGTTCCAGTCATCAGCGCTAGCCCAGCTTGCATCCATCAAGATCATCAGCTTATTTGTTGTGTCTTGTGTATTATCTAGGTTCAAAACTGGTCCGGCAAAACCAATGATCGCAGCCGCCAGCGCTAAAATACGCAAGGTCAGCAACCACCAGGGGGTACGGTCTGGGGTGGTCTCTTTGTCGGTTAACCCTAACAGCAGTAAAATGCCGGGAAACTTTGCATGAATCGCGGCTGGCGGCACTGCGCGTAGTAGCCACCATAAAAGTGGCAACAGCAATAATGCCCATAATAATGCAGGTGTAAGAAAGCTGATCCCCAGCATGATTATAATCTTCCCAAAGCCTGATATAGCCACACTAATGGTACAGTGGCAGGTGCGCTGGTCTGGTGACAACAATATCGCCAGCCGGTTTTTTGGGCCAGTTGCTGTAAGGCCGCTTTGCGGTCTGCCAGTTTGGCGCGGTATTCATCGCGCAAAGATTGTGCGCGCAAAGTTTCAAATTTATGAATCGCGTTCATGCTGTGTAAGACTGTGCGGCCCTTAAACGGAAAGTCCTGCTCGACGGGGTCTAGAACCTGCATTAAATACCCATCAACATTCTGATCTGCGGTATAAGACAGGCTTTCAAAAATCTGATCCCAGTCACCTAAAAAATCTGAAATAAACACTGCCTTCTGACCTTGTTTCATAGCTTTTTTTGCTGGTATGGAAAATTCTTGTGCAGGGGAAGTATCGGTTAAGCAGGTCGCCATCATATCAATTTGTGCCAAGCCTTGACGTGGCAGGTCGCGCAAGTCAGTTAGGCCAATTTTTTCACCTGCTTTGGCCAGTAATATTGCAACGCTTAACCCTAATACGGCGGCACGATGGGCTTTGAACGGTAGATTATCTTGGGAATGGAACAACATAGAAGCCCCGCGATCAACCCATAGATGCACCGATTGTGTATTTTGCCATTCATGCTGGCGCACAAAGTGATCATCAGAACGTGCTGAACGGCGCCAGTCAATATCACGGATTGCGTCGGTGTCTACCGCGGTGCGATACTGCCAGAACTCTTCGCCAGCTCCCGATCTGCGACGGCCATGTGCGCCATGACTGATGCTGGCTGCCAGTTGATGGGCATCGGCCAAAAGCGCTGCAAAGCCATGCGCTAGATGATCGGCATGATGGCGCGTGTGCTTTGCGGATATGTTTGTGGTTTGGTTCAAGCCGCGGCCTCGTTGCCCAAGGCTTTACCTGTCAGATCACTGATGATTTGGTCTAATGTATCGCCTTGCGCTTTTGCTGTAAAATTCAAGGCCATACGGTGAACCAGAGCAGGGTGTGCTAAAGCGGCCACGTCGTCCAAAGACGGGGCCAAATGGCCTTGCACCAAGGCGCGCGCGCGGGTTGCCAACATCAAAGCTTGTGCTGCTCTTGGGCCCGGCCCCCAGCCAATGGCCTCTTGAATATATGTGTCTGAGGTTTCTGTCGGGCGTGCTGATCGCACGAGATTCAAGATAGCCTCAACAACAACTTCGCCTACAGGCATACGGCGGACTAATTCTTGGGCGGCAAGCAGTTGCGCAGGCTTGAATACTTGTTCGGCGACAGCTTCTTTAAACCCTGTGGTCGCCAGCAAAATTTTACGTTCGGTATCGCGATCCGGAAAATCTACATCAATCTGCAATAAGAACCGATCCAATTGCGCTTCCGGCAAAGGGTAAGTACCTTCTTGTTCAATCGGATTTTGTGTGGCTAGCACATGAAATGGCTCGGCCATTTTATGAGTTTTCCCTGCTATGGTCACTTCATGTTCCTGCATGGCTTGCAGTAATGCAGACTGGGTGCGTGGGCTGGCGCGGTTGATTTCGTCAGCCATCAAAAGTTGACAGAAAATCGGCCCCTTTAGAAATCGAAAGCTACGTTTTCCAACGTCAGAGATATCCAGTACCTCTGATCCTAAAATATCCGCAGGCATCAGATCAGGTGTAAACTGGACCCGGTTGCTTTTCAGCCCCATTACTGTGCCGAGTGTATCTACCAAACGTGTTTTGGCCAGTCCGGGGGCACCAACCAGTAAAGCGTGCCCCCCGCACAGCAATGCGATAATTGATTGTTCCACCACTTCGGGTTGCCCGATTACCCGTTTCTCGATATTAGCTTTGGCGGCTTCCAGTAGTCCGCCAAGTTCATCAATTTGCTTCGCTAACGTTTTTTTGCTGCCGCTCATGACAAAATCCTTCTATATCTCTATAATTAAGATAGCATTAAACGAAACGAACACCAGCGTGACAAATGACAAATTCGACAGATCAGCAGAAAACAGCAAAACCAACCGCTGACGGCATTGCCCAAGCAGCAAAGAAGGCAAGTAAAAAAGGCTTGCCGCCCGTGCATTTATGGGATCCTGAATTTTGTGGAGATCTGGATATGCGCATTGCTCGTGATGGTACATGGTTTTACCTGGGCACCCCTATCGGGCGGATGCCTTTGGTCAAACTGTTTTCATCTATTATTCGCAAAGATGGCGATGATTATTTTTTGGTTACACCTGTGGAGAAAGTTGGCATTACTGTGGATGACGCGCCTTTTGTGGCAATCGACTTTAATGTGACAGGGATGGGGAAGGATCAGGAAATTAGTTTCACCACACAGGTTGATGATATTGCCATCGCGGGCCCCGAGCATCCAATCCGCGTGACACGTGATCCTAAAACCGGCGCGCCGGCGCCATATATTTTGATTCGCTCTAACCTAGAAGCTCTGATTGACCGTAAAAGTTTTTACCGGCTAGTTGAAATCTGTGTGCATGCGGATTTTGAAGATGAAAAATGGTTCGGGGTTTGGTCGAAAGGTAAATTTTTTCCAATGATACCTTCAGTGGAACTGGACGAGTGAGCTGTAACATGGGTCACGTACTACTTGTTAAGATTGGTCGTATTAATTATTAGCTTGCACCTTTTCTGCAACTTGCCAAGGGTGCTTTCATGAATGCTACATACATAAAACGCGGCCATCTGGCCATGCTGTTATTTTCGTTGTTAGTAGCGGGGTCGTTCAGTTTTGGAACGCGCGTTGCTAACCTAATGGAACCCAGTGCAATGATGGCATTGCGTTTCGTTATCGCAGGTATCGCTGTGGGGGTGCTAGCAGCAAAATGGACAGGGTTTAAACGCGAGTATCTGGCAGCGCCTTGGCGTTACTTTGTATTGGGCGGACTGTTTGCAATCTATTTCTGCTTAATGTTTGAAGGGTTGAAAACCGCTTCGCCGGTTTCATCCGCTGCGGTGTTCACGTTGACGCCGATTATGTCAGCAATATTTGGCTACTTCATATTACGCCAAGTGACTACATTATGGATGGCTTACGCTTTGGCTATAGGCGCAGCAGGTGCATTATGGGTGATTTTCGGGGGTGATTTGAACGCTCTTCTGGCTTTTGATATTGGCCGGGGCGAGATGGTTTTTTTCGTTGGTTGTATCGCACATGCTTTATATACACCACTTGTACGTCGCCTGAACCGAGGTGAACCAACTATGGCTTTCACTTTTGGCATGATTGTCGCTGCCAGCCTTATTTTATTGACACTTGGCGGGCCCGATCTGATAACAACTGACTGGGGTATCCTGCCTTGGTATTTTTGGGCCACAATGTTTTATCTGGCTATTTGTGCCAGCTCGATGACGTTTTTTTTGTTGCAATATGCCGCGATGTCTTTGCCTAGCGCTAAGGTGATGGCCTATACATATCTGACGCCTTCATGGGTAATCTTGTGGGAGCTTGTCTTGACTGGAGTTGTGCCACGGGCAGCGATGCTATTGGGGGTGGCGGCCACGATTGTAGCTTTGGCAATGTTGCTACGCAATGAAGAGTAGAGGGTTTATCAATTTATTGTATAAGCGGCCCGAATGCTTTGTAATGCAGGGCCTCTAACACCACCGCATTAGTGTTTAATGTCAGGATTTCATTTGCAGACATGCCGGCCTCAAACAATCCTGCATACCAGCCATTGTTGGTTTGCAGGTCATGCAGGTTTTCCAGTAAGGCAAATGTGTAGGGGTGACGCAATAATGCCCACCAACCAAAACTGCCTTTGGTTGAAATGCTACGTTTATCAGACACATCCAATCGTTTGGCAGTGACACTGATGAACGGCTGGTTGCCGACCAGAATGCCGTTATAGGAAAAGTAAGGTTCCCCTTTGATATGATCTTCGGATAACGATGTTAGCTGACCGGTTTGATTGTACCGAAACACTTGTGCGTCAAAGACGTGGCTTGCGACCCAAAAAGCTTCGTCTCGCCAACCGAACTCAAGAGCTTCTAACAAGAACGGCTCAGAGGTTGTTATTGCCGACACCCCATGGCTGTCTTTGGTGCGTAAATCACCGGGCAGGTTCAAGCCAAAGTAACCCTGCCAGCGCAAGATGGGTTCATATTGTGACGCCAGTTTTACAGGAAGGCCCAACTTGATCCCGATACGCCCCGCATATTGTTCGTATCCGATGCGCCCTTCTTGCACATATCGTCCGTTGGCTTGCCCGCGTACTGCAAGGCCGCGAAACCGCCCAGCTTCTACAAGTTGTTGTAAATCCCAGTTGCTCAGAAGGTTTTGTGCTGCAGGCAATAATTCAGGAATTGCTTCGGTTACGGCCAAAAGCCCTGACATAAAACGCATGATATCAAGTGCTGACCAACCAATGCCTTGGGTGAGTTCCCTGTTGGCATAATCAGTCATTTTTAAGCTGCTGATATTATAAGCTTTATTGGGTAGTATGTTTTTATAAAGTGGTAATCGCATGATGCTGTTGAACGTGCGCAACATACGCCCTGAAGCTTCATCGCGTGAAATGATACCTAATTTATAGGCTGAAACTGTGGCCAGAAGGTAAGCCCCTTGATCCCACATGGTCATGGATTTGAAATTGCGCACTGAGGGCACAAGCCCAGTTTCGGGATCGGTATTATCAGAAAAATAGGCCCATGCGGTTCTGGCATAAGCCTGCTCTGTTGTTGAAAGAGGTTCAAATGTGGGGTTTTGCGGATTGAACAGTGATTTTGATTGTGCGTTCGCAAGAAAAGCGGTGCATATAAGCCAGAATATGACAGTAACGATGCGCATGAATACTTATAGCCCCGGGCGTGATAAGGTTAGGCAGATTATGAATGCGGGGAGTTAATATTGGGCTTTGTTCTGATAGTATCTATGCATTATTTAGCTTGAATTGTTTGAGTTTCCAAAAATTTTTCAAATGCATCAAGATGAACACACTCAAATTGCCCAAAGCTTTCCATCCAGACCGCGCCGCCTTTCATTGCGTCCATTTGCAATTTACACCACTTTACCCGTCCGCGTTTTTCCTGTGCGATCAACCCTGCACGGGTTAAGATATGTAAGTGTTTAGAAATTGCTGCCAGTGAGATTTCAAAAGGTTCAGCCACATCAGTGACGGCCATATCATCTTCTAACAACATGGTTAGGATTTCACGACGTGTTGGGTCGGCTAAGGCCGCAAAAACAAGATCAATCGAGTTTGACATAGGCGGTTCTTTACCCTGTGATAAGGGAGAAGGTCAACCATATGGTTGATTTTTGGACTGGGCTTATGGTTTTATCAAGCTTATGTTGGCGGTGAATTCAGGAGGTGAAAATGACAGCTGAAACACATTTTTATGCGGTGAATATTAAATGGGTCGGCAATACTGGCGCAGGCACCGCGGATTATACCAAATATCTGCGAGATCATGTGGTCAGTGCGATCGGTAAAGTGGATATTGCAGGATCTGCTGATCCTGCGTTTCGGGGTGATCCTGCACGGTGGAACCCAGAGGAAACATTAGTATCGTCTATCGCTACCTGTCACAAGCTTTGGTACCTGCATCTGTGCTGTGATGCAGGTATTGTGGTTACGGGATACGAAGATCATGCTACAGGTGAAATGACGATGAATAGGGATGGTAGTGGGCAATTTTCATGGGTGCACCTGGCCCCCAGAGTGATGATTGCAAAAGGCGGAGACACAAAATTGGCGAAAGCTTTGCATGGTAAAGTTGGGGCTGTTTGTTTTATTGCGCGATCAATGAACTTTCCGATCAAACATGATGCAGTGATTATGGTGGAGAAATAGTAATGGCATTGCATCTAAATGCAGGGCTTGCACGTATCGGTGAAGAAAACGCATTCGCGGTTTTGGCCCGTGCGCAAGCTTTGGCGGCTAAAGGGCGCGACATTATCAATCTTGGCATTGGCCAACCTGATTTTCGCACACCTGAACATATTGTTGAGGCTGGGGTGAAAGCCTTGCGTGATGGCCATCATGGCTATACCGCGGCCACGGGGATTGCAGAGCTGCGTGAAGCGGTGTCGATGGATATTGATCGGCGGCTGGGGCAAGATGTTTCACCTGACAATGTGCTGATTGTGCCGGGGGGCAAGGTCACGATGTTTCTGGCAATCTTAATGTTTGGCGCCCCTGGAAAAGAGATATTATATCCTGACCCCGGCTTTCCGATTTACCGCTCTATGATTGAATATACCGGAGCCAAGCCTGTGCCTATTCCGATCCGCGAAGAGAACGGTTTTGCTTTCAGAGCGGAGGATGTTTTGGGCCAACTAAACCAGAAAACTAGTTTAGTGATTATCAATTCACCTGCAAACCCCTGCGGCGGGGTCACACCCAAGATTGAAATTGATGCTTTAGTGGCAGGATTAGAAAAGCGGCCTGATATTGCCGTGATGTCAGATGAGATTTATGGGCAGATGACCTATGACGGCCAGGAACATGTATCTTTGTTATCGTACCCGTCGATCCGTGATCGCTTGATCTTACTGGACGGTTGGTCGAAAACTTACGCGATGACCGGCTGGCGTCTGGGTTATTCTGTGTGGCCTGATGTTTTGATAAGTGCTGCGCGTAAACTAGCCGTAAATTCGTGGTCTTGTGTAAACGCACCTGCGCAATGGGCGGCCTTGACTGCATTAACCGGGCCGCAAGATTGTGTTGGGGAAATGCTTGCAGAGTTTGATCGCCGCCGCCGTGTGGTAGTTGCGGGGTTGAATGACATTCCAAATGTCAGTTGTGTAACACCGTTAGGTGCATTTTATGCTTTCCCGAATGTCTCGCAAACGGGGTATGGTGCAAAAGAGCTGGCGACCGGTCTGTTAGAAAGAACGGGTGTTGCCACTATTGGCGGGCCTGATTTTGGTGTTATGGGTGAAGGTTATATTCGGTTAAGCTATGCCAATTCGGTGGAAAATATTGAGCGCGCTCTGAAACGTATGAAACAGTTTTTGGAATTATCGGATAATACACCTGCTACTTTTTGAGTATAGCACAGATCACACTTATGAGGTTTGAAAATGAATTTAAATGCCCTAATTGATGCTCTGCCAAAAGCAGAGCTACATCTTCATATAGAAGGCACACTAGAACCTAAGATGATGCTGTCTTTGGCCAAGCGCAATGGTGTTGAACTGCCTTATAGCAATGTCACTGAAGTGCAGGCGGCTTATGAATTCAACAATTTGCAAGACTTCCTAGATATCTATTATCAAGGTATGTCGGTGCTGATTGAAGTTCAAGATTTTTATGATCTTACTTGGGCATATCTGGAAAAAGTGTATGGGGACGGTGTGCGTCATGTGGAAATTTTCTTTGATCCGCAGGCACATATGGAACGCGGTGTCAGCTTTGAAACTGTGCTGGATGGAATTACATCAGCATTGGAAGCCGCGCATAAGGAAATGGGCATATCTTCAAAGCTGATCATGTGCTTCTTGCGCCACTTGCCTGAAGAAGCGGCGTTTGAAGCATTGGATTGTGCTTGTAAACACAAAGATCATATTTTTGGGGTCGGGCTGGATAGTTCTGAAGCTGGTCATCCACCTGAAAAATTCAGCCGTGTGTTTGCAGAAGCCCGTAAACAAGGTTTCATTCCTGTAGCGCATGCTGGTGAAGAGGGCCCCGCGGCTTATGTGAAGACCGCACTTGATGATTTACAAGTGCAACGTGTTGATCATGGCAACCGCGCTTTTGAAGATCCTGCTTTGATCGCGCGTATGGTACGTGATCAAACCCCGATGACCATGTGCCCGTTATCGAACTTGCGGTTGCGCGGTATAGAAAGCTTGGATCAGCATCCGGTTAAAAAAGCCTTGAGAGCGGGTCTGTTGACGACGATCAATTCTGATGATCCCAGTTATTTTGGCGGTTATATAAACGATAATTACAAACAGGTTGCTAAGGCTGTTGGCTTGGATGCTCAAGAGATCATACAATTGGCAAAAAATTCATACGCGGCTTCATTCATATCTGATGCAGAAAAGCAAAATGGGCTGGATGCAATAGATCGCTGCGTGGAAACTGCGACAGAATAGGACTTTAAGTGGAAAACTGCTTTCAGATTTAGGTTTTATCGGCTAGCCTGCCCAAAGTTAAAATAAACGAGCAGCCCAGGGCCGAAATTTATGAACGATATGTCAGGTGCGCACACCTTGAAGGCGCAAGAAACCTCTACAAAAGACTGGTTACGTGTACTGGCAAAATACCGCCAGCCAAACAATTGGCGCAGTGTTTTTGAGCTTGCTATTACCATGGCTGGCTTTTTTGGTTGTTGGGCCCTTGCATGGGCCTCTATTTCATTTAGTTACTTCCTGACGGGCCTTTTAGGCGTCATGGGTGGCGGCTTTCTGGTGCGCCTGTTCACTTTGCAACATGACTGTGGCCATGGTGCGTTATTTTCATCACGTACCGCAAATGACTGGGTCGGGCGCTGTTTGGGCGTTTTGACCCTGACACCTTATGCTTTGTGGCGTCGCACCCATTCAATTCATCACGCGGGCTCTGGCAATCTGGAAAAACGTGGCGTCGGTGATATCTACACGATGACCGTGGCTGAATATAAAGCGGATAGCAGATGGGGCCGCTTTATGTACCGGCTTTACCGTAGTCCTATCACAATTTTTGTTATTGGCCCGATCTATATTTTTGGTATTCAGCAACGCTTGCCTGTCGGTATGATGAAAGCTGGTATCAAGTACTGGATTTCCACCATGGGAACCACAGCAATGATGCTGATCACATATGCAGTTCTGATTTACATGATCGGCTTTTGGCAATTCGTAGCGGTTTTCGGCATCACCAGCTTTACTGCTGCTGCTGCGGGCATGTGGTTGTTTTATGTGCAGCACCAGTTTGAAGAAACTCACTGGGATAAACCTGAAGACTGGGATATGCATGATGCGGCGCTTTACGGATCGTCACATTACGTTTTGCCAAAACCCTTGCAATGGATTTCGGGCAATATCGGCATTCACCATGTGCATCATCTTTATAGTCGTATCCCATTTTATCGCCTGCCAGAGGTTTTGCGCGATCATCCGATCTTGGGCGATATCAAGCGTCTGACCTTTTGGGAAAGCTTGAAATGCGCTAACCTGCACCTTTGGGATGAAGGCCAGCGCCATTTGGTGCGCTTTAAAGATGTGCGTCTTAACCGATAACATTTCTTTTACTGCATGAAACCTATTCCTGTGTATTCTGACCTAAAAGGGTGGATTATATGTGGGATTCTTTATTCAGCAGGTTTCTGAAGCGGTCATTTAAACACGGGTCACTGACCCTTCATTTGGCTAGCGGCAAGGTTTTACAATTGGGCGATGGTGCAAGCACACCTGTAGAGGTGACTTTGCATGATCCATCTTTGATAAGTAAAATTTTGCGCAATCCCGATATGGCCGTGGGTGAGGCTTATATGAACGGTGATATAACCATCAAGAATGATGACCTTTACGGATTCCTAGCATTGGCGGTGCGCAACATGGGGCGTAACGGTGAGCGATTTAATAATCCGGCAAAGATACAGAAGTCGATGCAATCCGTGCGCAAAGCCCTGCGCAAAGTCAGCCAGCACAATCCGATTGGGCGGGCGCAGGCGAATGTGGCGCATCATTACGATTTATCAGATGAGCTTTATGAATTGTTCCTGGACACAGACAAACAATATTCCTGTGGCTATTATAAAACCCCAGATGACACACTAGAGATGGCACAAGCACAAAAGAAGGCGCATATCGGGGGTAAACTTTGCCTTAAGCCGGGAATGCGGGTCTTGGATATCGGCTGCGGTTGGGGCGGTATGGGGCTGACTTTGGCGCGCGATTACGGGGTTAATGTTGTTGGCGTGACCTTATCCAAGGAACAGCACAAGATTGCTGTGGCGCGCGCTAAGGCTGAAGGGCTGGAAAGCCAGGTTGAATTTCGTTTGCAAGATTATCGTCTAGTAGAAGGCCCGTTTGATCGTATTGTTTCAGTTGGTATGTTCGAACATGTAGGCGTGCCGCATTACCGTGAATATTTTGACCGTATCCGCGACTTACTAAGCCCTGACGGGGTGGCCGTGATCCACACCATCGGGCGGGCCGCCCCACCCAATGTGACCAGCCCGTGGGTCGCTAAATATATCTTTCCAGGTGGTTATGTGCCGGCACTGTCAGAGGTGGCGCCGGTCATTGAAGATGCTAATTTAATCACCACAGATATTGAAATCTGGCGCATTCATTACGCTGACACTCTGCGCGATTGGCGTGCGCGATTCGAAGCAAATATTGAAAAGGCTGAAGCACTTTACGACATACGGTTTTGCCGTATGTGGCGGTATTATCTGGTCGCTGCGGAATTGACATTTCGGTTGGACCGGCAGGTGGTTTTTCAGTTTCAGCTAACAAAACGGCAAGATGCTGTGCCATTGACGCGTGATTATCTATATTAGATGTGCCAATGCACTTGATATTGGCTTTGTGTCAGAGCATTATTAAACCTTAAAAAGGTTTATTGATACCAATTAGACCTTTAACGTATTGGAAAGGTTTTGCAGATGATCAAAAAGTTACTTGTTGCCGTGGATGGATCCGGACATTCTATGAAGGCCGTTGATTATGCTGCCTCTATTGCCGCTGCTATGAAAGCGCAGGTGATTATCCTTTATGTTTTGAAGTCACACGAACTTCCAAAAGGTATGGCCGAATACGCTAGTGTAGAACATATCTCGGGGGGCAATGAAGCGGTTTTACAAAGGGCCTCTAACGATTTGGTGGATGAAGCAAAAGAACGCGCTGCTAAGGGCGGTGCCACAGATATTATCGGCGAGGTGATAGATGGGCCCGTTGCGCGTACGGTTATAGCGCGTGCTGGGCATCATAATGTGGACGTGATCGTTATTGGATCGCGAGGCATGGGTAATATTGAGGCGACATTACGTGGCGGTGTTTCACATCGGGTCGAGCTGTTGGCAAAATGCCCTGTACTAACCGTTAGATAATAACAAACTCTGCATTGGTTGGTAGTTAACAATCATGCAATCGTCATCGCCCGGCTTGTTCGGGCGATCTTGCGGTGTAGTTTATTGTCTGATGGCGGTTATATGGTGGTTCATAGGGTACTATATTTTAAACGCATTCGTTATTTTCAACCAAATGGTTGAATAAGTGAAAGCTCTTAGAATTTGATACTGAATGTAGGTTGGTCGCTATTCTATTTCCATTTTCAATAAATGATTGTTTAAAAACAGCGCTTTATAAATTTTTAGCTGGAATAATCCTCGTTGACTCTTGGCTGTCTAAACCCTATTTTCCGCGCAACTGTCTTCAAGTGCATTCGCGCGTGGATATGAAAGGCTTTCAAAATGACCGATGGCCCCGACCCAAAGCGACTGGATGCACTAAGTGAAAAGCTGGAAGCGGCACGTAAGGCCAAAGAGCCTAAAGTTGTCGAAGAAAGTCATTTCACAGCCGCCCGTGCAGGGTGGCAGATGGTGACGGAACTGGTGGTGGGTTTGCTTATCGGTTTCGCAATAGGGTACGGCATAGATTACAGCCTGGATACGCGTCCATGGTTTATGTTGATATTTACAATGCTGGGCTTTGCTGCAGGGGTGCGCACGATGATGCGCACGGCGCAAGAAGTTCAGAGGAAGAATTTAGCGAAAGGGGCCGATCCGGCACCCATCGGCAATAATAAGATGTATGACGACGATTAGTCGTTTAAATGAAGGAATAGACACGTGGCAGCAGAAGAAGCAGGTAACGGTTTCAACATTCACCCGATGGATCAATTTGTCGTAAAGCCGCTTTTTGGTCATGGTGATATTGGTGTGTTCACAATTACCAACGTGACCCTGTGGATGGGTATTACAGTGCTTGCAATTATCGCCTTACTGGTTTTGGGTACGCGTGGCCGCGCTATCGTGCCTTCACGTAGTCAGTCAGTTGCGGAAAGCATTTATGTTTTTGTGTACAAGATGCTGGAAGACATTGCCGGTAAAGAAGGTTTGAAATACTTCCCTTACATCTTTACGCTGTTTATCTTTATCCTGGTCGCCAATATCTTAGGTCTGATCCCGGGTGCCTTTACTACAACATCGCATATCGCAGTTACAGCATTTATGGCGATGGCTGTGTTTTTGACAGTGACGCTGATCGGCTTTTACAAAAACGGCATTGGCTTTTTGGGCTTGTTCTGGATTTCGTCAGCTCCATTAGTGCTGCGCCCGATTTTGGCAATCATCGAAATCATCTCATACTTTGTGCGCCCGATCAGTCACTCTATCCGTCTTGCGGGTAACATGATGGCGGGTCACGCGGTGATTAAAGTGTTCGCAGGTTTTGCTGGTGCACTGGGTGTGTTTTCGGTTTTCCCGATTGTCGCCATTATGGCCGTTTACGGCTTGGAAATGCTCGTGGTCTGTATTCAGGCTTACGTGTTCGCAATTCTGACTTGTGTTTATCTGAACGATGCGTTGCATCC
>JQIA01000455.1_pt1 | contig 20458 bp, 22 predicted proteins | sample 811431 | NCBI WGS metagenome assembly JQIA01 (sample SAMN02998118, study PRJNA258478) | marine sediment metagenome | biome: marine; feature: seafloor; material: sediment; isolation source: oil-polluted sediment collected from 3 locations (0.5 km, 0.7 km and 0.9 km)... | place: USA: Gulf of Mexico ...
CGCGCTCAATGGTTTGTCTAATCCACCAAGTCGCATAAGTAGAAAATCTAAAACCGCGCTCTGGGTCAAATTTTTCTACAGCTCTAATCAATCCTAGATTACCTTCTTCGATTAAATCTAAAAGCGCCATACCTCTATTTGAATAACGTCTTGCAATTTTAACCACTAATCTAAGATTGCTTTCAATCATTCTTGCTCTGGATTTTTCACAACCTTTGCGCGCTTTTCTTGTAAAGAAGACTTCTTCCTCTGCTGTCAGCAAAGGAGATGCGCCAATTTCTCCAAGATACATTTGAGTTGCATCAAAATTCTTTTCGCGAGCTCGCTTAACAGGAGTACTCGTTTCGTTTTTAGGTGCCTTCTTCAATTTAGAAGCTTTCTTTATTTTAGATACTTTCTCAATTTTAGATTGGGGTGGTTTATCGATGGTCTCAATTGATGTTAATACATCTTCATCTATTGAAGTCATTGCGGAAAGGTTTAATTCTTCTTTTCTTACTGCATTTGCTTTTGTCATTTCGTTTCTCTCTGCCGTGAGGTTTTAATTTTCAGCTAGTTAAAAACTGTTAATTAAAACCAAGATAACGAAACCGCTGATGTACAACGCTCAGCAATCCCTATTCAAATTATTTGTTAATTATTTATTTTTAGTCTTTGTAATTCTTTATAACTGTCTAACTTTTCTTCTCTTACTAAGCTTATCGTCCAATTTAGATATAACTTTAGGTTTTTAAAAAATTAATTTATAACTATTTTTAGTCATCAGCCTTATTTTTAGAAAAAATATCTTCAGCCCTTGAAATTAAAGGACTAACCAGCTTTAGGTAAATAATTCAAAGGGTTAACCGGCTTACCTTTATAACGAATTTCAAAATGCAATTTAAAAGTATCTGAACCACTCTTCCCTAAATCAGCAATTCTTTGACCTGCTTTAACGACTTCATTTTCTAATACATGGATTTTATTATTGTGAGCGTAAGCACTTAAGTAACTATCGTTGTGTTTTATTATCACCAATTGACCATACCCCTTTAGTCCATTGCCACTGTATACAACCTTTCCTGGAGCCGTTGCTCTGACAGCGGAGCCCTTTTTCGCTTTAATATCTAATCCTTTATTTTGATTTTGCTTAGACGAAAATCCTTGGACAATTTTACCGTTGACGGGCCATATCCAGTGCTCTATTTTATTGTTTGAGCTTCTAGCCCTATATTGTTTACGATGCTTTGTTAATTGTTTTGAGTGGTTAGAAAGTCTTTTCTCATTTTTAGATTCACTTCGTTTATTGGTAGCTTGTTGGCTGCTTTGATAAACATTATTGGCACTAGCCCGCTTCTCTCTTTTATTGAGAAATTCGCTATTGATCGCTGCAATGAGTGACGGTGCATTATAGATAGAATGATAGTTTGAAGGGTTGTCTGTTTTACGCAGTAATAATTCTTGTCCTGGATAAATACGAAACGCCTTCAAATCGTTCAGTGATGCAACCACGTGATAATCCAAAGAATAACGCCATGCAATTGAAAATAATGTTTCTCCTCGTAAGACTTGATGGTGAGTTATTTTAGTGAGACTTACTGGATTGTATGTTTTAACCCCTGGTAACAAGTGATTTTTAATTTGATGAGAATAACTGATATCATCTACCGGAGCGGGAGAACGATTAGTACATGCGGCTAAGCAACTGAGCAATAGAAAAATATTTATTTTAGCCAAATGATTCATTTTTAGAGCTGTAAGCCTTAATTTTTTAATAAAAAGAAGCTCTTCAACTAGTCGTTAAATGGCAAAAACATCACTTAGCGTCGATCGTTAATGAACTTTATTAACTATTAAATCTAACTCTATGTTTTAAATCAGTTTAATAATTTCCCCTCTAAATGTATTTGTACAATAAGTAACCCAAAATAGCAACTACTACTACCCCCCAACCGATATAATCGATGATTTTGTGGAGTTTTTGTTCCATTTTCTCTCCACCAAGGCGAATTAAGTAAGCAACAAGATAAAACCGGCCGGCTCTTCCAATCAATGACGCGATCATAAACGGCATTAACGGCATCGCTAACGCACCGGCACTTATAGTCAATAATTTGTAAGGAATTGGAGCAAACCCGGCAACAAAAACAATCCACACACCATAATCGATAAACCAGTTGGCAGCCATTTCGTACCTTTGTGCTAAACCCCAATCAGCTAACAAAGGTTCAATATATCCTTCAAATGCATAATACCCTAGCAGATAACCAAACAGCCCTCCTAATACGCTAGTTATTGTCGCTATCAAAGCATAACGCCATGCACGGTCTAACCGAGCTAAACACATCGGCGCTAACATAACATCGACTGGAATTGGAAATATCACTGACTCAAAAAAACTGATTATCCCAAGATAATACTCGGCATGTTTATGTCTTGCCCACTTTAAGCAAACTTCATATATTTTAGTAAATATTTTCATATCCAAATACCTTGTGTAATGCTTTGTATAGTACTTAGTAATAGCCTTGCATAAATACGCTGCAAGAATTCAAGTCACAGTGCCCTGTAATAGAGGTACAAAATTAACTTTCTCTATCATCATTTGCTCCATACCTTCTTCTGTTTTTTGCAGTAAAATTAATTCTTGATGACCTCCTTCCACAGTTAAAGGAATCAACATCCTACCACCAACGGCCAATTGTTCGACTAATTTTTCAGGGATATTACTAGGTGAAGCTGTCACAATAATTGCGTCAAAAGGCGCGTGCTCCTGCCACCCTAAAAAACCATCGGCATGCTTATAAGTAATATTATCTAATTCTAATGACCGAAATCTTTCTATCGCTTTATCTTGTAGTTGTTTTAATCGTTCAATTGTATAAACCTGAAACGAGACTTTAGATAAAATACTTGTTTGATAACCGCAACCGGTTCCAATTTCTAAAATATTACCCATTATTCCACTATCTACTAATAACTCGGTCATACGAGCCACGATATATGGTTGAGAAATAGTTTGACCTAATCCAATGGGCAAAGCAGTATCTTCATATGCTCGGTGAGCCATAGCTTCGTCAAGAAATAGGTGTCGAGGAGTAGTTTCAATCGTATTTAATACCGATTCTTCTTTAATGCCTTTGTCTCGTAAACGTTCAACTAACCTTGTACGAGTACGCTGAGAGGTCATTCCAATCCCTGCAAATTTATTATGATTCATTATTTCATTCTTTTGTTTTATTCTAATTATTATAAGATTTGTAAATTCATTTATTCAAATTCAGTAACTTATCCAAGCATAAAAAATCTAATCTTCAATCATCCATTCATTCAGAGGTTTTAAGCTATCGAAATGGGTTAAATCAACGGTTAATGGCGTAATAGAAACATAACCTTCTTTAATCGCCTTAAAATCTGTCATATCACCTGTATCTTCAGGTTCGCTAGGTGGTCCAAACCAATAAATACTATGACCTCTCGGATCTTCAGTGGCGATGACAGTGTCTTTTCTATGACGGCTTCCAAGTCTAGTAATACGAATACCTTTGATCTCATCAAAAGGCAAATCAGGAATATTTACATTGAGTATAATATTTTTTGCTAATGGGTGTTTAGCAATTTTATTTTTCAGACTTAACATAACTTTGGCTGCAGTTTTATAATTGATACATTCATGACTAGCCAGTGAAATAGCAACTGATGTATAACCTAAGGAACGTCCTTCCATTGCGGCAGCAACAGTACCAGAATATAATACATCATCACCGAGGTTTGCCCCTCGATTTATTCCCGCGATAACCATTTCTGGTGGTTTATGCATAATCCTATGAGTGCCTAAATGAACACAATCACAAGGCGTACCATTAACGGAATATTGATTTGAACTTCTTTCAGTAACTCGCAATGGTATATCTAAAGTCAAAGCGGCACTAGTCGCACTTCTATTTCTGTCGGGTGCAACCAATGTAATATCGTTGTCATTTATCAATTCATCAAACAGCGCTTGTATACCAGGTGCCTCTATTCCATCATCATTACTTATTAATATTCTCATAATTATTATCTTTAAATTGCTATCATTTTTAATTTTTTAATTTTTAAACGGCTTTCACTTATAAAATCGCTATACTTTTAATCGTGTGGGGCCTTTCTAATCTGTTGGGCTTACTCTAAACTCAAATCTTTAAAATCAATCAACTCTCTTAAAAGAGATGTTGCATAACTACCGGAAGGTAAACTAAAGGAAAGAATTACGACGTTTTCTTTTTGATTACATTCTAAATCAGAAGCTAACGTTCGATAAGCTCTCCGACTAGAATCCATACCAAGCTCAGATAAACTATCGACCCAACTACTCAGATTATTAACAGATTTTTCTTCTAACTCTTTTGATTTTGATACAGCCTCTGATTCTTGTTTGCCAGGAAGCCAACCGCAAATATGTATATCACCTAACGTCAATCTTTTTTCAATCGATTGACGTTCTTCACTTTCGCCTTCTCGAGTACTTGAATTGTATGGTTCTTTAGTTGAAAAGTATGAACGACTATTATTCAGCATAAAACAATCACCATCTATTTCACTATTCCATGTATTTGCTTTTACTCGATGGGCTAACTGTAAGTTAAAGAGAAAAGAGCGTGCGCTTGATAGAACCAAACCTCTTTTATTGCGGTTATTTATTTTTATCCCATTTAATAATAGTTCATTGGCAAGATTCAAATTATTATAATTCCGACCAAAACGTTGATAACCAAAATAATTAGGGAACCCGAACATTCTAATTTGCTGTAATTTTTTCGCATCTATTTTTTCAGAAACTTCTCTTAACGTGAGCTTGAATTTATTCTTTAAAATACTACCAACTCGAAGTTTTTTATTGTGCCTAACATGGTTAACAACACGGTAGCCTTCACCGTTTAATTGTTTGATAAAATCATCAGTATCGATCAATTCTGACTTCCCAGGAAGATGTAAACTAAACCACTGGCTAGAAATACTGTGACGGTCTTTTTTTCCGGCATAACCGATGTCCTTACGTGTTAATCCAGATTTTTTTATTAACTGGCGTATCACCCAATCAGTATTGCTACTTTGTTTTTCTATTTGTAAAAATAAATGTTCACCAAAACCACATGGAATAAACGATAAGACTTCTAAGACTTGGAAGTCAGAGGTCTTTTGACGAAGGTGACCTTTACAGGTGGGAGTATGCTTAGCATAAGCAAAGGGAAGATCTTTCGCTAAGGATAAAATTTCATCTAAACCTAATTCTGAACCTGAACAAAAACTAGCGGATGAATTAATTTCAGAGATTAACATTCAATTAGACACACACAATGAACGGCAATACCTTCTTCGCGTCCTATATACCCTAGTTGCTCAGTAGTTGTTGCTTTAACATTACATTGATTACTTTCAATTGATAAAACTTTACAAATATTACTGTTAATATTGTCTATATGTTTAGACATTTTTGGCGTTTGTGCAATAACGGTAATATCCAAATTATTGATTTCATAATTTTTTGATTGTAATAAAAGAAATACGTGCTTCAACAAATCTAAACTATTGGCATTAGCATACTGTTGTTCTGAATCTGGAAAATGATAACCAATATCACGTAAAGATGCTGCGCCTAATAACGCATCACAGATTGCATGAAGCAATACATCACCATCAGAATGTGCAACTAGCCCTCGGTGATCTTTAAAAACAACCCCGCCCAAGACTAAGGGTTTATCGCCCCCAAACGCATGCACATCGTAACCATGACCGATTCTAATCAAATGAAAACCTCAAAACATATTTGCTTAATTAATTTTTATTTAGTCCGATTCATTCGAAATAATATTTCACTCGCTAATTCAAGATCTTCAGCATAGGTAATCTTAATATTAGAACCATTGGATGGAATTGCGCTTGCGGTAAAATCACAATTAATCAATGCTCCAATTTCATCAGTTACCAACACATCATTCTTAATCACCGTTGATATCGCTTTATTAAGATCACTAAACTTTGCAATCTGAGGTGTTAAAGCTCTTACTAATTCATCTCGCTCAACATTTTCGACAACTTTCCCAGAATCATCAACGCGTTTTATTGAATCAGATATTTTTGCAGATAAAAAACACGGACTGTCTAACTCTTGATATTTTTCGATCAGTAAATGTAAATCATTTTTGGATAAGCAAGGACGAACCGCATCATGGACTAAAACAGGTGTATCTGCATTAAGCCCTTTATCAAATAAATATTTTAGAGCATTATGTACAGAATTAACTCTTTCACCCCCACCATCAACAATAACTAATTTTGGGTTTGCTATCCCAGTAAGTGTCGAATAAAGCTGATCTTCACTTGAGACTACCAATACAATTATATCTATTTTTTCTGATTCAAGGAACGGACTGAGAGTGAAATCGAGAACGCATTTATCACCATATAGTTCTTTTGAATTCCCACCCGTATGAAAAGATGGAATAATAGAATACTGCTTTGGTTTATTGCTAGAAAATCTCTTTCCAATACCGGCTGCAGGAATTATTGCAACACAACCTGTTATGTTATCCAATTCGCTATCTGGCATTTTATATCTCCTTAACCTTAAGAGTTATTTACAATAATTTTATTGCTCTTTTGGAATAATTCGGTAAAAAACTTCATCTTTTTTAATCAGTCCGAGCTGCTCTCTAGCCTTTTCTTCCAAAATTTCCGGCTTATTTCTTAACATCCAAACTTCTTTTTTTAACTGTTTATTTTGAGATGTTAGCTGTTTATTTTGTTTAACTTGTTCAGCTATTTCAAGTTGTAAAAGCGCTATACTTTTTTGTTCAAACCGAACGCCTGTATAACCAAACGAATCATAACCGTACTGTTTATAATCCTGGAGAACACTCTCGCTCTGGCCTTTTTTAACGTACCAAATTTGATACTGTAACCAAACGATTAACAAAATCAAAATTAAGGTTAGTATTTTATTTACCATTTAAATAACTATATTTAGAACTTAATTTAAAAACAGTTAAAAGCGTCTTTACCAGGGTAAATTGCCTTATCGCCTAGCCTTTCTTCAATTCTTAATAGTTCATTGTATTTTGCAACCCGATCACTTCGACAAAGTGAACCTGTTTTGATTTGCCCTGCATTGGATGCAACCGCCAAATCTGCAATAGTGGTATCCTCTGTTTCACCACTTCTGTGCGAAACTACAACGGTATAACCGGCATCATGTGCCATTTCTATTGCCGCCATTGTTTCAGTTAAAGTGCCAATTTGGTTAACTTTGATCAAAATAGAATTAGCCACTTTCTTTTCAATTCCTTCGGCTAAAATTTTGGTGTTAGTCACAAATAAGTCGTCACCTACTAACTGAACGCGATGTCCTAATTTTTCCGTTAAGATTTTCCAACCATCCCAATCACCTTCGTCCATACCATCTTCTATAGAAATTATCGGGTATCGATTAACCCAATCCTCCAGGAAGCAAGCAAACTCTTCAGAAGTAAGTGACTTACCTTCTCCGGCTAATTCATATTTACCATCTTTATAAAATTCTGAACTAGCGACATCAAGTCCTATAAAAACATCTTCGCCTAACTTGTAACCTGCTTTATCGACTGCTTCGACAATCGCTTGAATCGCTTCTTCGTTAGAACCTAGGTTAGGCGCAAACCCTCCTTCATCGCCAACGGATGTGCTTAATCCTTTTGCCTGTAAAACTGATTTTAAGGCATGAAATATTTCTGTACCGTATCTTAAAGCTTCCGCAAAACTTGGTGCGCCTACCGGCAAAATCATAAATTCTTGAATATCAACATTGTTATCTGCATGAGCACCACCATTGATAATATTCATCATTGGAACTGGTAGCTTAACTCCATTTCCAATTTGTTGATGTAATGGCCGTTTATTCTCTTTAGCTGCAGCTTTTACGGCAGCTAATGAAACCGCTAAAATTGAATTTGCACCAAGCACTTCTTTATTTTCTGTGCCATCTAAATCAAGCATTATTTGATCGATAACGGATTGATCATTAATGGAAACACCAATCAATTTTGGCTTAATAATTTCATTAATATTTTTGACTGCTTTTAAAACGCCTTTTCCCATGTAACGAGAATCATCATTATCTCTTAGCTCTAACGCTTCACGAGAACCTGTTGAAGCGCCAGAGGGCGAACAAGCTAAACCAACAATACCATTCTCTAAAATGACTTCCGCCTCTACAGTTGGATTACCTCTGGAGTCTAAAATTTCTCTACCAATAATGTTCTTAATATTGCTCATAAACTAAACCTTTATAAATACTTTTAAAGAATAAGTCACTTCAGAAAAGTCACTTCAAATAAAATTCGAGTTAATCAAATATTGAAACCCGATCCTAAAAAATAGACCCTGAAAACAGTTACTACAAATTCATTTCTGCAAATGGTCTCTTTTTAACCACATGATCGATCTCCATTAAACTGGTTAAAAGCGATTCCATATCTTTCATTGGCCAGGAGTTTGGACCATCACTTTTTGCTTCAGCCGGATTAGGATGTGTTTCGATAAATAAACCAGAAATACCTGCAGCCATAGCGGCTCTAGCTAACACAGGAACATGTTCACGTTGCCCTCCAGAAGTAGCTCCTTGTCCGCCGGGTAATTGAACAGAATGTGTTGCATCAAATACCACCGGCGCTTGAGTCTCTCTCATCACGGCTAAACTTCGCATATCGGAAACTAAATTATTATAACCAAAGGATGCACCTCGTTCGCAAACCATAATATTTTTATTACCCGTTGCTCGCGCTTTATTAACAACATGAGTCATATCCCAAGGCGCTAAAAATTGCCCTTTTTTAATATTCACCGGAATGCCAGGCTTACAAACATTTTGTATAAAGTTAGTCTGACGACATAAAAAAGCAGGTGTTTGCATGACATTAACTACGCTAGCAACTTCGTCAAAAGGTGTATCTTCATGTACATCGGTCAAAACCGGCACTCCGATTTCATTTTTAACTCTTTCTAAAATCCTCAAACCTTTTTCTAAACCAGGACCTCTAAAACTATCATGAGAAGAGCGATTGGCTTTATCAAAAGAAGACTTATAAATAAAATTAATATTGAGTTTGGCGGTGACTTCTTTTAAAAAACCAGCTGTTTCCATTGCTAGTTCCTCGCTTTCTATCACACAAGGACCTGCTATTAAGAAGAAAGGTTGATCAATGCCCACTTTAAAACCACAAATTTCCATCTTTATTCCTCTTCTTTAATTTTAAATATTTTTGCTGCCGCTATAAACGATGTAAACAATGGATGTCCATCTCTTGGAGTTGAGGTGAATTCTGGATGGAATTGAACACCAATAAACCAAGGATGATCAGCTAACTCCACGGTTTCTACTAAATTATTTAAACTAGATCGCCCTGAAATCATCAAGCCTTTCTTTTCCATTTGTTTTACATAGTTTTCATTCACTTCATATCGGTGTCTATGTCGCTCATTAATCTCTTTGTTCCCATATATTTCACATAGCTTTGAATCTTTATTCAAAAAGGCCGGTTGCGCGCCTAAACGCATCGTTCCACCTAAATCAGAATCTTTATTACGCTGTTCAACTTTACCGTCTTTATCTATCCACTCAGTGATTAACCCAACTACAGGATGTTTAGTTTCTGAACAAAATTCACTACTATGCGCACCTGTCAAACCTGTACAATTCCTTGCAAACTCAATAACAGCCACTTGCATACCTAAACAAATCCCTAAGTAAGGGACTTTATTGGTACGAGCATATTCGACCGCTAGAATCTTACCTTCAACCCCTCTTTCGCCAAAGCCACCGGGCACTAAAATAGCGTGAGCATTATCTAATAAGCCAACACCTTTTTGCTGAATATCTTGAGCATCAATAAAATCAATTTTTACCGTTAAACGGTTTTTTAATCCCGCGTGTTTTAGTGATTCAATTAATGATTTATAAGCTTCGGTGAGATCCATATATTTACCGACCATTGCAATATTGACATAGCCACTGGGATTCGCTTCAGCATAAAGTACTTGCTCCCACTCAGAAAGGTCGACTTCTTGTTCTGGTAATTTGAATCTTTCAGATACTAGTTTTTCCAAACCTTGTGCATTCAGAATGGCTGGGATCTTATAGATACTATCAACATCTTTGAGTGAAATAACGGCTTTATCATCTACATTGGTAAAAAGTGCTATTTTCGCTCTTTCTGAAGCAGGTATATCGCGATCAGAACGACAAATAAGAACATCTGGCTGAATTCCTATAGAACGCAGCTCTTTTACTGAGTGTTGGGTTGGCTTAGTTTTTAATTCGCCAGCTACTGCAATGTAAGGCAAAAGCGTTAAATGCATAAATAAAGCATTTTCACGTCCAAGCTCGTAAGCTAATTGTCTAATAGCTTCTAAAAATGGCAACGATTCGATATCGCCAACAGTACCGCCAATTTCTACAAGTGCAATGTCAGCACCTTTAGCTCCTTTGATTATTTTAGATTTAATTTCATCCGTTATATGAGGAATAACTTGAACTGTTGCCCCTAAATATTCACCTTTACGTTCCTTTTTTAGAACATCTGCGTAGACTCGACCGGTAGTGAAATTATTAGATTGCTTCATTTTGGTGCGAATAAAGCGTTCGTAATGACCTAAATCAAGATCGGTTTCTGCACCATCTTCAGTAACAAACACCTCACCATGCTGAAATGGACTCATGGTTCCTGGATCGACATTAATATAGGGATCAAGTTTTAATAAGGTGGTTTTTAAACCTCGAGATTCTAAAAGCGCAGCCAATGAGCCAGCAGCAATCCCCTTACCTAAAGAAGAAACTACACCGCCCGTAACAAAAATAAACTTAGTCATGCAAAATCGCCAAAATAATGGTTAATAATTTATATTAAAAAACATCTCAATAGATAAGACAACCTAAATAATTTAGATAATCTAGTTAAATCAGATACTTGAAGCGGAAAGTGAGGGATATCGAGCTTGCTGTTAAGCCGTCGATATTGTCTGCAAAACTTACCACTAGGACGGGAAAGTATTCTATCAAAAAATAGATTGTTAAGCACTAGAAAACTAGCGAAAAAAGAATCGTTTTTCGCTATATCCATTTATTAGGAAGTGCTATTCATTTACTAATAAAAAGTGACATTAACCCCTGCGCCAAGTCGTTTTACCGTTCTTGTCTTCAAGGACAATATTCATTTCCACAAATTTATCTCGAATTTCATCAGCCTTAGCCCAGTCTTTATCTAATCTTGCTTGATTTCGCTCAATAATCAATGCTTCAATCTGTCCGTTATCTTGCTCTTCATTACCTACAGCTTGAGTGAAAAATGATTGAGGATCTTGTTGAACGATACCAATAATTTCTCCCAAGCCAACTAAAATGGATGCCAATTTAAGCGCTTCACTTGGATCATTTTTCTTATTACGATTAATACCTTTGGTAACATCAAATAAAACAGCGATAGCTTCAGGGGTATTAAAGTCGTCATCCATAGCCGTTTCAAAACGTTTAACATAATCTGAAGATTGATCCATTTCAGGTAAATTATCTAAATCCAAGTCATTTAAAGCCACATAAAAACGCTCTAAACCAGAATTAGCTGCTTTTAGATTCTCTTCAGAATAGTTTAATTGACTACGATAATGGCTAGACAATAAGAAATATCGGACTGTTTCAGCACGAAATTTAGAAAGCACGTCTTGAATCGTAAAAAAGTTACCTAGGGACTTAGACATTTTTTCTCTATCAACTTGCATCATCCCTGTGTGGATCCAAGTATTAGCAAAACAACACCCGTTGGCAGCTTCTGATTGAGCTATTTCATTTTCATGATGAGGGAATTGAAGATCAGACCCTCCTCCGTGAATATCAAACTGATTGCCGAGTATTTTTTTAGTCATCGCAGAACATTCAATGTGCCAACCAGGACGTCCGTCTCCCCAAGGAGAAGACCATTTAGGTTCCCCAGGCTTTGCCATTTTCCACAAAACAAAATCCATACTATTTTTCTTATCTGTCGCCACGTCAACACGTTCGCCAGCTTGTAATTGCTCTAGATCTTGTTTACTCAGCTTGCCATAGTCATCACATTTAGGCACATGATAATAAACGTCGCCATTCGTTCCTTGATAGGCAAAATTCTTTTCTATTAGAGTCTCAATCATTGATATGATTTCATCGATCGACTCGGTTGCTTTAGGTTCAACATCCGGTGGAAGCATACCTAAAGAAGCAAAATCGTCATGCATGATTTTAGTGAACCGCTCAGCTAGTTGAGTGCTAGACTCGTCATTTTTATTCGCTCGCGCAATAATCTTGTCATCAATATCAGTAATATTTCTAACATAGGTTAAGTCGTAGCCTTTGTAACGGAGATAGCGAGCGATAACATCAAAAGAGATAAATGTTCTGCCATGTCCAATATGGCAGTGATCATAAATGGTGATACCGCACACATACATACTCACTTTGCCGGATACCATCGGTTTAAACTCGCGTTTGCTTTGAGTGAGCGTGTCATAAATTTTTAACATGTGCGCTTGAATTCCTGTTAGTTCATTTTATATAATCTAATGTCTATTATATAAAGCATTGAACTAAGACGCACCCATCTTTTTAATATTAAAACGATTGGTAGGCAAAAAGAGATTTTGGTACTCGATATCTAAGCCGAGAAGAGGAAAAACTATAGAAGTAACTTAAAATAAATTAATTTAGAGAAAAGAACTCCAAAGCCCATAGATTGAGCGTTGAAGATCTTATAACTAGTATTTTATTTGTCATTATTCATTTTTGAAATGAACATCCTAACTAAGTAGACGCCCATCCCAAGCATAAAAACAATAACACCTAAACTTAATAAACCTTCTGGTGTTGCAAATAACTCAGTTAAAGCTCCCATGACCATCTCCTATATAATTTAATTGCTTTATATTAGCACACATTACAAAGAGGGTATTGACATAGATCAGCCATATTAGCGACTACTAATGTATATTGCATAATTTAACTAAACCAATATTATTTCTTTACGCATACTGTATAAAATAAACAACATTTCTTCTTGTTCCCGTTGACCGACGCCATTAACACTCAAAGCATCCAGTGCATCATCCAGTACCGTGATAAATTCAGCTGCCGATATATTCATACCTTTGTGGGTAGCTAACATGTCTTGCCCTGTGTATGTTGCAGGCCCACCAGTGCCTGTAGAAATAAATTGAGCCACAACAATTTTAGTTTGTTCTTTATCAATATTAGCAAACCGAGTTGAGATTGCTGGATTATTCAAGTGGTTATCAACAAGGCTACTTGCAATTTTGGGAACATTTTCAGCTCCGCCAAGTCGTTCATACAATGATTCTGACATATTTATTACCCTTTTTTGTTAGTGACGTAGTTTCAAATAGAATATATCTAGAAGCAACTTAAATGACTAGTACAAGAGTTGGACTCACAGGTACAGTTATTGTACTCTTTGAGAATAATACAAAATAATTTAAATAAAAACTATTAAGGTAAGCAAATGAATTCAAAATCACAATATGGTCAATATTGCCCTTTAGCTATGTCATCTGAATTCTTATGCAACCGCTGGACTATGTTGGTATTAAGAGAATTACTTTTCGGTTCTACTGGATTTAATGACATTAGTCGAGGCGTTCCACGCATGTCACGAACTCTATTATCTAATAGGCTGAAAGAACTTGTAGAGAAAGGAATCATCACGCGTAAAAAGAGTCAATCTGGAGGTCAAGTACACTATATATTGACTCAGGCAGGACTGGCTCTAGAACCCGTTGTGTTTAGCATGGCTGAGTGGGGGCAAGAATGGCTTGTAATAGAACCTTCTGTAGAAAACATAGATGTTGGTTTTTTAATGTGGGACATTCATCGCAATGCCGTCCCAATGGATCAACTACCCAACCCATTTATTGTTGAGTTCTTTTTAAACGATGTCGAAGAAAACAAGAGTACGCACTGGTTAGTCTTTGAAGATGGTAAAGTCGATTTGTGCCATATCGATCACGGTTTCAACGTTGATATACAGATTAATGTATCAGCAAAAAAATTAACTAAAATTTGGATGGGGTGGGAAGATTTTAACCAAGCACTCAAAGCCAACGAAATTTCATTATCTGGTGATGAAAAATATAAGAAACTGGCTATTACTTGGTTGGGCCATAGTAGTGTCGCAGGTGTTAGAAAACGTCCAACAGATGAAAGAGTTGGCTAACATGATTCATTCTATGTTATTTTTTAAGATAAAACTAACAAGCTATTTCAAATTTCATGTAAAATCGCGCCATTATTAAAAATCAATTTAAAAGGTTATAAAAATGATTACATTACATACCAACTTTGGTGATATTAAGATCAAATTGAATGAAGAAAAGGCACCTAATACGGTCAAGAATTTTCTTCAATATGCAGAATCTGGGCATTATGCCGGAACCGTTTTTCATCGAGTCATTGAAAGCTTTATGGTTCAAGGTGGTGGTTTTGATAATGACATGAATCAAAAAGCGGTATCAGAACCAATAAAATGCGAATCTAATAATGGTTTATCAAATAAGACAGGCACCGTCGCGATGGCTAGAACCAGCGATCCCCATTCAGCTACGGCTCAATTTTTCATCAATACTAAAGACAATGATTTTTTAGATTTCAGTGCAGAAACCACTCAAGGTTGGGGCTATTGTGTATTTGGTGAAGTGGTTGAAGGAATGGCTGTTGTAAATCAAATCAAACAAGTTGAAACTGGATATGTTGCAGGAATGCAAGATGTTCCTACTGAAGCGGTAACGATTAATAAAGTCACTATCGAAGATTAATCCAAATCCCTAAATAGAAATACTTTTCAGATGTCAAACATCCACATTATATCCGATCTTCATTTGAGCCACGACAGAGCTGATTTAACCGCTCTGTTTGCTAAATATATGCAAGATATCGCTATCAAAAGCAAAACGCTTTATGTATTAGGTGATCTCTTTGAAGTTTGGATTGGTGACGACTGTATGGCAAACAATATCAATGATAAAGAATCAACATTTTATCAATTCGTTATCTCTCTTTTTAAAAACTACTCAGACAATATTGGCGAATTATATTTTATTCACGGTAATCGCGATTTTTTGCTCAGCAAAGAGTTTGAAAAGTTAACTGGTGGAAAAATATTATCTGAACCTTTCTTTTTTAGCCATAACGGCAAGAAAACGGCGCTGATGCATGGTGATAGTTTGTGTACTGATGATAAAGAATATCAGCAATTTAGGACAATGGTAAGAAATCCTGTTTGGCAAAAAGAATTCTTATCACTAGCAAAAGAAAAACGAATTGAAATTGCTACGGGTTTAAGAGAGCAAAGCAAAGATGCTCAAAAAGAAAAAACATCTGAAATAATGGATGTTAATCAAGATAGCGTGATTGATTTTATAACTAAGAATGATGTTGACCAATTAATTCATGGACATACTCATCGACAAGATATTCACCATATAAAATCATCCGATAAAGAAGTCATCCGGCATGTGCTAGCTGATTGGGGTGAAAAAGGTTTTTATCTTGAGTTGAATCAGAAGAATATATCTGAAAATTATTTTAGTTAGTTTACATGGAAATAAATGTTTTATGAAAGTGAGCATTCAATTTAGTCTTTTTGCATTTTTGTTCTATTTTTTACTTGGTTGTAGCGACTCAATTAAGGAAAACATAGAGTCTGAAGTTAATGACGATACAACACCACCTCAAATAAACTTAATTGGTGAAAGCTACATTCTTTTAGAAATTAACGATATTTATATTGAACAGGGCGCCGAAGCGACTGACACAATTGATGGCGATTTAACTGTCACAGTAGAGGGTACAGTTGATACGTCGATTGTTGGAGAATACGTTATTAACTATTCCGCAACTGACAAGTCTGGAAATACTGGTACTATATCCCGAACTATCGACGTGGAAGAACGAAGTGAGAATGCATTTATTGTAAAACTTGATACAGAAAAAAATGATCCTTTTTCAGATCCTGATGATGACAACGCGATCGAAAGAACCGTCGATGTCAAAACGGATAAGGAGTATGAATACGACTTTTCCATCAAGTGGGGTGATGGCTCAATTGATCAAAATGTTACTGATTCAATATCACATCAATATGCGGAAGATGGGATCTATGAAGTTGCGATTACGGGGAAATACCCACGCCCCGTATTTAATGAGTGCATAGGTTTAGTAACCGTCGTTCAATGGGGAAATAGCCAGTGGTTATCTTTAGACAACGCCTTTTTGGGAGACAAATGCTACGACATCGTGAGCGCTATTGACGCTCCAGATTTAAGTTTGGTAACCAGTCTGTCAGGTATGTTTGCTTATTCTGGAATAAATATTGATATCAATCACTGGAATGTATCAACTATAACCAACATGGCTGGAATGTTTTTAGGTGCAGAGCTTTTTCAGAGCAACCTAAGCCGTTGGGACGTTTCAAATGTTACTAATATGAGTGGCATGTTCTCTGGTGGTGTATTTACGTCAGTAATTTGACCCGTCTCCTAACCCAGAAGACTCAACAAATTCGCGTTATAATCAAGATATTTCTTCTTGGGATACAAGCAACGTAACAAATATGTCCTTTATGTTTTCTGGAGATGAGTCTTTCAATCAAGATATTAGTGGTTGGAATACGGCTTCAGTTAATGACATGAGTGGCATGTTTCAATCGTCTAGATTTAATCAAGATATTTCTTCGTGGGATGTATCTCAAGTAACCGATATGGAAAGAATGTTTGCTGGTACATTTACCTTCAATCAAGATATTAGTGTTTGGAATACTTCTTCAGTAACTAATATGAGTCAAATGTTTGCTGGCGCTGTTGAATTCAATCAAAACCTTAACCCTTGGAATGTTTCTAAGGTTTCTAATATGAATGGTATGTTTGCAGATGCATACAATTTTAAACAGAATTTATTGCAATGGAACGTATCTTCAGTGACAGATATGAGCGAAATGTTTTCTGCTTGTATTTACCAATATTATTATGGAGATTGGGAATGCAATGATCAAGCAGATCCGTTTGGTGGAGATATCAGCATGTGGGATATTTCAAATGTCGAAACCATGGAAAGCATGTTTTTGCGAAATGGGTTATCTACAGAGCATTACGATAGCCTGCTGTCTTCATGGAGTATTCTTAATGTTAAATCCGATGTACTTTTTAACGCCGGAAGCAGCCAATATTCTACCGAACAACAAATGGCTAAAGATGCTTTAACTCAAGGATATAATTGGATAATTAATGACGGAGGGAAAGTTACGCAATAAATGCATTCTTAACAAAAAAATAGGCTTTAAATATTTCACATCAAAGCATCAAAATCCATTTGGTCAAAGCTTAAAACCATTCCTTCAAATTCATCAGCAAAAGCTTGAGCATCTAACTTCTCACCAAAGCTAGCTAATGTTTTTCCCATTGCACCAGTTTTTTTTGAACCAACAACATACCAAGCAATTTTTGCATCAATAAAGTATTCATCATCAATCGTTTCCCATGGCATTTTGCTCATGTCATGAACTAACATTTGGGAAACATTTCGTTTGTTTTCGGGATCTAAATAATAGCTAAACATATCCCTTGTAGAGCAAAATTTAAAAACCGTGTCACCTTGCTCCTTACGAAAAACCTCACCTTTAGGACCATCAAAACGAGTAATTAACATACCGCATAAATGACATTCGTCTGAAGACTCCATTGCCACCGCTTTATGTATCATTTGTTGTTGATCCTCTTTGTCACTACAAGAGATTAACAGTAAAACGGCTATTATGAATGAAAACATTAACCCAAAGTATAAATACGGTTTCATTATAATGCCTTCTTTTTAAAAATAATAATCGCTATTGATAATGGAAAAACAACCCAAACCAGCAAGACCGAAATTAATTGAATTTGAGATAAATTAGCATTAATCGCTACCGCTAACGCACCATTAACATCACTATTATTTAACCCTGACAAATTTACTAATCGAAAAATGTCAGTAGGGTTCAGCATCATTAACTGCGTTAAACCTTGCTGTGAAACACCGTCTTCCACACCAACTAACAATGCCAATAACAACAAATCAAATGCTAACGCAAATAAAAACCAAGTGATTAAAGCAAACCCTGCCGCTTTTGATTTTTCCGTAACTGACAAACTAATTAAATATGCAATAGCTGTAAAACTTAAACCGAGCAAAGTCGCACTTAAAATAAACAAACCAAAAGCACTTAATATATCAATATCACCCTGCTTAAAATACAAAAGCACTGCTGAAGACCCAAAACCAATAATAGTTGCTAATGTAATAATGCTACCTTGACCAAGAAACTTTCCTAATAATAGCTGAGCTCTGCTGAGTGGATAAGTTAGCAATAATAGTAAAGTACCACTTTCTTGTTCACCTACAAAACTGTCATAACTTAATAACAATGCAATAAGTGGTATTAAAAAAACAGCTAAACTTGCCAAGCTCGCAATGGTCGTTGATAGCGATGCTACTCCAATAGTCCCTGAAGCTGCCGAGCCAAAATAAGTTAATCCTACAGACAATAACGCGAAGATTATTGTAATTGAAATCAACCAACGATTTCTTAAACCATCATGAAATTCTTTACTGGCAACGGTTAATATTTGCTTCATTTATTTTATACTCCTTGCTGCGTTAAAAAATACTGATAAACCTGCTCTAAATTAGCCGACTCAACATGAATATCTTTTAACTGCTCGCAATTAAGTAACTGCTTTAATACTGCCATTTTTTCACTTTCTGCAACCAATAATTTATTAGGATTAGCTTCAGATATTAATGAATTTAGCGGCTGATTTGTAGCCATAACATCTGTCAAACCACTAGTAGTAATCGTCACTGGTAGTGCCGCTTGTTGCCTGAGTTCTGATAATGTTCCCATTGCCAGCAATTGACCTTTTGATAAAATCATTGCTCTATCAATATGCTGTTCAACACCTGGAAGAACATGAGAGCATAAAATAACGCTAGAACCATTTGATTTAAGCTGATCAACGGTTTGGTAAAAATCATGAGTCGCTATTGGATCTAAACCGACCGTTGGTTCATCCAATAACAATAGTTTTGGCTCTCCAATAAATGCTTGAGCCAAACCAAGCCGTTGCCGCATTCCTTTAGAATAAGTTTTTACAGGACGGTTCATCGCATGAGCAATTCCCACTTGCTCTAATAAACTCACAGCTTGTTTTTTTGAAAAGCCTTTTAGCTTAGCAAAATAAACTAATACTTCTAGCCCTGTTAATTGATCATAAAAACTAACATTTTCTGGTAAGTAACCAACCTTACTTCGACACGCCCAGGCTTCTTTAGAATCTGGTGCCATGCCCATCACTTTTACTTTCCCACTGGTTACTGAAATTATCCCTAAAATCAGTTTCATCATGGTTGTTTTACCCGCACCATTATGGCCAAATAAACCAAGTACTTCACCTTCCGCTAATTCCATAGAAACAGAATGCAAAGCATTTAATTGTCCATAACTTTTACCAGCATTGGCTAAAGAAACTAATGGAGTATTCATCATAACAATTATTGTGCTCCTAAATTATTTTTTACTGAAGTATTTGAGAGATCTAGCACATTGCTAGAAGTTGGTAATTTCATTAAAGGGAAGCTATCTTTTACACCTGGAGGCTTAAGTACAGGGAACTGCCTTTGTACCCAACGCAATATTAAAATTGCGGGGCTATCCATAATCATTTTCATTTCTGGATATTGCCAAACCAATTTATCAATTCCATCATTTGGCTCAAAGGCAACATCACCAACGCCATCATTATTCATATCCCAACCCAAGTAATTACTCCAGTAATTACCACGACCATCTTTACTCCACTCTTGTTTTTTATTTGAAACATATTTCACTTGAGTAGGATTATTAATAAAATAATTGCCGTAAATTTTGATATTCTCAGAACCCGCAGTTAAATGAATACCGATTTCTGCAGTATCTATCGTATTATTTTCAAGTGTGTTATAACCTGAATTGTATACAAACAAACCTTTACCATCTCGGCCAAGTACTTTATTTTCCGGCTTAGTCCAAACGTTTTTTATATGGTTGTCTGTAAAAGTAGACTCAGTAATAAAATTAAGCAAAAAACCATAGTCTTCACTATCAATCGTTTTATTACCTTTAATAATAAGTCGCCTTGAACTCATTAATGCATAACCGGCTCGCGTATTATAGGCCGTGTTATTTTGAACGGTATTATCATAAGAGTACATGTAATGAATACCGTAGCGTAAATCATGAATAGTGTTTTTTTCAATCACATTATTTTGGCTAGAAATAACATAAATACCATCACGTGTCTCACTGGCTTCATTATTAGAAACAAGACTATTGGTAACATTAGAAATTTGAATGCC
>JQIA01000456.1_pt1 | contig 20457 bp, 16 predicted proteins | sample 811431 | NCBI WGS metagenome assembly JQIA01 (sample SAMN02998118, study PRJNA258478) | marine sediment metagenome | biome: marine; feature: seafloor; material: sediment; isolation source: oil-polluted sediment collected from 3 locations (0.5 km, 0.7 km and 0.9 km)... | place: USA: Gulf of Mexico ...
GATATCCCATTGTAATATTAATGGCATCGATGTTTTTAGGCAAAGAATTTAATGTAATTGGTAGTAAAGTTTCGTCTGCTAATACTAATGCAGTATTCTTAAAACTAGACGTTTTTTCTAAAATTTCTCCTATATACTTTATTTGTGTATTGTTTTTTGCAGCTCCAATCACTTGAATTTTTTTTGGATCCAAAAAATTGTTTCCTAAAGATTTAAGTTGATTCTTTTCATAGTATCTCCACTCTTTTTTATACCTTCTAATAAATTTTCCTGCTTGATGATTTGATTTAAAAAACGTCTCATCGATATCCCAATAAATTTCAGAATTACCATTTTCTAAAACTTTTTGAAATAATAGCTCCTCAGCTTTATTCAAAGCATTGAAGCCTATAATAAAGAATTTTTTGTTTTTATTTTCATTTAAAAAAACATCAATTTTATCACAAGCTTCTCTATACATTAAACCTTGGTAACCTATATTTTCTTTGAGTAAAAATTGATAAAAAGCATTGTAATAGTTATTCAGTTTTTCTAAAAATGAAAAACTATCTTTTATCAATTCTGTTTCTTTAAAAGTCCCTTTTACAGACCATTTTCTTAAACGTTCAATATCTCGTAAATAAGTAAATATTTCTTTTGTTTTTATTAAGTGCTGATCTATTTCATTAAAGTCTTGTAACACCGTTATTGCCCATGAAGAAAACGTATCAAAAGAATCTGGTTCTTTTTCTATACTTTTATAAATGGTATAAAAATGAAAAAGCAACTGAATACTATCTGCTTTTTGTACACCAGAAATTTGCTGAATGAATTGCTCAATATTTAGCATTTCTGGCAAGAATCCTACAGACATCTTACCCTTAAATGTTTGTTTTACAAATACTTTTGCTCTCTGTGAGGGCAAAATAAAAACAACATTTTCAAACGATTTTGTAGTTAATAAAATATCATCTAAAGTTTCAGAAATAAAAGATTGCATAGCGTTTTTTTGGCTTCATTTTGGTTTTCTAAATTACAAAAACTTACATTTATACCTCTTTAATCTTTAAATTTATTTTAATGACTGATGAATTACATATTGTTGGTATTCAGGCTGATTTATTTTGGGAAAATCCGACAAAAAATATTGCTTCTTTTGAAGATAAAATAAACAATTTACCAGAAAATACAGATTTAGTTGTTTTACCAGAAATGTTTACTTCTGGATTTACCATGAAACCAGAAAAGGTTGCAGAAAAAATGAATGGAACTGCAATTTCTTGGATGCAAAAAATAGCAACTGAAAAACAAATTGCAATTACTGGAAGTTTAGTTATTAAAGAAAACAATAACTATTATAATAGATTGGTTTTTGTGCATCCGTCAGGAGAAATACAAACGTATAACAAAAGACATTCTTTTACGCTTGCGGGTGAAGATAAAGTATATACTTCTGGTACAGAAAAGTTAATTGTAACTTATAAAGGATGGAAAATTTGTCCGTTAGTTTGTTATGATTTACGTTTTCCTGTTTGGGCTAGAAATACTGAGAATTATGATCTTTTAATTTATATGGCAAATTGGCCTGTTAAAAGAATAAAAGCTTGGGATACCTTATTAAAAGCACGTTCAATTGAAAATATGTGTTACACTATTGGTGTAAACAGAACTGGGGTTGATGCTAATAATTATGAATATTCTGGAAATTCTTTAATTATTGATTATTTAGGTGAAGAAATTTCGAGCTTATCTAAAAATGAAGTTGGATTTGTAACCGCAAATCTTAGTAAAAAGAGTCAAGATTTAGTAAAAGAGAAACTTGGTTTTTTAAATGATAAAGATGATTTTACAATTGATTTTTAATCCTAGAAATAAGAAATACACAGAATTATAATTTACATAGTTTTATATTTTAGAAAACTTTTTATTAAATATTTGATAAAAAAAATCCTTCAAGTTTTGGAAACCTGAAGGATTTTTAAATTCTCTTTTCGTTTTAGTTACGCTATCAATTAATAAACTGGCTTAGCCCTGATTGAAGTGGCATCCTTTTCTGAATGAAATTACTGCTTTTGCAGGAATGTCAGAAAGAAAAGATATAACGGAAAGCAGGAAATAGCTTCTAAAACTACGCTGGAATCATCCATTTAAATTTAAAGTCTGTATCTGGAACTACAATTCTTTCTGTAATTCTATACATTCTTGCGGGTAATTTCATTAAATAATCTCTTGCTTTTTCTGCTTCTGGAGTAAGATTTGTAATCTTATCTATTTCCCACATTGTGTTCAATTTCTGAATAATATCTACATAATCGAAACCTGTATAAACACCAATTCTTTGTGCTACTGCAGAAAAATCATCGAATGCACTTCCTTTTGCTCCAAAAGATTCTCTTAAGTGTAATGCTGGCATTACAATTTTGTGCTTCATCATGTGTTGAAAAGCCAACATCATTTCACTTGGATCTATTTTAAAGATTTCTTTAACGAAATAAGAATATGCTTGATGGTGACGCATTTCATCTCCTGCTATGATTCTAGACATTTTTGCTAATGCTTTATGTCCTTTTTTACGTGCAATTTTAGCGACATTGTTATGAGAAACGTAGGTTGCTAATTCTTGAAAACTTGTGTATACAAAGTTTTTATAAGGATCTGAAGAAGTACCAATATCAAAACCGTCTGCAATTAAATGTTGTGTAGAAATCTCTACTTCACGCATATTTACACGTCCTGATAAATACAAGTATTTGTTTAGAACATCTCCATGTCTATTTTCTTCTGCGGTCCAAGTTCTTACCCATTTCGCCCATCCATTATCTGGATCTTGCGTAACACCATCTAAATCTAATAACCAAGATTCATAGGTTGGTAAAGCTTCTTCTGTAATTGTATCTCCTACTAAAACTACCCAAAAGTCATCATGCAACTCTTTAGATAATTCTCTTATTTCTTCTATTTCAGAAATAAAAGTGTCTTTCTGTGAGTTTGGTAAAAAATCTGTTGGTTGCCAAATTTTTTCTGCTGGAATTAAGAATTTATCTACAAAACTATCAATATTCTTTTCTAGTGTTTGCATTACTTCTATTCTAATATTCTTGATAGACATATTTTTCTATTTTATGTGATCCTTAATTACCTTTTCCGTTTGTGCTATTAATTCATCAAAAGGTAAAGAATCAATTTTTATTGGTTGGTGTGTTGTAATTGTAATTGGGTTTCCTAAACCTAAGGGAAATTTTCCATATTTAAAAATTTTCCATGAGTTATTTATGGTTAATGGAACAATATACCCATCTTTATTGTATTTAGTGATTACTTTTAGACCACTTATTGCGAATTCTTTTGGTTCTCCGTTTCTAGATCTAGTTCCTTCTGGAAAAATAACTCCTCCCCATTTATTTTTATGTATCCTTTTAGAAAATTTAACCAATTCACTTATTGATTGTTTTGGGTTGTCTCTATCAATAAGAGCTCCACCACCATTTTTTAAATTATAAGATACACTTGGGATTCCTTTTCCTAGTTCAATTTTTGAAACAAATTTTGGATAATGTTTTCTAAAGTACCAGCCAATTGGAGGAATATCTGAAATTGATTGATGATTTGATACAAAAATAATTGATGTGTTTTCTGGAATTTTATGCTCATTTATTAAACGAACAGTTACACCAATAATTAACATAGATTTTACCAAACAAAAATTTAAAGCATCTACTACTTTTGCATGTCCTTTAACACCAAATAAAGTAAAACTTAACCACTGAAAAGGATGAAAAATGATCAACAATAGTATAAAAGATAATACAAAAATTGGTGATAATATATAGCTTAAAAATTTCATTTTTAAATCCAGTTAGTCCAAGGAATTCTTGAAAGTATTAATAACAATGCTATACCATAAAAAATTACAAAAGTTTTAAATTTTGCAGCATCTTCTGTTTTCTTTTTGTGTTTAGACCAACCAATTGTAATCAACACAATTGCTAAAATCATCATTAATGGATGTTCTACAGCCAATAATCTTGATGCTTTATCTCCCATAACTTCTCCTCCGTTTTCTTTTAGAGCTTTGTACCAGGGTGACATAAAATACCATCCTAGACCTATAAGTAACTGAATGTGAGAAAGAATTAAGGTAAATAATCCTAATCTTAGGTCTTTATCTGTGAATTCTTTTTTTTGTTTTAGACCAATTATAGCATTTACAACTGTAAAAATTAAAATTGCTAGTACTAGATATGCCCAGTATGAATGGATGTCTTTCATTTGTTTGTGTAGTTTTTGTTGTTTTGCAAAGTTACTATTTTTTATGCATAAAAAAACCACCTCAATTGAGGTGGTTTTATATATTTATAAATAAAGTATTATTGAATTAATCGTCTGCAGTTTGTAATCTATAATCTTCACCGTCTTTAATAAGGTTTATAGTTTTAGTAACTGTAGAACCGTCATAGACAACATAACTAATTGAATATTTTTGTTTGTCTTCAGCAGAAGGATTAACGTTGTTTAATAAAGCGTTAAAAGCTTCTAAAAGCATATCATCATTCCAGTAATTACCACTGCTTGCTCTTACATCAAAACTCTTAAAAAAGCCTAAATTATCAGCTGGACCAGGATACTTTGTCAAAAATTCATTAGATATAAATGCGATATCTGCAGTTGATAATGCTAATTTTATAGTATTATCAGGAACCCAAACTTTACCATCGTGCCCCAATTGAATAGATTGATCAATTACATTATTATACTTTACCCAATTTGAACCGTCATAGATAAAAAATACAACATAATTTATTACTTCTCTTGCACTACTATCATACAATTTATACATTACACCTTCTATACGACCAGATACTGGTGCTTCAAAAGCTAACTTGTTTTTTAAAAATACAGGAATTTTCACCAAAGCTTCATCTTCATTAGAAAATTGATTTCTAACTTCTCCCATTGCATTGTATTCATCTAAGGTAATTCCATTAGATTTTTCCCAAGTTCCATTAGAATAGATAAACCCATTTTCTACCTCAGTATTAATTCCGCTTACACGTTCTGTATATGTTAAAGAAACTAAAACTCTGTTATCTGGTGAAGGATATATAGAGTTTAATAATGTAAATACATCCTCATCACTAGAAGTATTTGGATATCTAAAACCAGCATCTGTATAGTCTTGACTAGCTGCTTCATAAACTATTCTACTTTTTTCATCATTCTTTTTATTATATAACTTATACGTTATTAATGCTGTAGAAGATTTATCAACATCTCCATTAGGAAGAAATGTAGATCCTAATTGAGGATACTTTCCTACTAAAAAATCTGGTAAAGCTTCTTTAGCATCAGCAGCCGAACTGAAATTTCCGAAACTTAAATCAAGTGCATCATAATCTTCATCCGTTAATGTAAGAACAAGATCATCTACTAGTGCATCATTTGCTGTTAATGCATCCACGTCTTCATTTATATCCTCTAAGGGATTACATGAAGTAAATGCAAATATTGTAATTGCGAATAAATAAAATATTTTTTTCATAATTATATGTTTTTAAAAATTAATTTTTGCTCCAACACTAAATGTTCTTCCTGCACCATAATATACTTGTGCTTCGGCTGCTGTAGAAGTACCTCTGTCTTGAGCATCTGAGATATAGTTAGTATCAAATACGTTGTTAACTCTTGCGATAATAGAAGTATCAAAGTTACCAAATTTAAATTTGTGTCTTATTGCTGTATCAAATAATGAAAAAGCAGGAACTTTCCATGCATCTGGTGCACCTTCTGTACCTCTATCACTAGGATCGAAATCAGAATACAAATCAGCAAAATAATTGTAATCTATTGTAAAAGTAGTTTCTGGAGTTAATTTATAACTTGTTCCTAATGCTAATGTAGTTTGTGCAGCATCACCAACATGTAAATCTTTTATAAATAAGTCTACCTCATCTACCTCTACATTATCCTCATTAAAGATTTTAACGTTTTCTACATTGCTATCCCATCTCCAATCTCCTAAAGAAGCCATACCAGTAATTGTTAATTTATCTGTAGCTCTATAAGTAAAATCAAGTTCTACACCTTGGTGAATTGCATTTACTCCTAAAACGTTAGCAGTTGCTCTTGTACCATCTGGTTGATCAAAACTTGCAGTTTCTGTTCTATCTTTCCACTCAGTTCTATATAAATTTACATTTGCAGTAAATTTTTCTGCTCTAAGCGTATACCCTAATTCGTAACTCGTAATTTTTTGATTAGGAGCATCTTCATTTGTATCAACATTGTTTCTATTAGAAAAAACAGAATTAAAATAAGGAGCTCTTTCAAAATAACCTAAATTGGCAAAAACACCATGATTTTCATCTAAATTATAATTAACACCACCTTTAGTACCAAATCCGATAAAATTAAATTTTTCTGAAGTTTGCCCTGGATCTGAATCTAAATATAAAAAACGATCTACTCTTTGGTAAGATGTATTAGAAACGTTAGCAGAAACAAACCCACTAAGATCATCTTTAGAATACTCTAACTGAGCAAAGCCACCATACCAGCCAACTTTACCATCATTATCATAACCAATTTTATCTCCTACTTGCGATAGATTGTTTGGGTTGTTTACATTAGAATCATCCAAATAATATTGACCTCCTAATAAATCTGTAACCTCTGTAAAGTGAATTCCTTTATACCCTCTTACATCTAAACCTGTTAAAAAAGACAACTCTTCTGTTAATTCTGTTTTTAAAGTAGATAAAACACCATACCATACATGATCATTTCTAGAAGCTCTTAATATTGACTCAGAACCATCTGTACCTAAAGCAATATTCTCCTCAACAATTTTATCAAAATTGATTGTACCTAAAGTACCAACTCTGTAGTCTGGATTTTCAAAACCAAATTTATTGGTTCCTCTAAATCCACCACCACCACCACTCCCAACAGAAACGTAAGCTGCAGTAGAAACAAAAGTTCTATCACTAACATTCCAATAATGGTTTAAAGAGATTTGAGGCTTATGATAAAAATTATCTTCAGAATTTGTTACTTGACCCTGTTTATAACCCCAGTCAGAATTGTATTTTCTTCCTCTTTCACTTGCTCTAAATGTAGAAATTAATTGTCTGTTTTGTCTTTGTCCGTGACGTTGTTTTGCTCCAAAAATAGTTAAAGATAATTTATGAGCATCATTAAACTCTTTTGTAACATTCACAAAATAGTTAAAACCTTTAAAAGATGTACCGTCTACATAACCATTTCCTTCTGTTGAAGAAGCTGAAACAGATACTGCAACACCGTTATCCATCATTCCAGTAGAATAAGTAAAACCAAATTTATTATAACCATCATTTGCTAAAGAGTAAGCGATATTACCACCTTCTTCTACATCTGAAGTTTTTGTTAGAATGTTAATTGTACCACCAATAGAAGGCACAGCAACTTTAGAAGCACCTAGACCTCTTTGTACTTGCATAGCAGAAGTAACATCTCCTAAACCAGCCCAATTAGACCAAAATACTCTACCATTTTCCATATCATTAACAGGAACTCCGTTAATCATAACGGCAACATTCTCTGAGTTAAATCCACGTAAATTAATTCTACCATCACCATATCCACCACCAGCTTTAGTAGCATATACACCAGGAGTAGATTTTAAAATCTCTGGAAATTCTTGAGTTCCTAATTTCAACTCAATATCAGCGGCTTTAATTGTAGAAACCGCAACGGGTGTTTTTCTATCAATTGCAAAAGAATTAGAAACAATAACTATCTCCTCTAAAGCACCTGCGTCTTCAGATAATTTAATTGTTAAATTCTTTTTTGAAGAAGAAAAAGCGACTTCTGTTGACTTGTAACCAATAAAAGAAATCACTAAAGTCCCCGTATTAGATTTTACTTTTAAAGAAAATTTCCCATCAAAATCTGTTGATGTTCCGTTTGATGTTCCTTTTACAACAACACTAGCTCCAGGTAATGGTTGATTTGTTTCATCAACAATAGTACCTGTAATCTTAGTTTGTCCTAAAATAGTAGCTGTTATAAAAAACAAGGCTACGAATAATAAGTTTTTAAAATTTTTCATTATTTGAATTTACGTTATTAATGTTCTACAAAAGTCCTGCTTTTACAGATTTCTAATGTTAAGTTAATGTTAAGCTTTAACAAAACATTAAGAGTTCAAAAAACATAAAAATGGCTTTTAAAAACTAATTTCCAATCATTTACAAAAAAAATAAAGCTTTAACAAAAAATAAATTTAATGTTAAAGCTTTGTACATTTTTAAAAGTAAAAGAAACCTCTATTGATTACTCAACAGCTTCTTTGCCATTTCTTTACCTAATTCCACTCCAAATTGATCAAAACTATAAATATTCCATAAAATACCTTGGGTGTATATTTTATGTTCATATAAAGCGACTAATTTACCTAAAGATTTAGGGGTTAATTTATCAAAAAGAATAGCATTACTAGGTCTGTTTCCTTCAAAAACTTTGAAAGGTAATAATTTGTTAATTTGAGCTTCATCTCCAGAAAACTTTAATTCTAAATGAACTTCTTCTTTTGTTTTACCAAAAGCTAAAGCATCCATTTGTCCGAAATAGTTTGCCATCAATTTCTTGTGATGATCTGTTAAACCATATAAAGATTCTTTGTAACCAATAAAATCTGCAGGAATTAATTTTGTTCCTTGATGCACTAATTGCATAAAAGCATGCTGCATATTTGTACCTGTACTTCCCCAAACAATTGTTCCTGTTTGATAATCAACCTTATCACCATTTCTATCTACACCTTTACCATTACTTTCCATAATAGCTTGTTGTAAATAATCTGGAAGTTTCTTTAAATATTGCGAGTATGGCAAGACCGCTTCAGTTTCAGCCATATAAAAATTGTTATACCAAATACTGATCAAAGCTAAAACAACTGGAATATTTTTATCAAAATCTGTATTTCTATAATGAAGATCCATTTCTTCTGCCCCTTCTAACAGCGCTTTGTAATTATCATAACCAACAGATAAACTTATTGATAAACCGACTGCAGACCATAAAGAAAAACGACCTCCAACCCAATTCCACATAGGAAAAACGTTGTTTTTATCGATTCCAAAACTATCTACTGCTTCTAAGTTTGTAGAAACGGCAACAAAATGCTTTGGTATATCAAAAATAGTTGCTGACTTTAAAAACCAGTTTTTGATTGTTTCTGCGTTTGTAATTGTTTCTTGTGTTGTAAATGTTTTAGAAACAATTACAAATAATGTGGTTTCAGGATTAAGGTATTTTATTACTTCAGAAACGTGGTCTCCATCAATATTAGAAACAAAATGAGTTGTTAATTGGTTTTTATAAAACTGTAAAGATTCTACAATCATATCTGGTCCAAGGTCAGAACCTCCAATACCAATATTTACGATATCTGTAATTGACTTACCAGTATATCCTTTCCATTTACCAGAAATAACTTTATTACTAAAGCTTTTTATTTTTCTTAAAGCAGACTGTATTTGTGGTTTTACATTTTTTCCATCAATTAAAACAGGTTCATCAGAAGTACTTCTTAAAGCAGTATGTAAAACTGCTCTTTCTTCAGTAACATTAATTTCTTCTCCTAAATACTGACTTTCTATAGCTCCTTTTAAATCAACTTCTTTTGCCAATTCCACCAATAAACCTAATGTTTCTTTAGTGATTCTATTTTTAGAAAAATCTACCAATAAATCATCAAACTCTAAAGAAAAATCTTCTTTTCTGTTTTCCTCTTTAGAGAGATCTTTGATATTGATGTTTTGAATATCGTTAAAATGATTCGTTAATTTCTTCCAAGCATCTGTAGTTGTTGGGTTTACGTTTTTTAATGCCATAATCTTTAATTTTGTGCTATTGTTTCAGTAATTACTTCTGGTTCTTTAACAGGAACTCTTTTATAATCTAATTGATATTTTAAAGGTTTGATAAACTCAAAAAAGACTGGTTTTACATCTTTTTTCATTGGTTTTGCTGCTGGTAATTTTTCTCTAAAAGGATCTACTTCTCTACCATGTTTCCAAAAACGATAACATACATGTGGTCCACCAGTATTACCTGTCATCCCCACATAACCTATTACATCTCCTTGTTTCACAAACTGTCCTTTTTTAACTTTTTGTGTTTTCATATGCAAATATTGAGTTGAATATGTGCTATTATGCTTAATTTTCACAAACTTACCGTTACCACCTCTTCTTGTAGATTCAGTTACTGTACCATTTGCTGTAGCTAAAATTGGTGTCCCTATTCTTGCTGCAAAATCAGTACCTCTATGTGGTTTTATTCTATTGCCATAATAAGCAATTCTTCTTTTTAAATTATATCTTGATGAAATTCTATATTGGAATTTTATAGGTGATTTTAAAAATTGACTTCTCAACATTTTTGCTTCATCATCATAATATTCATGAATATTTAAGATAGAATCTGCAAGAAATCTAAATGCATATAAATCTTTTCCACTATGTTTAAAAACCGCAGATTTCACTTTTCCATATCCTGCAAAAATAGTGTCATCAATAAATTTTTCTTCATAAATGAGCTTAAATGAATCTCCTTTTTGAAGTTTATAGAAGTCTAAAGTCCATGCATAAATATCTGCTATTGTATACGTTAAACTCGGTTTTAACCCCAAACTATCCATGGTAACAGAAAGGTTAGAATTGATAATACCATTTACTTCTTTTTCTAAAATTTTAATAGGTTTTTTAAACAAAGACGCTATAGTCACAGAATCTTTAAAATCGACAATTGTTGCGTTGATTTTATCGTGTTTATAAATAAAAACTTGAGCTTTTTCTAAAGAGTCTTTACTTGATAAAATCGTATAAGGCTTACCAGCCCGAACTCTTCTAACATCAAAAACTTCTTTAATAGAAGTTGCAATCTCTAATATTTTAGGATAGTTTACATGATGTCTATCTAAAATAGCACCAAAACTTTCACCACTTTTTATAGTATCTTGAATTACGTTATAATCATCAATTTTAAAACCGTATCTAATTTCTGGTTTTTTTGGCTCTTCAATTTTTATAACAGGTTTTTTTATTTCTTTTTTACAAGAAGAATAGGCAAAAACTAGCACTAATAAAATTACGATTTTTTTCAAGAATTTATACTATTTGGATAGTTTTCAAAAGTACAAATAAAATTGCTTTATTTTGATTCTAAAAGAAGAAGTTAATAAAACGGTTTCGTAGCAATTTTTAATCTTTTTTACTATTTTAGTGAAAATTTGTTACTATGACTTACAAAAAACTTCTTTTTATTTTATTTTTGATTTTTTTTATTGAAAAAAAATTACTCTCAAAAAAGAACCAGAAATGTAACCTTTGAAAGAAACAAAGACAAATCTGTTACTTTTAATTACGATTCAGACATACCTAGTAGCGTTTTACTTATTTTAACCTTCAATCAATTAACTAATGCTAATGAAGATATTGTAAAAAAAACGATGAAAGGCTATAGAGGTGAAATTCTCACTTTGCATCCAGCAAATCAGGATGAAGGCATTGGTTTTTCATACAGTTATAGAACTATTTTGGGTAATGTTAAAGCAGAACCAAATTTTAACTTCAAATACATGTTACCTTTTAAAAAAGGTAGACAAGTAAAAGTGAGGTATCTAAATTATCTTGGAAAAAAATTCGGTAATTCTGTTCCTAAAAATTGGAAATATTTTCAATTTTTAACAAAACCAAATGACACTGTTTTAGCGATTAGAAAAGGGGTTGTAGTAAGCGTTACTGATGGAATAAAAACGGATAAAATATCAGAGTTCAACTTTAAATCTAAATCTAACTCCATTATTATAGAACATGAAGATGGTACTTTTGCTAGATATAATGTTTTAAAAGACAAAAGCATTATGGTTAATGTTGGTGATATAGTTTATCCTTCTGCTCCAATTGCTGTTTCTGGTTCTTATGATTTAGAAGAAAACAGCCAATTGAGATTATCAATCTATTATTTAGATAAAAAAATATTAAAATACGATTTTAGCAACAGTAAAAATGAAACGCTAAAAAATAAAACTCACCTGTATTCTTATATAGATCCTTTTTTTTCTATGGAAAATAATGAACATATAAAACTAGAAAAAAATCTAACATACACCAGTTTATTTAACAATTCTATAATCGAATTTGAAATGTCTAGAAGGGAAAAAAAGAAATGGAAGAAAAAAAGAGTATTAATAAAGAAAAGATAATGCTAGCAGTTATTTACCAAAAGGATTTGCTAACCCCTTATACTCTTCTAATTCTGCTCTTAAAGAGCCTACAGAAAGAGATGCCATCATTTTTATTGGAATTTTATTAGCATCATCTGTAATCCAAATTGTTACACTTTCTTGTGCCTTAAAAATTCTTCCTGATTGGACTAATGGCCTAAATATTAAAGAATTAATTTTTCCGAATTTTGTTTTCAAAATCTCTCTCCCTAAAAAACGCAATTTAAAAGGGTAAATTTGTGAATCCATAAACATGTCTAATGCAATTTCATCCCCCTTTTTTAAATTTGCAGTCTTTGTGTTTCTTAAATAATAGAAAGAAGACATCATATCCTGAACATTCTTAAAAGAAATAGAAGAATCTTTTTGCTTTATAAAATCTTGTACATATGCTTTATTAGAGTCGTAATTAAAAGATGTGATTCTATGTTTCTTATAACCTCCTTCATCAATCTTTCTTTTAAAAAGATAAGGCCTTATGCTATCTTTATCAAAATACGATTCATATTTATCATCAACATCAAAAAACCACTTTACAGGTCCAGAAGTCCACCCTGTACCTTTTGTGTGAAAAACTTTTTTACCATATAATTCAGTTTCATTTACTTCTAAGATGGCAGATCCTGCTCGTAAAAAACCGCTATAACTCATTTTATAACGCAACCATTCTCCGCTTTTAAAAGGGACTGTTTTCTCTTGACTATTAGTTGTTGTTAAGAAAAATAGCGTAAAAAATAATAGGATATACTTTTTCATAGAATTCAAACTTATAAAAAAGTAATGACAATTACCGTTCCAAAATCAAAAAAAGTCATTTACTATCAGTTTGTAAATGACTTTTTAACAATAATTTTCGGTTCTGTCTTTGCAGAAATGACTGTTTCATCTGCAACCTCAATGAAAAAATTGAGGAATAGAGTTGATTTAAAATGTTCCCCAGTTCTTTAATTCATCTTCATTCCATAGATATGGAAAGAAAATTCTTCTCTGAAATTTTGGGTGCATGTACTTACGCCAATTACTACCTCCTGTCGCTTTTAATTCTGAATCACTACCCCCAATATACTTTGCTGCGGCATTATAATGCGCCATTACCCACTTAACGTTTACAGTATAATCGTAATGACGCATTGCTTTTATAAGCTCTTCATTTTCTTGTACTTCTTTTGGAAGTTGTTTGAATTTTAAAGACAAATTAATATCATTATAATCTTCCATAAAATCAATGAAATCTCCCATATATTTTTTTTCAAAAAGATTTAATAAAGTTGATTTTTGCCCTGTTGTATAATTTTTACCTGCAGCTTGCCAATACAAATGATTATAAGCATTTTTAAAAGATGAATTTCTATCTATAGAATCTCTAAAACGAACATCAATTAAATTAATCAATTCTGTGGATGCAAATTCTATTTTCCTGTATTGTGCGCTTTGAAAACCACTTGCAGGTGTTAATGTGTTTCTAAATTTCAGATATTGTTCACGCTCCATTCCATCTGCCATCACATTAAAAGAACTGCATAACATATCAAAATATCGACTAATTCTACCCAAGTGTAAAGAAAATTTATCTGCAGAAGTTTCTAAAGATTTTGCAACTTGGTCTATTTCCCACAAAATCATTTTAAACAACAACTCATTAACTTGATGATACATGATAAAAACCATTTCATCTGGTTGCGTTGTTCTTGGTGTCTGCAAACCTAAAAGTGCATCTGTCTGAATATAATCCCAATACGTAATTGGTGTACTCCAAAGTAATCCTTCTAACATTGCATCTACAGGCACTCCTAATTTATCGTACTTTTCTTCTATTGCTTTTAAAATCTCGTCTCTTTCCATTTTGTTTGATATATAAAAAAATCAAGAAGCAAGATAATTAAATCTCGTTTCTTGATTCTAAAAATATTATTTCAATTTTAAAGCGTTCCTCTTTTTGCTTGTTCTCTTTCTATGGATTCAAACAAAGCTTTAAAGTTCCCAGCACCAAAACCTCTTGCTCCCATTCTCTGAATAATTTCAAAAAATAAGGTTGGTCTATCTTCTACTGGTTTTGTGAAAATCTGTAATAAATATCCCTCTTCATCAGCATCTATCATAATACCTAAGCCTTTTAGTTTTTCGATATCTTCCCTTAATTCATGACTATGTTCTTCTAATCTCCCAGGAACTGACCTATAATATTCATCTGGTGGCGTTGATAAAAATTCGACTCCATTAGATTTTAATTGAGAAACTGTTTTTATAATATCATCTGTTGCAACTGCAATATGTTGCACTCCTGCACCTTCATAAAAATCTAAATATTCTTCAATTTGAGAACGTTTTTTACCTTCCGCAGGTTCATTAATTGGAAATTTGATTCGCCCATTGCCATTTGACATTACTTTACTCATTAAGGCAGAATATTCTGTATGAATTTGTTTGTCATCAAAAGATAAGAAATTTACAAAGCCCATCACATCTTCATAATATTTAACCCAAGTATCCATTTGATTCCAACCAACATTACCAACCATGTGATCTATGTATTTTAAACCTGATGTCGGTGGATTGTATGCTGACTCCCATTTTTGGAACCCTGGTAAAAAAGTTCCTTTATAGTTTTTTCGTTCTACAAACATGTGCACAGTTTCTCCATATGTATAGATTCCTGCTCTTATAACTTCTCCATATTCATCTGTTTCTACTTTTGGTTCCATGTACGATTTTGCCCCTCGTTTTGTAGTTTCTTCATATGCTTTTTTAGCATCTTCTACCCAAAGTGCTACTACTTTTACACCGTCCCCATGTTTTACTAAATGATCGTTTATTGGTGATTTACTATTTAACGGAGTTGTTAAAACCAATTTAATTTTATCTTGAGTTAATACATAACTCACTGCATCTTTTGCTCCCGTTTCTAAACCTTTGTATGCATAAGATTGAAAGCCAAATGCTGTTTTGTAAAAATGTGCAGCTTGTTTTGCATTACCAACGTAAAACTCTACATAATCTGTTCCTAAAAGTGGAAGAAAATCTTGTGCTCCTTCAAATATTTTTTCTAAACCGTAGTTTACTGATTTTATTTCTTTTTTACTCATGTTTATGTTTTATAGAACAAAGATAAAGAGAGACAAGAAAAAAGATTTTTAGAGCTTATTTTGAAAGCCCATTGTCATCTTTTGAAGTTCTTGAATCTTTAATTCAATCTTTGTTAATTGTTCTTTTGTTATATAATTTCTGTTACAAGCTATGATTAATTGAGTTTCTAACTCAAAAGAAGAACCAAGAGAAATATCTAAAAAATGTGAAAAAGATTTATCTGTTCTTGACGAACCTTCTGCAACATTACTTGGAATTGAAACTGAGCATCTACTTATTTGAGATTTTATTTCGAATTTTTCATCTTTTGGAAATTCGCTCAAAAGACCAAAAACATCATCTACAATTTCAATGCCTAATTTCCAAATTTTTAGATTCTTGTAATTATGTCTTCTTCTTTTCTCCATACTCTTTATTCTTTCCTCTTTATTTCTCTCTTCTATTTCTTACAACCAAGACTTAAAATAATCTTCATCCGCAATTTTCATTGCTTCTTCTGTAACCTCTAAAGGTTTAAATGTATCTACCATTACAGCTAATTCTTCGGTTTTTGTTTTACCAATACTTCTTTCTGCTGCACCTGGGTGAGGACCATGAGGAATTCCTGCTGGATGCAAAGAAATATGACCTGCTTCAATATCATTTCTGCTCATAAAATCGCCATCTACGTAATACAAAACTTCGTCTGCATCAATATTACTATGATTGTATGGCGCAGGAATTGAATCTGGATGATAATCGTATAAACGAGGCACAAAAGAACAAATTACAAATGCATTTGTTTCAAAAGTTTGATGAATTGGAGGGGGTAAATGTATACGTCCGGTAATGGGTTCAAAATCATGTATTGATAATGCGTATGGATAATTAAAACCATCGTAACCCACTACATCAAAAGGATGAGATGCATAAACCATTTCAAAAATATCATCTTTCTTTTTTACTTTGATGATAAAATCGCCTGTTTCGTTATTAGTTTCTAGCTCATAAGGACGACGAATATCACGTTCACAAAAAGGAGAATGTTCTAACATTTGTCCGAACCAATTTCTATACTGTTTAGGTGTATAAATTGGCGAATGAGATTCTACAATAAAAAGCCGATTGTCTTCTGTATCAAAATCTATTTTATAAATAATTCCTCTTGGAATAATTAGATAATCTCCGTATTTAAAATCTAAGTTACCGTAAATAGTTCTTAGTTTTCCAGTTCCTTTATGGATGAAAATCATTTCATCGGAATCTGTGTTTTTATAAAAATAATCTGTGGTAGATTTTCTTGGTGCAGCTAACGCAATATGACAATCGGAATTTGTTAATACAATCTTCCTACTTTCTAAATAGTCATCTTGTGGTGCAACTTCAAATCCTCTTAATCTATAAGATTGAATATTATTTGCTTTCGCAATTTTTGGTTTTACAGAATATTGCTTGCGAATTTCTTTTACTTGTGTTGGTCGTTGCTCATGGTAAGAGTTGGTAGACATTCCGTCGAAACCAACTGTACCAAATAATTGTTCGTAATATAAAGTACCGTCTTTTTTACGAAACTGCGTGTGTCTTTTGGGTGGGATTTCCCCTAATTTGTGATAAAAAGGCATATTTTTTAATGTAATAATGGATTAATAATTTAATGTAAATTGTTCTTAATGAACATAATTGATACATTATTTAAATTTCTCAATAGTTACATTAAACGCTCATTCTGGATTGCGCTTTATTAAGAATTTTAGGAAGGTTAGTAAATCTATAAACATCTCAATCGATTTCGTTGTTCCTACAAATATAGTAAAAGATTGTTAGAACCTTTTTCTAAAGTCTTAGTTAAAGGAGTTTACAACACTAAAAAACTGATCTACAGGAACTAAATTACAAAAGCCAGCACCATAAAATAATTTATGATTACCAATGGGTTTTAAGAATCACCAAGTTTAAGGATTAACACAAAAATTACCCTGGAGTTTTTCATCAAAAGAAAATCGGAATTACAAATTTGTAGTACAAAATTAACAAACCAACAGCAATTACGTTTAAAATAACACCCGCTTTTACCATTTGATTTACTTTTACATAACCACTTGCAAAAACAATTGCATTTGGCGGTGTTGCCATTGGTAGCATAAACGCACAACTAGAAGCCATTGTTACCGGAATTAATAAGTTAAGAATAGGAATATTTAGCCCAATTGCAATGCCTGCAACAACAGGTGCTAAAACGGCCACTAAAGCAACATTACTCATTAACTCTGTCATAAATAACATTAACACAATTAGCAATGAAACAGTAAATAAAACATTAAAGTTTCCTGCTGAAATTGTATCTGTAATTAAAGCGACTAAACCACTTGAAGCCATCCCTTTTGCGAGTGCTAAACCACCACCAAAAAGAATTAAAATTCCCCAAGCTAATTTTTCTGTATCGTTCCATTGCAGGATAAAATTTCCTTTTTTGAAATTCATTGGGATTGCAAATAAAGAAACTGCACCAATTAAACTGATAACAGTATCGGATAATTTTAAACCTGGAAATAATTTGTTAATAATAGTTCTTGTAATCCACAGAAAAACTGTGACCGCAAAAATTAATAAAACTCGTTTTTCTTCTTTAGATATTTTTCCTAGTTTTTTAACCTCTTCAGAAATTAAATTGGCAGAGGATGTAAACACAATATCTTTACAAGGAAACATCCATTTTACTAAAACAATATAAACGGCAACAATCATAATGATTGAAAAAGGCAAGCCAAAACTCATCCACGTTAAAAAAGAGATTTCTATGTTGTATTGATTCTCTAACAACCCAATTAATACTGAATTTGGAGGCGTACCAATAACTGTTGCAATTCCACCTGCATTTGCTGCAAAAGCGATACCTAACATTATACTTAAAGCAAAGTTTTTATCTGCTTTTGTAAATCCGTCTTTATCATCAATTAAAAGTTTTATAACCGATATTGCAATTGGCAACATCACAACGGTTGATGCCGTATTGCTAATCCACATGCTCATAAAAGCGGTTGCTAACATAAAACCTAATATGACTTTATTGGGTGTTGTACCTGTAAGTTTTATAATATTTAAGGCGATTCTTTTATGAAGATTCACTTTCTCTAAAGCCAAAGCCAATACAAAACCACCAAAAAATAAAAAGATAATTGGACTTCCGTAATTTGCGCCAACATCTGCAATTGGCATTACTTTTAAAAGTGGAAATAAAATTAATGGTAACAAAGCTGTAACTGCAATATTTACAGTTTCAGTAATCCACCAAATAACCATCCAAATGGCAACTGCAATTACTGCATCTGCTTTTTCTGAAACGATTGTGATTGGCAAAAATTGAATTATAAGAAATAAAAGCGGACCAAGAAGTAATCCTATTTTTTTGGTTGATTGCATTTTGGTTGATTAATTGGTTTGCAAAATAGAAAAACTAGAGGTAAAATTGTATCAATTTTTAAATTAAAAGCATCAGTTTTTAAAACAGAGAGAAGAGCTTCTGTTTAAGGGTTTCCAAAAAAAACAAATGTTACGCTAATCAATTACTACAGCCATTTGTAGTTTGTATTTCTGTAAAAGTTGGATTATAGTTATTGTAAATTACCTTATACTCATCCGTATTAACTTCTCCACTTGTTATTAATTGACTTATGGTACATAGGTTTTTCAACGCAAGGTTTCCTGCCTTTGCACTATCATTGTTTGTACCAATGTATAAACTATTTCCTAATGAAGTTAAATTTTCTAACCCATTTAAGGAAATGAGGTTATCATTATCAAGAATACTCAAACTTTCTCCTACAGAAATGAGGTTTTCTAATCCTTCTAAAGAAGTAAGCGCAATATTACCTGCAATAATAAAATCAGAACCTACAGAAGTAAGATTATCAAGACCACTTAAAGAAACTAGTTCAGAATTGTACCCAATATTAATAGATCCTTCCACACTGGTTAGACTACTTAAGCCTTGAAGGTTCGTAATATTATTTCTTCTATAAATAGTTAAATTACCCGTAATACTTGTATACTTAAAAGCATCAACTTCTGATTGAGAATCTATAAAGATATTTCCATTATAGCCCGTACTTTTCACACAAGTAAAACTACTTTTTATTTCTTCAAATGTTGGGTTGTAGTCATTACCTTCTACAAGATATTCTTCTTTGGTTACTTGTCCGTTTGTGATTAATTGTTGAATATCACACAGATTTTTTAAACTTGAATTATGACTAAAAGTAGGACTTGTTTTAATCCTTAAGTTCCCACTTAACGTGGTCAAATTTTCTAATCCTTTTAAAGAGGTAAGAACGGGCAAATTATAAATATGTAAGTTCCCATTTACAGAAGTAAGACTTTCTAAACCACTTAAAGAAGCCAGCGCATTATTATTACTAATTTCTAAAAACCCAGTATTAGAAAGAATGCCATGTAAAGTACTTATACAAATAATGGAGTTTTTATCTTTTTTACCAATTACAGAGGATGATACTGAAGTTTTATTTAAACCATCTAATGAAGTAGCAGTAGCACTACTTTTATTCGCCGAAAAATTAGTACTCACAGATGTAAGCTTGTCTAAACCATTTAAAGAAATAAGAGCATCATTGTTCTCAATCCATAAATACCCACACACAGAAGTAAGGGCGTCTAAACCCGTTAAAGAAGTGATTCTAGGATTATTAATAATCGTTAAATCTCCACCCACAGTAGCAATATTTTGTATTCCACTTAAAGAAGAAAGACTGCTATTGTCTCCAATATATAAATTTTGAGGTACAGTAGTAAGACTACTCAGTTTGTTTATGTTATTGATATCGTTTATATTTTCACCACAGCTAATCGTTAAAGATCCATATTTAGTTGTGTATGCAAAATCATTAATTTGTGCTTGTGAGCTAAGCACTAAATCTCCTGTATAAGTATCTCCACTTTCTTCATCACCATTTTTACAAGATATAATTGCGATTGAGATACTTAAAAAGTATAAAATAAATTTACTTTGATATAAAACTTTGGTTGATATTTATGTGAAGTAAGTAGATCTGAAACAAAAAAAACGAGCCTATAAAGGCTCGTTTTCTATCAAATCTACAGTCAAAATTTGATATTAACTAAATTACACT
>JQIA01000457.1_pt1 | contig 20412 bp, 10 predicted proteins | sample 811431 | NCBI WGS metagenome assembly JQIA01 (sample SAMN02998118, study PRJNA258478) | marine sediment metagenome | biome: marine; feature: seafloor; material: sediment; isolation source: oil-polluted sediment collected from 3 locations (0.5 km, 0.7 km and 0.9 km)... | place: USA: Gulf of Mexico ...
ATCGCTATAATAAGGAAACAATGCATTATCACAGTCTTTTCTACCTGCAGTTAATCCTCCATTACTTGAGATAAACATCCAATGATTTGAATCACTTACTAAACTCATGAAAAAGGGTCTCATAAAATTACAATTCGAAATTTTATAAAAATTCTCATTATCAATTAGCACATATTCACCCTCAACATTTTCTTTTTGAAAATTAGCTTTAACCCTTCCTAAATAAATTGGATTTTGGTTCATTCTTCTATTTTTATATTTCGATTATTTATATGAAAACCTCTTAAAAAAATTACTTTTTAAAGAGGTTTTATCCATATATTTTTATTTCAATTTCTTATTCAACCATAAATGGAATATTTGCAGTTGCTGCATGTCCATTACCATCGCTTGCATAGATAAATATACGATATTGTCCTTTAGAAGGTGCTTTAAATATGAATTTCCCTTCCTTTTGGTTTATTACCTCAACTTCAATATTTTTTGGTCGCTCTTCGTAATCTCCACCATCTTGTAGATCGGTGCTTTCTGGCAATATTTCCCAGGTGTATGTAATAGTATCATTTTCGAAATCTTCAACTTTAATAACAGCAGTATATTCTTTAGCCGAGCTCAAAATCACATTGTCATAAGCCGTTTTATTGTCTAAGGTATACGACTCAATTTTTGGAGTTCTGTTTTCTGGCCATTTATGATTCCAAACATAATGCATTACATCAACAGATTCAGTTTCTTTTCCATCTTCCAAAAATATTCCATACCAAGTTGGTGTACGTTCTTGCTTTTGCCCCCATAAGAACACGTATGAACCAATGCACTGAAGAGAATCTGCAACAATTCCTCCTTGATATCTGCTTAAATAATTTGCTGCTTTTAACGTGCTATTTTCTTCAATTGGAACCCCCCAAGAAGTTTTAGGTACTTCCCAATGGCCTGTTGCTCCCCATTCTGTCACCATATACGCTCCTTCCCATCCAAATTCTTTTACCAATTTAGGTAGATTTGGAAGGTCTCCATACATTTGTAAAGACAATAAATCCAAATCTGAACATCTCTCTTTTATCAACGAAATTTCTTTTTTAGAAATTCCAGCCAAACTAGTTGTTGTTAAATGATTGGTATCTATTTCGTGAATCATTTTTGAAATATCATTCACTGCATCCCAAACTTTTGGATTGGTATATCTTAAGTTTAGTTCGTTCCCAATACCCCACATAAGTAGTGCTGGATGATCTTTTATAGGCAATACTTCTTCTCTAATTCTATCCAACTGCTGTTGTACTGATGTACTATCATTGTAATCAAATCCATGACGTTCTCTGGCTACTTCAATACCCATAGTCACTTTCAATCCATATTTATGAGCTTCATCTAAAACTTCTATTCCTGTTCTTTCTCCATTATTTACTCTCCAAGTTCTAAAAGAATTTCCATGATGCTTTGCCAAATCAGCAATTTTACCATATTCTAAGCCTCCTCCTTTAATATAAAAAGGTTCATTATTTACCAGTAATTCAAATTTTCCCTTGGTATTTACTAAAGTAACTTTTACTGGCGCATCAGCACTTAATTTAGGAGTTGTTTTTTGTTGGTCTTTACATCCGTATGCAAACGAAATGATTAAGATAATTACAAAAATATTTTTCATTTTTTTCTTCTTATTTTATTAATAATTCTTGAACTTCTTCTAGTGTTTTTCCTTTGGTTTCAATCACATATTTGTAAACAAACAACACCGATAAAATGGCCATTCCTGCATAAATTGCGAATGTTATTGTTGGTCCTAAATTTGTAAGTTCCCAAGGGAAGAATTGTGTAACAGTATAACTTACAAATGAATTAAAGAATCCAACTATTGAAATTGCAATTCCTTTTACATTTCCTGGGAATATTTCTGATAACATAGTCCACATTACAGGTCCTAATGAAATAGCAAATGCTGCAACATATAAAAGAATTGCAATAAGTACCATATTGGCATTAATGCTAATAAAATTTTTAACTTCATTTTGTTTGAAAGCTAAAAACTGGGTTTCATTTAACTTGGTTTCAACAGTTGAAAACAATTCATTTTGAGAATTAAATGTGGTTCCATTTAATTCACTTAAAGCTGTTTTAATTTCTGGATTTCCAATTTTTTCAATGGTCGTATCATTAAATACGTAGGTGGCATTATTAAAGGCTAGTGTTGCCATTGATAAGGCTATTGCCATTGCAGTAGTACCAATAATTAACAATGGTTTTCTTCCCAATCTGTCAATTAAATAAATAGCTACAAAAGTGAATACTAAATTTGTAAGACCTACTACAATTGCTTGTAAAAAAGAAGCATCTGTACTACCTCCAGCCTGTTCAAAAATGGTTGGCGCATAATAGAAAATTGCATTAATTCCTGTGATTTGTTGAAAAAATGCCAATCCGAAAGCTATTATAATAATCACCCTCATTCTAGAGCTAAAGAAATCACTAAAACTTCCTTTGGCTTCTTTTTTAGCTATTCCTCTTTCTATTTCAGCTACAGTGTTTTCTGCAAATTCTTCTCCACCTATTTTATGCAATATTTTTTTTGCAAGTGCAATTTCATTTAATTTTTGGATGATCCATCTTGGACTTCTAGGAACTAAGAACAACGCAAAAAAGTAAATTAACGCAGGAATAGCTTCAACTCCAAGCATCCACCTCCAACTATCTACCTCAATATCCATTAAAAAATAATTAGAGAAATATGCTACAGAAATACCCAATACAATGTTTAACTGATTTAAAGAAACTAGGCTACCCCTTAATTTTGGTGGTGCAATTTCAGCAATGTATATTGGTGCTATTAAAATAGCTCCACCAATACCAATACCTCCAATAATTCTTGCGATTACAAATGAAATATAATTTGTTGCAAATGCCGACCACAATGCTGAGATTGTAAATAGCATTGCCGTAAAAATCAATATCTTTTTTCTACCAAATTTATCACTTAAAGGTCCGGCTGTTAAATTCCCGGCCATAGCTCCAAAAATGACACAACCAACTGCAAAACCAAGTTGCAAGTCTGTCATTTCAAAATAGGTTGTTATACCGCTTATTGCTCCAGAAATTACAGCACTATCGAATCCCAACAGAAAACCTCCCATGGCAACAATAAGACTGATAAATATGGTATATGATTTATTCATTTTAATTGTTTTGATTAATTAATATTTTTAGGTGTTAGAAAGAACTATTGTCTGAATAGAACGTGGTAATGCACTTAGATTTGCACTTTTTGAACACATTGATACTGTAAATGATACTTGTTCATCTCCTTGATTCATCACTACAATTACAATACTTCCATCTTCATTAACAAATGCGGTGGTTAATAGATTGTTTGCTGTTGAAACACTACTTATTCTCTTTGCTCCAGGGCGGATAAACTTAGAAAAATGACCAATGTAATAATAGGTGTTTGTAAAGGTTAATTCACCTGTTTGTGTATCGGCATGTACTGGTGCAAAAACCAAATTACTCACATGATTAGGGCCCCCTGTTTCATCTAATAAGATGTTCCAATCTGTCCAAGCTACGGTTCCATTATTAAAATCATGAATCATTGCTTTTCCGTATCTTTCAGGTAATTTCCAATCGTTAATTCTAGTTAAATCATACCCTTCATTACAGCCTTCAGTAAACATTAATTTCTTGTCTGGATATGCCTCATTTACTTTCTGAACATTGTCAAACATTGGTTTTCCATCTTTCCAGTCTTCATACCAATGAAATCCTGATCCCCAAGCGTATTTAGAAGCTTCTGGATCAGAAAAAATAGTGTTTGATCGTTGAAATAGTAAATCTCTATTATGATCCCAAACAATTATTTTTTTATCTCCTAAACCTTCTTTTTCTAAAGTTGGGCCTAAAAAATTCTTTAAAAAATCACGTTCTTCTTCTGCGGTATAAATACAAGATTCCCAACGTTGTGTTGCCATAGGTTCATTTTGAACAGTAAGACCCCAAATTGGAATTCCTTCTTTTTCATAAGCCTTGATAAATTTGGCATAATAATTTGCCCATGGTTGGTAAAACTCTTCTAATAGTTTTCCTCCTTGAAGCATATTCTTATTAGATTTCATAAATGCTGGCGGACTCCAAGGACTCGCATACATTGTTAACTTTCCTCCAGCAGCTTCAATGGCTCTTTTGGTAAAAGGAATTCTAAATTTTCTATCTGGAGCAATGTCAAAAGTTGTCAACTCTTTGTCTCCTTCTTCTATATACGTATAACTAGCACTTGAAAAATCGCAACTATGAATTATCGTTCTTGCTAACGAATATCCAATTCCTTTATCAACACTGTAATAAGCATCCATAAACAAATCTTGCTTGTTTTTAGGTAACTTATAATAGGTTTCTGCAGAGGCATCTGTTAACGCTGCTCCAATTCCCATAAAGCTTTGAAATTGAATATTTGGATTTACTACAATATCTGCTTCTGTTTCCAATGGTTGTTGAACCTCATTAAATACTATGGGTCCTGTTTGTGTCAATCTCAAATCTGTATTTTGAGCTGTGGTAAAAACACTACTTTTCATAGCTGAAACTTCTAAAATTGCCAATTCACTTTTTTTAGGAGGCTCACTACAACTAACCATTACTAGAAGTGACATTCCTAAAACAGTAGCCAGTTTTATTTTAAAATATTTTATTTCTTTTATCATCTTTACACTATTAAAGTTTTGAGATCAAACAAAAGCACTATTCTTTACCCTATTTTCACTCCAGATATATTCCCTTTTGATGAATTTATTGTTTATTCAATTAGCTATGGTGTTAAAACACTTAGCATACTGTACATAAAACTCAAATACGGTTGTTATTCTTTTGGTTAAATCTATTTACTGATATACTCGAACATAATCTATCTCCATTGTTGATTCAACAAAATTCGGGTCAATTGTTCCACCAAAAGTTCCACCCATAGCAACGTTTAAAATTAGAAACTGAGGAGCATCATAAGGCCAAGTATCACTATTTTTAGTTGATGGATTGTACCTGTAATGTTCTACATCATCAACAGTGAATACCATTACTACATTATTCCATTCTAATGCATAAATATGAAATGCTGTTGAAACATCATCCAAATATTGATCTCCATGATTCACAGTACCGCCAGAACTGGACGGAGTGTGCATAGCACTTGAAACTGTTCCTTGTCTTATTCCAGCATGTTCCATAATATCGATCTCTCCACAAGCAGGCCAACCAGCTGTTTGAAAATTAGCTCCCAACATCCAAATTGCAGGCCAAGTTCCATCTCCCGAAGGTAATTTTGCGCGTACTTCAACTCTACCATACGTAAAATCGAATTTACCCATTGTTAGCATACGTGTTGAAGTATATTCCGCACCAGAATAGCTTTCCTTTTTAGCAATAATTTTTAAGAACCCATCTTCAACAATTACATTCTCTGATCTACTTGTATAATATTGAGATTCATTATTTCCCCAGCCTCCGGCGCCAATATCATAGCCCCATTTAGAACTATCTGGACTACCATTGGTGTCAAATTCGTCAGACCAAATAAGGTTTAAAAAATCAGGTGAGACAAATACTGTCACATTTTTTGATGTACTTGCTGAATGTCCTGTACTAGAATATGCTACAACTGTAACCGTGTAATTATTTGTTTCTTTTTCGGTAAATGTATATTCTACACTTCCATTTGAACTAGAAATTTCAGTACCATCACCAAATCTAAAGCCATAAGAAACCGCATCAGTAGCTGAGGCTGTACATTGTACAGCGCCTGTTCCGTCTCCGTTTGGATTATCGGTATCTACACCAACAACAGTTATTAAAAGTGAAAGATTAGACGGAGTAATCACCTCTGGCTCAATAGGTGGCACATATGGATCATCATCTCCACCGCCTCCGCCACAAGAAATTAACAGCACAAATAAAATCCCTAAAAAAGTTGGTTTACTAAAAATATGTTGGTTAAACATGATTGTTTTAAATTTTACGAATGTGTGAATGCACTATAAGAATCGTAAAAGAAGAAACTAAAAGTTCCTCCTTTTACGAAATTATATTTAGTCTACTGCTATTAAAATACCAAACCAACCAAGTCCGCCGGCCCCAACTGTTCTAATAGACATTTCATTTTCTGATCTTGCTAAAATTGCATATGTGTGGTCTCCACCTACGTAGAACCCATGATTTCCAATATTAGAGAATGATAATGTTTCCTGACCTCCTGGAGCTGATAAAGACCAGCCCTCAGAATAATCGTTAAAAGGGTAGTTTACAAACTCAGCATCACCATTAGGTGTTAAACCTTGATCACCATCTAATTCGGCAGTCATTGGATCTGCTTTACCATACATGGTTCCATTGGTTACGTGTGTAAATGTTCCATCTACATTAAAAATAAAGGTGTCATCGTATGCTCCATTTCCGTCCTTATCATAAGGTCCTGCAGCCCACCAAATTGGTGCATCTGCATCAGCTGGTCCAACACCAAAATGTCCTGAAGCTTCTGCTTTTAATCTCCATGTTCTAGAACTATCAGCAGTTAACATTGTTAGTAAATCTGCAGGTGGTGCATATAAAGCTAATACGTCTACTTCAATAGTAGTACTAGAAGTCACTCCACCTGTTCCAATTGCTAATACAGTAACAGCATAGGTGTGCGTCCCAGTATCTCCAAAGTTATATGTCTTCTTACCATCAGGTGCCATAGATTCAGCACCATTTTGAATAAATTTATAGGTAATTACATTACTTGCAGTTGCAGTAAAGTGAACAGTTCCAGTCCCATCTCCAAATGGATTGTCAACATCTAAGCCTACTATTTCAGCTGTAATTTGTACGTTCGAAGGAGTGACAATATCCCCAAATTCGAAGTTTTCTTCTTCACAAGCACTAAAAACAAGTGCTAGTGAAAGAAATGTTAATATATATCTAAAGTTTTTCATTTTTTAAATTTTTTAATTACTACCAAAAGTGATGTTATCAAAATAAATTACATTGTCTTGAGTTCTTGCATCAAAATCTGGAAATATTATTATTTGATCAATAACTCCTGTTATACCAGCTCCTATACTTCCCGAAAGGTCAAAGGTTAGCTCTTCCCATTCATTAATTTTTGTATTGGCAACTTTAACTTCAGGCTGTGCTTCACCATTTGCTTCAGCAAATTTTAATCCTACATCACTAATAACTGTTTTGTAAACCATAATTTTTACAATGCTGTTTGATGAATCAAAAGTAAAAGACCCAATATCAGCTCCGTGTAAAGTTTCACATCCTACCCATGGTTGACCTGCCTGTAACGCTGTAATTTTCGCTACAGTTGATGACGTATTAATTCCTGATGCATCTGGATTTCCTACAATTTCTACTGCTGGGTTTGAGTCATTTTCAAATACTGACCAAGTCCAATCTGCTCCAAATCCATCAACTTCAAAATCGATAGGATTGTATGGTGCTGTATCACCTGTACCGCCACCAGATCCTTCTTTTATAAGTTTGAAAGACCAAAATACTCCTGTACCTGTTTCAATTACAAGGCTCATAGTATTATCGTTATCTGAAAGCGTAATATCATATGTAATTGATGTTGGTACTGCAACATTAGGAAGCTCTCCAGCATTATTTGCTTTTGGAATTCCTAAATATGCACCTGTTCCATTAAGAGTTACTGTACCTGCGATATCATCATATGTATAGGAAGCTGCTCCTAACCCATCATGTGGAGCTACCGGAGTTCCACAAGCATCTGTTGTTCCTTGCCAATCCTCTAGCCAAGTATCAATTCCTAACACATTATTGAATGATCCGTCTGCATTAAAAACATATGTATCATCAAATAAGCAAGCTCTATCAATAACAGCTTGTGCATCACTTGTCCACCAATTTCCTGCACCATAGCTATCACCTACCATTAAAGCTCCTGCCTCTGGTATTAATTTCCAAGTACCAACTAATAAATCAGATGATGAGTTTACAGATACTTGCTCTAAATTGTCAATATAATAGGTTCCCGCAACCCATTGACCTCCATCAATAAACATTACCATTGAATTGTATGAACCAAATGTATCTACACCTCCTGAATTTGGCCAGCTATAATTAGCAGCAGAAAAATCAAATACTAATTCAGACCATCCTGTTTGAGTAATTGTTTGAGCAACCTCAACGGCGTTATCTGTTCCATTTTCAAATTTTAATAATACCGTACTTCCTGTAGTAGTAGAGTAAATATCTAATTTGATTTGTTTGTCAACACTAAAATCAACAGCTTCATCTAGGTCTAATGAGATTCCTTCCCACTCAGCACCTGAATTTGTAATCATCCCTACTGGGTTACTAGCACTCTCTGGATCTGCATCAATTGCAAAACTAGCCCCGTTAAAGGTTCCAAATGTTTCACCATCTGAATCAAAAGTTAATGGAAGTGTTACTGGTATTGAAGGTGCTCTATAGAAGAAGATATTGTCAATAAAAACAGTTCCACCAGCCCAAGGATCTCCCACTAGTTTCAATTGAAATATTTCACTAACTGTTAATCCTTGATCTATATAATCTGAAATAGGAATATCAATACTTGTCCATTGATCAGCTGTTAAATCACTCCAAACTGGAGCTTCCGTTGAATTTCCATCTTGTCCATTAATAAGTGACGTTTCCATAGCTGTAACATTTGCTGTCCAAACATCCATATGTAAAAATTCCATTGCTGAAACATCAACTGATGTTCCGTCTGCCAGTCCAATTCCTTGGTAGCTTAAATTGATATATTGAAGCATTAAATCTCCATCTAAATCAAACTCAGCAAAACCACTTCCCTGACCTGATTGTCCCCAATCTGGATTGTAGTTCGTTCCTTCAATAGTTGCATAAGCATCACCGTAAATAGAAATTACATCAGCTGCAGCTCTACTTTCAGGTGTTGGAGCAGATGCAATAGGTTGTAATATTGCAGTTGCTTCAAAATCAACTGTATACTCAGTTGTTGCAATTGCTGCCCCTTTTGCTACTACTCTAATTGTATATGTTCCTGCTTCAGCGTAAGCATAAGAGGCCATATCTCCAATATTTGCCGTAACTGGCTCATCATTTCCTTCTTCTCCAAAATACACATCAAATGATGCTGCATAATCTGCAGTTGCAGTTACGTTTACTTGTTTAGAAACTGCTACATCATTTTCGATGGTAACTTCTAAGTTTTCAGGAGATTTGAAAGAAATTACTAATTCTTGAGTAACTTCTGTTTTTAGTCCTGTAATACCTTTTGCTACTATTTTAACAGTATAAGTTCCTTCAGCATAGGTATGTGTTGTATTTTTACCTTGGTCAACTTTAACAGGACTTGCTGTTTCGTCTCCAAAATAAATATCATAAGAGATTGCTCCTTCACCGTTAGGTGTAATGGTAACAAATCCCGTATTGTCTTGTGTTACGTTATAAAGCGCCGTTACGTTTGTTGGTGCTACAGCGGTTGATACAAAATCAACGCTACCAAAGTCATCATCTTCACAACCCCATACAAAGGTTATTAGTAAAATGGCACTTAAAAAATATTTTAATGCTTTCATATTTTTAAATTTTAATTTTTAGTATCCTGCGTTTTGCGTTAAACCTGAAATATCAACTTCTTGTTGAGGGATTGGGAATACTTCGTGTTTTCCTGCTGAAAAACCTGTAATAGTACTCACTGCTTCTCCTGTTCTTACCAAGTCAAAGAATCGATGTCCTTCCATTGATAATTCAAAGTTTCTTTCATCCCAAATTGCTTGTGTTAAATTAGCTCCGGTTGCAGAAATATTATGATCTGAATTTCCAAAAGCACGTTCTCTTACTTGATTTAAGTAATCTTGTGCTTTGGCATCGTTGATACCTCCTCTATTATTTGCTTCAGCAGCCATTAGCAATACATCAGCATATCTAATAGATCTATAGTTTGTCAAGTAATTTAATTCCGTTTGTGCTCCACTTTCTCCCGCTCTAGGAATATATTTATTGTTAAAATATCCTGTATGCTTGTATCCTTCTGCATAACTAGCTCCAGTATCTTCAGCAAATGCCTCAATATCTAATACAGAAGCATCTCTTCTAGTATCTCCATCTTCAAAAGATTCAAACAAAATACTTGATGGCGTGTTAAAACTCCAACCTGATGCATAAGTTGGTCCGTCATAGGCTCTTGGTCCATTGTGAATAACTCCAAAGTTCCCTTCAGTACCTTGAGGAGTGAATCCCCAATCCCACCAATTAGATGTATTGGCATGTTGAACTTCAAAAACAGATTCAGATCCGTTTTCACCAGTCTTTAAAAATTGATCTCCATAATTTGAGACTAAACTAAATACACCAATTACATTTTCAAGTGTAGTTGCTGCTTCAGAAAATTTATCTTGATATAAATATACTTTTCCTAATAAAGCCTGAGCTGCAAATTTAGTGACTCTTCCTTTTTGTGCTTGTGCAGTTGGTAAAGCACTTATCGCATTTTGAAGATCTAATTCAATTTGTGCATATACTTCACTTTTTGAGGATCTTTCTAAAGTTCCTGAATCACTAGCTGTCAATCTAGATTCTGTAAATAATGGTACATCACCAAAGAATTTTACTAACTCAAAATAATAGTAGGCTCTTAAAAAATAAACTTCACCGTATAAGGCTGTTTTATTATCAAACTCTAGTTTATCTTTATTTTCCTCCAAATAATTTGCTCTGTTAATACCTTCGTATAACCATTTCCAAATTGATGTTAAATTATCGTTATTTGGATTGTGAGTCATATCATCTATTTGTTGCAATCCAAGTACATCGGTAGCACTTTCACCACCACTAAAAGAATTGTCAGAAGCAATGTCACCTATTAAAATATTCAGGTACATCCATTGCAATGGGTCATAAGTTCCAACCACAGCTGCTTCGTAATCGTTTGCTGATTGAAAATATACATCAGCTACTATTTCATAATTCTCAACAGCTTCATAGTCTACATAGTCTGTACAAGCTGGCGCTAAGAAAAATAGTGCGCTTAAAATTGTTATATGCTTAAAAAATTTCATTGTATCTATTTTTAAAATTTAACATTTACACCTACAGTCCAAATTCTTGGTTGTGGGTAAGATCCTCTATCAATTCCTGTATCTAATACTCCTGAAGAAATTTCAGGGTCGTAACCAGAATAATCTGTAAAAGTAAATGCATTTTTTACTTGTCCATATACTCTAATTTGTGTAAATCCTGTTGTTTTTATAACAGATTCAGGAAGTGTATATCCTAATTGAATATTTTTAATTTTTACAAAACTTCCGTCTTCAACGTATCTGTCTGAAGCGCGTCTGTTATTATTTGTATCAATAAAAGTTACTCTAGGTTCAGAATCACTTGTTCCCTCACCAGTCCATCTGTCTAAAGTAGCAGCAAAACGATTTGTAAAGTTTAAGTTTCTTTCGTAGGCTCTATAAATATCACCTCCAACTGATGCGTATGTAAATACATTAAAATCGAAATTTTTATAATCTAACGATACATTCCATCCAATGGTAAAATCTGGGAATGGATCTCCAATTTCAGTTCTATCTTCAGCATCAATTTTACCATCGCTATTAATATCTGTGTAGCGAATATCTCCTGGCTGTGCACCATCTTGAGTTGCATGAGCATCTATTTCAGCTTGATTTTGGAAAATACCATCAGTTTGGTATCCATAAAAATAACCTGGACTAAATCCTTCTTCAAATCGAGTTAATGTTGTCCAAGGAATTCCATATCCTCCACCCCAAATAAATTTATCTCCATTGTTTATTTCTTCCACATTATTCTTAGAAGCTGTAAAACTTACATTTGAACTGATGTTAAAATCATCAAAATAGGTATCTCTATATCCTAATGTAAAATCAAAACCAGAACTTTTTGTTTTCCCAATATTTGATGCTGGATATACAGGTGTACCTAGGTATAATGATAAGGTTGGATTGAACAATAAATCATCCACCGTTTTTACAAAATAATCAGCTGTTAAAGAAACTTTATTATCCAGTAATTTTAAATCAAAACCTACATTGTATTGAATTTGATTTTCCCAAGTTACATCTTCATTTGGAATAGATTGTAGTGTTGAACCACTTACAATGTTACCATCGAATGTATATTTTGGAAAGGTTGAAATTCTTGAAAATTGAGGACTAATATTGTCATTTCCAACAGAACCATAACTACCTCTTAACTTCAGGAAGTTAATTGCATTGGATTCAAAAAAGTCTTCATTTGAAACTACCCATCCAACAGATGCCGATGGAAAGAATGCAAATTTATTATTTTTACCAAAGCTTGTAGACCCATCTACACGACCTGTGAAAGACAGTAAATACTTCTCTTGAAAATCATAATTGATTCTTGTGAAGTAGGATACGTTTCTACTTTCAAATTGCCAAGAACCAGATGTTTGAGATTCAGCATCTCCAGTTGCAGCACTTACATCTGCATATTCCCATGAATTAAATGGAATATCTTGTGCATGAGCAGTTACATTATCTCCAGAGTTTTTCCCAATAGAAAAACCTAATACTGTTTCAAAATTGTGATCTTCATTAATTTGAAAATTGTAATTTCCATACAACTCATAGGTATAACTAAAATAGTTTGTTCTAGATTCTGAAACTCTATTATGTGTAGAAGTTTCTTCACCTTCTTCATCAACTGTTACAATTGGTGATAAATCTGAGTGTGCTGTTGTACTATTATGCCCAACACCATAATATTGTAAAGGCGTGAAATTTTTACCATACACATCTACATATGTATATCCAAATCTTGATGTAACTTTAAAATTATCTACAATATCATATTGTAATTCTAATTTACCTGAAAGCTTATTTGTTTTTCCTGCATTGTATGAATTATCAATTTGAGCTAACGGATTTTTAATTTCTTGTGTAATAGTATTGCTAATTCCAAAATCGCCATTAGCATCGTAAGGAGACACCATTGGATCAAAATTCAAGGCATTTGACAATACACTACCAATATTATTTTCAGATAAACCACTGTTTTTAATATTTGCATAACTCGTGTTTACAATAAATGTTAGTTTATCAGTTAAACTAGTATTGAAATTTGCTGTAAAATTAGCTCTGTTAAAGAATGATTTATCTCCTCCTCCAACAACACCTTCTTGTGTTAGGTATCCTGCAGAAAGGTAATAAGAGGTTGTTTCACTACCCCCTGATGCTGTAAAGTTATGCGTAATAATTGGAGCATCAACCAATACTTCATTTTGCCAATCAGTTCCAACACCCAAGCCTGAAATGTCAGAAAAAATTAACCCTCCTCCTGAATTTACACTTGCTTCATTTAATATTCCTGCGTATTCACTTGCATTTAATACATCAATGGTTTTGGTAACTTCTTGAGTCCCAAAAGATGAATCAAAGCTAAACGTTGTTTTAGTGTTTCTTTTTCCTGATTTTGTTTTAACAACAATAACTCCATTTCCTCCTTTTATACCATATATAGCAGATAAAGCAGCATCCTTTAATACATTTATAGATTCAATATCGCTAGGGTTTAATGAATTTAAATCGTCTAACGACTGTGTTACTCCATCAATTACAACTAGTGGGTCTGTTCCTGTATAAGAAGGAATTCCCCTAATCAATACTGTTGGTTTTGAACCAGGTGAACCACTTGAAATTACATTTACACCAGCTGCCTGACCTTGCAATGCTTCTTCTGCTCTAACCGGCTTTAAAAGTTCAATACTCTTCTTATTTACTAATGATACTGAACCAGAAATTTTACTAACTTTTTGAGTCCCATATCCAATAATAACAACTTCATCTAAACCTTGAGTGTCCTCATTAAGTGTTACATTTAAGAAAGAGTTGTTATTAATTACAATTTCATTGGTTACAAATCCAAGATAAGAGAACTCTAAAGTTTCTCCCTTTTGCACATTGGATATTGTAAAATTTCCCTCGAAGCTTGTTGAAGCTCCTTTTGATGTGTTTTTGACAATTATTGAAACACCAGGTAAAGGTGATCCTTCAGCGTCAACTACAATTCCTTTTATTTCATAGTTTTGGGCATATCCAAATACACCTACAAAACATAGAAAAATTGATAATAGAAGTGATTTCATATAATGATGAATTAAGTTTTAATAAATGTATGTTGAAATCCTAGTAAAAAATAAATTATTACCTATACAAAAAACATACAGGTTTTTTTTAACACCCTTCAAACCCTTAATTATAATAGCTTTTGGTTTGAAATTAGCTATGCCACACCATAACATTTGGTTTGGATAATAAAGTTTAAAACACCTAACTACAACCTTGTAGTTGAGGTAATGTTGTGGTAAATTCATTATTTTGAGGTTGTGATAAAAAATTAAATAGCCAAAATATAGTCTACAAGACTCTTTTCATGAGGTAAATTCATTTTTTTTCTTAATCGATACCGTTTTATTTCAACACTACGAACCGAAATATTAACTAATGGTGCAATTTCTTTTGAAGATAAATTTAATCGTAAATATGCACAAAAACGTAAATCATTTGGTGTAAGATCTGGATGAAGGTTTTTTACCTTTTTTAAAAAATCTTTGTCTGCATTATTAAAGGCTTTTTCTAAAAATTCCCAATCTTTTTTGTTGCTAATATTTTTGTCAATTGTTTTTATTACTTGTTTGTTAACTTCTCCTGAATTCTCGGCTATGAGTTCTTTTTTAATTCTATTTAGAATCTCATTCTTTTTTACAATACTCATTGTAGAAATGGTTAATTCTCTATTCTTACTTTCAATTTCTTGATTCAACTGATCGTTTTTTATTTGCATCAATTTTTGTTCAGATTCTAATTGAGCTAGAGCAATCTCTCGTTGTTTTTTCTCTAGTAACTTTTGACGTTGTTTGTTATAATGACGCTTATTCACAAGATGAATAAGGTACAATAATGCAAAAAACAAAACTGAATATATAAGTAACATTAGATTAGATAATGCAAATGGTCTATCAACAGAAAATGAATAAGATGCAGTGTTCTCAGAAAGGGTATTCCCAATTTGAGCCATAACATTAAATGTATACTCGCCGTACGGTAAATTTTTAAATGACGTTGAAGAATTTGTAGACCAGTCACTCCAGTTATTATACATGCCTTCTAACTGATATTGGTAGTTAACCTCTGTATATTTATCAAATTCAGGAACGCTAAACGAAAAATATAAATTGTTTTCCTTGTATTTAAACTCATTCGTATTTGTAAATGAAACTAGGTTTTTTTCATCGTTAAGAACACTTTTTTCGATAGAGTTAATTTCAACAATATACTTTTTGTTTGTTAACTTTTCTAAGTTTAAAATTACATACCCTCTTGCAGTTCCAACTAAAAAAAGTTGCTCTTTTAGATGTGTTAAACTTTCATAACCAGCTACATCTCTCCTTAACGATGCAGGTAATGATATTTTAGTGGTTTTTAGTATATTATTTAATTTTCCCGGCGAAAAAAACAAAAGATTTTTTTTTGTAAAACCCCACAAAGTATTGGTACTAGTATCAGCTATTAACTTCCCTGAAAAATAAGTGTCATTATCGAATAAACTTCCTGATAGAATAGAGTCCCTTTCAAATTTTTGTTGTGTTTTACTAAATTTATAAATTCCATCCTTTGAAGTGTACCACAAATTATTTGCATAGGTTACTAAACTTGATTTTAACCCTTTTGGTGCGCTTTCCTCAGTAGCATATTTTACAACTTTTGAGTAGTTTTCACTTACTTCTATTTTAAATACACCTTTATACTCATGACTTACAAATATTTGGTGGTCATTTGTAAAATCAAAAAATTTACTTGAAATATCAAACCCTTCAATTTTATTTCTAAACTGCCATTTATTATTTACTTTTTCAAGAATATTAAGTCCGTTATAATTTCCTTGTAACAATAAACTCTCATTCTTTTGAATAGGTTTAACTCCCCAGGTTCCCTGAATGGAAGAAATTAGTGTTGCTTTGTTTTTATTTACGGTAAAAGTTCCTGTATCATGTCCACAAAATAAGGTTTCATCACAAACATCTAAAGACCACACTTGACCGTTTGTTCCTTGAATAAAGTTAAAATCGTTATTTGTATTTAATTCTTTATAAAATAAACCTTGATTTGTTCCTAAATAAAGATAATTTTCAAAGATAGCTGAAGCGTAAACCGTTCCCAATTTACCTTTAATATCATTATAAACACTAAAAGGAGAATTAAAATTAACCACACTAATACCATTATCCAAACCTAGCCACAAATTATGATCTGTATCTTCGAACATAGATAACACCGTGTTATTATGCAATCCTTTTTCTTGATTAATTTGACTAAGTATATTTCCTTCCTTACCCAAGTGAAAAATACCGTTTGAAATGGTTCCTAGAATAAAACTACCATCTTTAAACTGGGTACTACTATAAATACTAATTGATGAAATAACCTTGTTCGCTTTTATATTCCATTTAGAAAGACCGCTTTCATTTAAAAAATAAAACCCTTTCAGTTGTGTTTGAAATAGAATTTTTTTGTTAACAGAAAAAATATTAACTAAAATATTATTTTTTACAATTGGATGATCAGAAATTAAAACAGCTCCTCCGTTTTCAATTTTATAAATTCCTTTAGTTGTTTTTTGAAAATAAATACTTTGATCTACTTTAAATGCTTTTGTAAGCGCGGTTTCAGAATTAATTACAGAAAAAGACCCATCAACTGTGTTATAAATATAGATACGGTTAAGTGACTGAAACAAAATCCATTGATCAAACTCAATTATGTACCAAAATTGTTCATCTTCAATTAAAGGCTCTTCTAGTTTGTCACTTAAAGAAACATATTGCAAGCTTCCAAACTCATTCTTTTCCCAATAACCAAACTCCATATAACAACCTGTGTATATTTTGTTATTGATAACATTTACTGAACGTATAATTGTATTGTTAGGGGAAGGATATAAATGCCAATTTGACCCATTAAATTCTAGTAGTCCACTGTTATTGGCAACATATATATATTTATCTTCAGCTTGAGAAATTGCCCAATTCTGATTTTCAGCACCATAAATTTTTGGTGCATAATTTTCAACAGGAGGTAGCTCTTGAGCTTCTAAAAAAGCAGAAATCAAGAGCAACAAATAAAAAAGGGTTCCTTTAATAAATTTCAATTGCTTAAAATTTGGTGATACAATAGTACGATTTTTCTTGCACTTTATATAAAGTTTAGCGCCACTTATTTAACAAAAGCCAACTACTAAAAAGGAAATACCCAGCCATTCCGTTTCAGTGAAATTCACTTCAAAAATCAACCGGGGTCAAGAATTTTTAAATTGTAAAAATTACATTAATCCTTTATAATACAATTTTTAACTTGATAGATGGTCTCATGAATTGTTTTCGTTTTATTTATTCACACCTCAAAGCATCAACCGGGTTTTTGCTTGCCGCTTTAAATGTTTGCCAACTTACAGTAATAAGTGCTATAATTAATGTGATAATTCCTGACAAGGCAAATATCCACCAACTGAGGGTGGTTTTATAGGCGAAGTTTTCAAGCCAATTATTCATTGTATAATAGGCAATTGGAGTGGCTATTACAAAAGCTACTGCTACCCATTTTACAAAGTCTTTGTTGAGCATGGTTAGTATTTCTGATACCTTGGCTCCGTTTACTTTACGGATACCTATTTCTTTTGTTTTTGACCTAATGACATAGGAAATCATGCCATATAATCCAAGGCTTCCAATAAGAATAGCTATAATGGCAAATAACTGAATAAGATTAGATGTATTCTTCTCTTCTTTATACAAAGAAGCTATCTTTTCGTCAAAAAAAGTGTAATTCAAAATGTCATCCGGAAATACAGTATCCCATTCGGTTTGTATTATTTTTATCGATTGCTGATGTCCAGACTGCTTTAATGTTACTGGATTAATTTTAACAGCCATTTCGTTGATGTTAAATGAAAGATTGCTAAATATTACATTCTCCATACTTTTTTGTAACGATTGCGCATGAAAATCCTCTACTACTCCAACAATAGCAAATTCTGTTCCATTGCCTCCATATTCGATTCTTTCACCAATAGCATCTTGAGGATTATTAAAACCAAGAAGTTCGGTCAATTTTTTGTTTACAACTACTTCAAGATTATTTTTTACACGCGAAAAGTTTCGTCCGGCAATAAATTTTAGTTTGTATAATTTCAAATAATCTTCATCTGCGCTTTTCAGGTTTCCGTAATACTCATCTTTTTCGATGGTGGGATAGTTGATGACATTATTAACTTTCCAATTAGCTAAAGGACTACGTGTACCAAAGCTTACCATCTCAATCCCCGGATAATTCAATAGCTTTGTTTTAAGTAGTTCTAATTTATCCTCATTCGAATCAGGGAGAGTGGCTAAGAGGATAGCCTCTTTATCAAATCCTAAATCTTTACTTAAAAAGTAGTTTAATTGTCGGTTCATTACTAAAGTTCCTATGATTAAGACGAGTGAAATAGTAAACTGAATAACGACTAAAGTTCGTCTTACAGATAAAGGTAAGGGCGAAGTTTTTAAAGAAAGTGATGTTTTTAAGGCCACATTGGTGCTCATTCCTGCAATAATCATTGCAGGATACAAACCAGAAAGTAATCCAATACTTGTTGCTACAAGAATTAGATAGATTAGCGTGTTGGGATTTGTCAAAAGACCCAGATTCAAACCATACCCAATAATATCTTCAAGGTAAATTAAAAGGAAATGTGCAATAAAAATTCCTATAAGAGCTGAAATATAACTTATGAAAATAGATTCTAAAAGAAACTGAAAGATGGACTGAGCTTTGTTTTCTCCAAATATTTTCTTGATTCCAATTTCTTTAAATCGCCTTGTCGCCTGAACGGCTGATAAATTAATAAAATTGATAGAAGCGATTATAATTAGGAACAAGCCAATAAGACCAAGTATCATTAAATTCTTAGTAGAAACCTGTCGTTTATTATAGTTATTACATAAACCTGAATGTAATTCAGAAAGTGGTTGCAAAACATATTTCTGATCGAGGGTATTATTGCTCTTATTGTATTTATTATAGAAAGCCGGAAGCTGATTTTCAAAATCCGATACCGATAATTCGCCCGACAATAGTAAATAGCAATTGGTTGCAGAATTGCCTTCTTGCCAATCTATTCCTTCTTTAAAATACGGATTTGATATCGTCTGATCTTTATAATTTGCAATAATTTTGAAGGGGAGATCGGTATTCTTGGGAGGATCTTCTATAATCCCGCTAACTTGTAAAGAACTCTTATTATTGATAATTAAAAAGCGATTTAAAGCTTCCCCAACTTCCTTTGTGCTTAAATTAAAATACTTTTGTGCTAGTGAAGAACTAATCACCACAGATCCCTTATCCGCTATAGCTGTGGAAGGATCGCCTGCTAAAAAATCAAAATCAAAAATCTTAAAAATATTGGATTCCGCATAAACTAGACCCGTATTTTCCTGGTATTTTTGGATGCTCCCATTATTGCTTTCAATACTTACTTGACATTTGGCAGCATAGAAAGTCATTACAGCATCAACTCCTGGAAAATCATTTCTTATAGCGTCTCCTAAGGGATGTACCTGAGCTCCATAATATTTTACCCCTTCAATAGGATCTTTATACTCATTAATCAATCGATAAACGTTTTCGTAGTTTTTATGGTAGCTATCGAAACTAGATTCATAAGCGATAATTTTATAGATAACCAAACTACATCCAATACCAATAGCCAAACCCCCAATATTAAGAGCTGTATAGGTTTTATTATTGTTTAGATGACTCCAAATGGTTTTAATTATTGTTTTAAACATAATACTATATTTTAATCGATGTTATTATCCGTTTCATAAATAGATTTTTACTCATATCGCAAGGCCTCTATAGGATTTCTTGTAGCTGCTCTATAGGTTAAACCACTTACGGTAAGCAATACTATGACTAATGAGATTATGCCTGCTAAAACAAATACCCACCAAGAAAGTGCAGCTTTATAAGCAAAACTTTCCAACCATTTATTCATACCATAATATGCAATTGGAGTAGCTATTACAAAAGATATTCCCATCCATTTTATAAAACTAATATTTAGCATTTTCATAAGCTCTGAAATACTTGCTCCATTTACTTTTCGAATACCTATTTCTTTGATCCGGTTAGTTATCATAAAAGAAGCCAATCCCAACAACCCCATACAGGCCAGAAAAATGGCTAATGCAGCAAAAAATCCCATGAGTTGAAAAGTCTTACTGTCTTTTTGATAACCTTGCTCCAGAATTTGATCCAAAAAAGTAAATTCAATGACTTCATCGGGATAAATACTTTGACAAACATCTGTTAAATCTTTTTTTAC
>JQIA01000459.1_pt1 | contig 20391 bp, 52 predicted proteins | sample 811431 | NCBI WGS metagenome assembly JQIA01 (sample SAMN02998118, study PRJNA258478) | marine sediment metagenome | biome: marine; feature: seafloor; material: sediment; isolation source: oil-polluted sediment collected from 3 locations (0.5 km, 0.7 km and 0.9 km)... | place: USA: Gulf of Mexico ...
AAGGGCGCGAAGGTTGGTAGCAAATCGGTTCAAGACGAGATCTCCGTATTACGTCGTTACGTGTTACTTCGTGAGAGTAATCTAGCGTGAGGTCGTTTAAACGTCAAGCACTATCTTCGCGTGAGCACCTACGTTATGATGGGCCATGTCTGAATCCACTGAGCAAGTTAAGGTTGTACGTCGGTTGCGCGAGGCGCGGTACCTCTTTTGCCACGTACCAAATGGTGTTGAAATTACCGAACGCGCTAAGCGTCGGATCCGTGCAGAAGGGGTCCAACCGGGTGTCCCTGATCTCATGATCTTCACGCCACCTCCGAATAAGCCTGAGTTTGTCGGCTGTGCTCTTGAGATGAAGCGTGGTCCGGGCGATGGTGCATTGCGACCAAATCAGAAGCGTTGGGGTGCTGATCTGCAAAAGGTGGGTTGGGTGTGGATCGTGGGCTGGGGCGCTAAGGACGCTATCGTGAAACTACGTGAACTTGGTTATCAAGTTTAACCGTCATCCTCTTCCAACCAAGTCAACACCGCGTCTAGCGCGCGGCCCTCTTCTGAATCTTCTGCGCGCTGCAACTGCTGATAGATCTCGTCATAATTCAGAGATGGGCACCAACCAACACACTTTCCCACCTCTTGCCCGTTCTCTCGCATGTATACCTCAGTCCCTTCCCAATCAAGCACACACCACACTAAGTGGTTTTCTACCTGCATAGGCTCTGACCGAATGTGTTTGCGCTCTTTAGGAGGTCCACACATTAAGTTGTCCCACCAACTGGTCTCAGGAGTCCAACGATGAAAGAACCACTTCGTTTGTTTGTCCGCAATCTGGCGCGCTTGCTTATTAGTGAGTCTCATCGGTCTTCTCCAAGCAAGCGATCCCGGTACGTACTCACTCGGGCTGCTGCTTTTTGCACATACGCAACCTCTGCGTGTGGGAGTTTTTCCTTGCCCCGCAAAAGGACGTGCCGCCCGTTCTGCTCTAAACTCGCTAGCTCGCACCAGCCCGCGCCCCACGTAAACTCGTACTCATCATAGGTGTCCTCATCGATCCACGTAAAGATGACTCCCGTGGGGTGATACTGAAGATTATCACTCATCTTGATTCGCCGCGTATTCATCGACCAAACGCTTTGCTTCTTCAAACGCCCAGCGCTTTCGCTGCTCACGTTCTGCCTCGACGTACTTGGTCACGTCCTCGATCTCCGGTTTCGGCATATCGTGATGGTCTTCGGCTTCCCGCCACATGATACCATCATAGCCAGAGTCTTTGAGTGTCTGGAGTGCTTCGCTCTCTGATGGCGCCCCTACTTGGTATGTAGCAAACAAGATATGTTCAGCGATTTTTACTTGAAAGAACGGCATGTTTATCCCTCCTTAACTACGATAATTTGCTCTTGAAAGCCCGGGTGCTGTCTAAAGTAATCAGTGTCGTTAGTAATAATCGAGTCAGGCAGGAATCCGTCTGTCTCGTGCTCCGACGCAGGCGAGTGTTCAAACTCAAACTCAGGTGTTTGGGTGTACGCTAGCGCTGACTCCGCGTTTTTCGCCTCAACATGATAGGTAACGTACCGAATAGAGATCGGTGTTTCAATGGTGTAGACCGGCATGGTTACGACCACATCGAGACGAGCAGCCAGCGCGGGGGTTCTCGTTCCAAGCCGACCTTCTCACAGAAATCCATGAACGCAGTGATCTGGCCTTCGGAGATCTCCGAACTGATACACTGGTCAACCTCTAGAACATCTCCTCGATTAGCGGTGTGAACGTGCCCCCTCAGCGCCAGCAAATACATTGGGCACTCATGATGGCAATGTATCACGACCTCTACAGGTACCTCGGCTATCGCTTCACGAAGTGCTTTGTAATACACCGAGAGTACTTCGCCCTCTGCTGGTGTAACATTCCCCCAATCCTTTGGTTCTGGGCAGTCGATGTGTACTCCGAACATCTCAAGCAGCCAATCGTCTAGGTCATCATACGTCTCCGCCCAAGGCGTGTCGTTCTCTTCCCAAGGCGTGTCTACGCCGTAAGCAAGAATTGCGTCTGTGCTAGTTCCCATTATTCTTTGTCTCCTTCGTCATCAAAATCGTCGTAGATCCAGTTGTTGTACTCACAGTCGTACCCCGCGTCAATGCACAACTGTTCTACAAGTTGAACGGGATCTTCGTTCTCTAAAAATTGACTCAAAAACGCCATCACGCGCATACCGTCGTGCTTTACCGCGCACATGAGGTTGACTTGAGCACCTGCCTGCAATAGTGGTAGCACACTCTCAGGTTCCTGCCACACAGGTTTCTTGTGCCGGTCTTCATACTCGTAGTACCTTGTGTGCTCCTGCTTCCCAACCTCCCACTCAGCGACGAGTTTCTGGTGGTACTTGTACAACTCGTCGCGAGCTTCCTGAGCGCCGTCAATATCTATCTGCTCATCGAAGCCGTAGTAGTTATATAGCGCTTTGTTTTGATCTGTTGTGAACTGTACGCCGTCTTGGTAAGTACCTCCAAAAAAAGCAATCGTAGAGGCATTAGAAGGTGTAGCGGTGACAATACTTTGTTTACGTGCTGTCACGAGAGCTCTCCGATCAAGCGTTCGTACGCGCTCTCTAGTGCGTCTTGAAGTTCGACGATTTGCTCAAGCGTCAAAACCGTGCTGACGGTTACGTGTGCCGGTGCGTCTGCGATGGTCAGGGTGATCTCGTCAGTCTCGCTATGCACCAGTACGGCGACGGCCCCGAGACCTTCGCGTGTGGACAGGGTAAACGGGATTTTACGTGACCTGCTCATGGTTGGCCATCCTCGTCGTTCCCCAACTTTACTAGATACTCAGCCATCTGTGCCGCTCGCATCGTCTCAAATGCAGTGTGGTCGTTATACAACGCATTTTCCAACAGGAGCATCAGGTCCTGTGCATCTTCCCGAGAGAGGATTAGTTCCGCCTGCCCTGAAGAGGTATGGCCATCAGCATACAGAGCAAAGCCTTGAGCATGCAAGGTCACCGCAACATCTCCACGGGTTACGTCTAGTTCATATAGCGAATCTGTGCAGCGATTAGTCGTTCGGATCATAGTTATTCCTCGTCGTCCTTATGATGAAAACGGTAGTCGAAAGCGTCTTCAACCCAGCCGTCGAAACCCCCGACATCTCGAAGAGGCTTGCTCAACGTCTCTTTAATATCGAGTACGTCGGCGGCTGTCAAGCCTTTCGCCCAAGAAGTGTTCACAAGAGCAGGCGTGAGGCAGCCCATATCACTATCGTCGTCCACAATGCAGATGTGTGCATGCTCAGGAGTTTCAAAGCCCAACTCAGGTTGTGTGAACATATTCCGAACCCAATCTTGGATCTCTAGGCCGCGTCCCATAGGCAAACCGCCTGCATCGCGTGGCGTGATACCACAGAAGGAGCCAGTCCTGTCTACGAAGCGCCCTTCAACGTGCTGGGCCAGCTCTGGTCCGAGCTTCTCACAGATCAGGCTCTCCATCTCGCTGTGCGTGTGTGCTTTACGCCAACTAGAGGACAAGACAATTCGGAGATCTCCAAGATCTCGGCATAGGCCTGCGAGCAGTTCACAACGATCAAAATCGAGCATGCCGAGCCACCAGTCCTGCTCAGAGACGTGGCCTCCGAGGTCTTGGATGGTGTCTGCGCTGTTGAGAACGCCGTCGATATCTAGGAATAGGAATTTCATGATAGGTCTTTCAGGTTAATCAGTATGTACTACCGGTTATAACGCTCATTGCTAATCCTAGGCCAGAGCACACCGCGAAAAATAACAACATCCCGAACACGTTCATTACAGCCTCCCCCAAGAGGGAGCACCATGAGATGGTTCCAGTTTTTAGAGATACCTAATACGGTGAAGCCCAAGGTGCCTACACAGCCTGCTAGCGCCATAAGCCGGTGGTACTTCTTATCGAGGTCAGTTTGCATGATAGGTCTTTCGTTAGTCGAGTGAGTCTAGCGACCTAGGATGAGCCACAGCACGATTGCTGCGGTACCGAGAGCACCGAGAGCGAGCCAAAGCTGGTTCGCCGTTAGAATGATCTCCATGTGTCTCCTCGGTTGTATCGGTTACCCGATGAGTTTGTCGGCAAAGCCGAGTTTCTTAGCTGCTGAAGCGTACATATAGCTCTCGTTGCTGAGCAGCCGTTCGATAACCTCTTTCGGTTGTCCCATATGCTTCATGTAGAACTTACGAATCCGCTTGTGCATATCCTTGCTAACCGTGGTCATATGCTCCCGTTCCGCGTGCGTGTACCCGGCGTAGCCACCTCGATGCTGGTGGATCAGCACTCGACAGTTTCGGTCAAGAATACGTACAGCACCTACCAAGAACACAGCGCACGCACCACTAGAGACCAAACCTCTGCCAAGTGTCACAATGTTCCCAAATTCTTTTACGACGCTCGCACAGGCAAACGACTCGTCTACCACGCCTCCTGGGCTGTTGATCTCTAACAAGACGTGCTCTTGCTCACGCGGACGTGCTTCTTGTGCTGCGTGTAGCGCTACACTCAGACGGTGGGCGGCACCGTCATCAATCACGCCAGAGAAATACACGGTGCCGCCAACCTGTTCAATACGTGTCTCGTTCATGTCTAGCATCGGGTACTCTCCATGAGCTGCTGTAGACCGTCGTGGATATGGTTCTTAGTGGTCGGTTCGGTGAGTAGAGCTAGCGCGTCCTCAACAGTCAGGCCACACGCTGGGCATTCGTCGCTCATCGGCGGGACTTGAGCGCCACACTGAAGGCACTCGACATACTTTTGTTCATCCATGGAGATACTATGAACTAAGGAGCGTCGTTTGTCAAGCGGCCACAGCACACACAGCAAAGCATACGGTACGAAGGGCAAGTGGTGCGGCGTCGGTTTGCTACTCCATGCCAAACGCGAATCTGGTCCTGAGCCTCGTCGTCACTTAGCCAGAGCAAACTGACCGGCACGCGAATTGGTAGATCCTGGTCAAACAGCATGTCCCAGACACGAAACACCTGTTCCTTCTGATACCACTTGATTTCGCCGATCATACCCGAGAGTGGACGCATGGTCAGTGGTTGTGCCTGCTTCACGATGTGCCGAACTCGGTCACACACGAGTTTCCAGTTCGCCTCCTCAATCGTGCGACGTTGCATAGCCCACGCTCGGGCAGCCAATGTATGTGTCATTACGCGTCGTTGCATCAGCGTTAGTGAGGTGCTCATATTACTTGCTCTCCACAAGCAGTCTCCTCCGGTGTTGTACGCGTCCCACGTATAGACACAAACCCGCTCACGAGGGCAACCAGCGCAAGTGCAATTCGCGTTTTCTGTGCCTAGATCTTCGTGGGCACGTCCAAATTCTACCATGCGTGCTTCGAGTTCCTCATCCAGCAACGCTACTACGCGCACCGTGTATTCAAATCGAGTGCCGTTCTCGTCATCGAAGTTCGCCGAACCATCTGGTTCAACCACGTCGTACTCCGTTGGGTGTGGCATCTCATCGTCCCAGTAGATGGTCAAGAAGTCTTGCAACTGCACGATGGTTCCCGTGTCCTTCGCGTCAGGAAACCCGTCATCTCGAACGAAACAGACTCGATCTCCGTGCTGCAAGTTCATCGCTTCACTCGAATCGTCATGGTGTCTTCGTCCTGTCGAGCAGATACGCCGTCCAGACTGTCCACCTCGTCTACATACGCATCAGGTAGGTCTTTGGTATCTACCTCATACTCATCGTAGTCTTGGCTCTCGTCGTCGTCTTGCTTCTTGCTGAACCAACCCATGCTGTCCTCTTTCTCGTTGTCTGACGTGCAGTAGTTATAACGTAGTTCAGTTTAGATGTCAACTAACTTTTGCGATGATCTCTGCCTCAAAGAAGACCCAAAGATCGTCAACGAACAACTCCGTGCCTCCGTTAGCCCCAAACTTCACGCGCGACCCAACGGGATAGAAGTCTACCGCGCTAGCCGTGACCGTACCATAACATGAGCGAGGTACGCTGAGTTTAATCAGCCCAGTCTGCTCTGGTTCGTCAATCTTGACAAACAGCTTTCCGCGCGTCGGTCGTAGTTTCATGCTTCTCTCCAAATGATTTGCTGTACAACACGAGGCTTCATCAGACAGCACGTAATCTCGTCAGGCTTGTGTCCCTCAAACATCTCGTCACTGTACTCGTAAGATTCGTAGTATTCCAGGCCCCAGTAGCGTTCGTCGCCTTCTAGCTGAAAGGTCAGTTGGATGTCGAACGTCTCGTTTCCATAGTCGTTCAAGATTTCTTTGTCTTCGTGATAACCAAGGTCCTCCAGAACGACCGACTCCGCTTCCTCGCGCGTCAAGGTCAACGTGTTTCCGTCAATTCTCATGCTTGATCTCCTTGTACTTCGTCAAAACAACATCGTACGCCTCGACAGCAACACAAAGCACCTCGTCACCAATCATGTCCATACCGTCATCCTCATCGGCACCGTCTTGCATCTCGGTCAAACCACGGCTGTAGTTCAGAGCCCAGAGCCGGTCTTCATACCGAAACACGGTGGATCGGTACTCCATCCAGCGCCCCGAGTCCTCCCGCGTATCCGCGACACCCTCAATCCCAAGGTCGCTCAAGTCGTAGTGGTTGCCGCTGATATCGTCAGCAATCTGACGTGGTACAAATAGTTTGTGTCCTTCGATTCTCATGCGATCTCCTTGTCCAGTTTACTTGAGCCGATCTCAACTTCAAATGCTTCGAGTCCGTCTTGTGCCAAAGCGTACCAGCGCTTTTCGTGCATAAACACGATGCACTTGTGATCTTTGTACATACAGCGCGGCTCGTGACGTGCTCGTAGTTCGTCTGCTCGTTCTTGCGTGAGCGTCATGCGTCCTCGTAAGACCAAGCGTAGTGCTCTGGTAGATCCTCGTTTTTCACGTCCTGAATCCAGGTGACGGATAGCCCTTTAGTCTCTCGGTTAGCGATAGCAAAAGCTAGCCGCTTGGCTTTGATAGACGCCTTATGTCGAAACGCACCGCGCCCTGACACAATACGAACCTCGTCATAGCCTTCCATAAGGTCAACTAGAATGTTCCCTTTTAGGTGGCTCAGAGCATAGTAGGTGCAGAAAGCCGCCCAACTTTTTGGCCAAGGGGAACTTGATTGGCGCGGGGGTTGTGCTCCCAACCAGACAGCGCATTCTCTCTGGATCTGGCCCATAGCCTTTGTGCTGTTTATGATGATAGTGATTCGACTCATGGTCAGTCCTTCGTGGTCAAAGCGTGAAAAAGTTTTAGGGTGTCGCGAATGTCAGCCAAAGCTCGGTGCGCCGTCTTATTGCGCTCAACTTTGAACTCTGGCTCGAAACAGCGACGAGCAATGAGTAGGCTTGTAACATCCATTTGCTGATAATGCAAGTGGTAAAACAAACGAGGCATGTGGACTTTGAGCCAGCGACGGTCATAGTGGACCGACGAACCACACAACACGAGATTTTCGAGATCTCCGATCCACTCCAATACGCTCGACTCTACTTGATAGACCGTCGAGGATGAACGTAGGCACGCGTTAAGCAGCCCGTTCTCTTCGTGCATACCACGCGCCCCGTTTTCCAGTTGGTAGCCGTCAGCAAGGGCACACGGAGCTGAGAAATAGTCTGTCTCTTGCATCTGCTCATTTACTTTGAGTGCCGCGACCTCTAGAACCTGCGCACCGTTAGCAAACTCATTGAGACCCGTGTTTTCCAGGTCTACGAATAGCAAGTTACTCATGTTCGACCACCAACCGCTTAAATGCGCTCAAAACTGCGTCATAGGCTCCTCCAACAGATGCAGCAGTTCCCTTTGCTTTTACGTACTTCCCTCTTGCATTGAACGTGTACACTTCCCACTCTTTTGTCTTCTTGATCACATGTGCCGTCACGCCGCAGAAGTCGACAACGGAGATCACGGGATTCCCTCCCCAGTTCAGATAAGCATGACCGTATCGGCGCAGAGCCATCAGATGTAGGCTATTTGCTAACTTGGGCTCCAGCCCAGCGTACTCCCGCACCATGTCAACAGCGCGCTCGTCGCGTGTGAGATCGATAACTAGGTATTCAGCACCTTCTCGGTCACCTCCAGGCTTGTCCCGCTGGTCTACACGGGTCACCACGAACTTCTTGTGCCAGCGGTTGTTTCGCTCAGTAGTCTCCATCAAACACCTGCTCATCCATCGTGTTGTCGTCTTCGTCAATCGCGCGTACCACGGTTCGGACTAGGCGGCGCTCATTCAACTCGTAGAGAACATGCGTAGCAGCGTCGTTTGCGTCAAGCGGCAAAAAGTCCAATCGAGTGTCCAGCAAATCTAGTACGGCGTCAGCGATGGCGTGCCTCACGTCGTTCATGCTTGTTCCCTGACGTACTCAAGCGCCTTTCGTTGTGCGTCCGCTGCGTTAATCGCCGGTCCAGATTCCACCGTAGCGTTTCGCCACACAGCCCAGTGCCGTGTACCTGCACACAAGGTGTAGCCGTCAACCAAGGCAACCTGCTCACCGCCATCATAAAACCACTTGGGCGTGTTGCTACGTGTAACGGCTTGCAACTCAACAATAAGATCCAATGCTTGGTCAACGCTAATCACCAAGTCCTGCCACTCGTTGTCCAGGCTACGCGACGCAATCAATACGCCGTCGTCATGCTTTTCTGCGGTCATCATTGGCCCGTTCGTGCTCATTGCATAACTCCTAGCGCAGTTCGCGCAATATTCTCTGCAAACTTCTGAGCCTCAACAAACGAGTCACACTTAATCCGTAGCCCTCCTTTTACGTTCAGGTATACTTGTAAGTTAGACACAGTGATCTCTGCAACACGCCCAAACCCCTGGCGGTGGAGGTCAGATCCGATCCAAACGTACCCAGCGGGCAACTCACTGTCAGGACCTTGCGCAAATTTCGCTCGCGTCTTACGCAGTTGCTCTTGCAACTCGGAGATCTGGGCGTTAACAGCGTTACGAGAATCACACATCTCAGCGAAATCTTTTGCGCAACAAATCAGTTGTTCTTGTAACTCTTCTTGACGCCGGTGTGCGGCATCTCGCTCTCCACGCAACTCGGAGATCTCCGCTTTCAGTTTGCCAATGGTGCCGTTGAACGTGTTCAACGTGCCTACATGTGCGACAGCGATGCCGGTATTGAACACCTGCTCAAACGCTGCGTGAAGTCTCTTGCCTCGCTCGAAAGGAGAATTAAATTGAATCGCCTCAGCCTTGAGTTCCGAGATCTCTGTTTGCTGTCGAAAACTATTTTCACTCAGAGTGTTGTACTGGGCCTTACGTCGATCAATCTCACCAAGCAGTAGTGCGTTCTGCTCATGCAGTTCTACAATCTGGGTGTTTTGGGAAACCACTTGAGATGCTGCTACACCTTCAACCTCTGCACGCTTTTCTGCTGCCTTTGACATCTCAGCAATCTGCTTGTCTTTGGCATCTGCGTATTCCCGATATTGATTGAGTGACTCTCCCAAACTCTCGATCTCCGTACGCGCGATCCTCATGAGGTCGTGATAGCCTTGGCGGTATCCTTGTTCGGGGGCATCGTCAAGCAACCGATTGCGCTCAAGAATCGCGGCGTCTTGGTCCTTCAGCGCAGCCTTTTGACGGATAATCTTCTCTTGCTGCAACTTGATCTGCTCGACCAACTTGTTGACGTGCAAGCGCTGTTGGTCTGCTGCAAGATCTACACGAGCGATCCAGTTGAAGAAGTCGTCACCCATCTTAGGTGATACCAATTGTGCGAGCGCCCGGTAATCTCGGACGCGTGTGATTAGAGGTGCTTGCATAGATTTCACGGCCTTTCTAAAGGTTTCTTGTAGCGGGGTCCAGTTGATTCCAGTCAAAATGTCTGACATTCGCTCAGGCATTAACCGAGTTCCTCAAGGGGATCAGAGGGGTCGATGGTTCGTGGATTTTCAAGACGCTCGATGCGTTTTTCGAGATCTCCAATGTACTCGATCAAGTGGAGGTTCGCCGTCACCAGAGTCTCGAAGGCTTTCAAAGTGACCTTGTTCTCTTGGAGCGCTCGTTGTGCTGCTAGTCGAAAGCGTCGGGGGATGTCGTGTTCCAAAGGAGTCCGGCGTGGGTTGTATACATCGTCGAGCCGGCGAAGTTCGGAGGCGTTAAGGTCTTTCATGTCAGCGCATCCAATCAGGAGTATCTGGTGTTTGAAGCACTTCGATGTGGTACTCAGCGTCGTTAAGACGCTCCTCAAGCGCTCCGATTCGACCCGTTGCCTCCTCAATCTCGGAAAGCAGCATGTCGCAGATTAGTAGGACTGAGTGCAAGGTTCGCTCGCTGTTGCTCTCGTCTACATTAATGAACGCACGAACGTCGTCGAGGTGTTGTCGAAGGGTAGGAATGCTCATCAGCCCGCCAGCAGGCTATCGGGACCGTACGTGCCGATGAGTGCATAGAAAGGCAAGAGGCGCAAGACCACACGAGCATCACCGCTTACAACAATCAAGGGCCGCTGCTCATCAATCAACTGCTCAGCGCTCTCGATAATACTAGGCGTTTGCCCGCAGGAGATCTTGAGTACAGCAACGTCACCAAGGTCCGCGCGCACATTATCTAGCCGGATGCAGGGCGCGGTGTCGATGTCTACCTCGTGAGCCTCGAACTTGAGGTCTTCGGTGTGCATACCGGACCACCGACCGTGCACGCCTTCTGCAATGACCTTGACGCTACGGTGGTGCGATACGTTGAGCCAGACATTCTTGAATGCCTGCGTTGCTCGTCGAGCGTTGGGCTCAAAGGCGTAGACCTGAGTTGACGGGCATTCATTCGCGAAGAACACCGCATCGTGCCCCTCCGAGGCACCTACATCGATATACGCGCCGACACGTTGCTCAGCTTGAATGGCGTCAAGAAGAGGCTGGTTGTTGGTGCTGAGGCGAGGCGAATCGTGAAAAACAGGCATGTGAGACCTTTAGGTCAGTGGGTGATGTCGGTAATATAAGGTATCAGACTTTAGATGTCAAGTGCAATCACGCAACCTCATACCCAATGTCCCGCAATACCTGCTCGTGGTCCAGCGTTCCTTTTTGGGAGCCCTCCATCTCCAGGGATGAAGTCCAGTTGCCCTCTGCATCTACGGGGAACAAGTACGTCTCCGGTTCTCCCATCACTGTGGCTGCGCTGACCTGGACATACATTTCCCCGTGCCAAGGCGGGTCCATCAGATAGGTTTTGGCCTTGGATGTGCTGACGAAGGAGGTTACAGGAGGATGGTCAATGGTGAGAATGGCAATCATGAGATCTCCGATTTTCTTTTGTTAAGAGGTGATTGTGTTCAGTAGTCAAAGCTTTCACGCTCGATCTGCTCCCGGGCTGCAATCTCGTACTCTGAGAATCGACCGTACACGATGTTGACTCTGCAAGGGCCAGCCTGAACGTGCGCCTGGAAGTCCTGGTCACCGTCGTTTAGGATATACCAAGTACGGTCCTGGTCATCCCGCTGAGCCTTCGCGACCACCTTGTGTCCGCTCTGTGCTACGCACTCACGAATCTCAGCTCGGTGGTTTGCGCTGCTCACGATCATTCCGATTACGACAGCAGCGACCAAAAAGACGCCGATACCCCAGATTACGTTGTCTCCGTCGTTGTTATGCATCCTCATACTCCAAGTAAAACTTGAGAACCTCGTACGAGATAGGCAGGGTCTTGTTCTCCGCAGAACAACACGAGCAACTGCTCTCAGTGTATTTAGCCTGGAGGTAACCCTCACTGAAGACTAGCACGGCGTCATAGATGCTTGGATGCTCAGCAGACATGTACCGCTCAAAAGCGTTCTCAATAGGCTCCAGCGCTGTCAGCAATCCATAAAAACTATCACGCGTCATCGTTCTCTCCCTCAAACACGTCATGCAAAACGTTCATTGCATCGTTCACCAGCACATCCCAGTTGAGGGTCTCGACATCCTTCAAGATCTCGCGCAAATCAAGCAGCGCCTGCTTATACAAGTTACGTTCTGTACGCAGAACTGCTTTAGTTGGTTGCTTCATTGTTGTTCTCGCTTTCAGTTGGTTCGCTGTGTTCAATACCATACTTTTTACTTAACTTCCCAATCAATTTCGGACTGTACCTGGGCCGCGAGATTAGGGAAGCAGAGGACCAGGACGCCGCCTAGACCACCCTCAACGCCCCAAGTCGATGCTCGATATACATTAGGACTTTCGGACAGCGTGAGCGCCAAAGCCCCTCGGTCTGCCTCATGCAGTTCCAGCTGCACCAGCAGGGATACGTAAATGTTCTTGTGAACCTGCATGTCGTGCTCTCTTTCGCGTTCTGTGTGATGCTAAACGAGCATGCTCGTTTATCGTTGTCAACCATATTACCGAGATCTCCGATCAACTTGGTCAACGGAGATCAGGGCTATTTGATTAGTCAGCTCTTGACGAACTCAACGAACCAAATGGTCAGGGTGATCGCGAAGCTCCAGGGAGCCGTGATGACCAAGAGAGGTGGTGCTAGCATCAGGCCCAGAGCAAGCAGTGCGCCAGGGTGGCCGTTAATTACACCTTCTAACAAAATTCCAATCATGTCAATCATGAGATCTCCGTTTCCGTTTGAGGCGCCAGCTCCGCATCCATCGTGCGTTTGATGATCATCAAATCCTCGTACAACATGTGCGACCGCGCTGCTCGGTAGATAAAGAACAACAGCACGCCCACACCAAGAGTACCGTAGATCCCTGTTGGTCCATAGGAGAACCCACCCACGATGCCCATAATAACGGTCGCCATACTTAGAATCTCGGCTGCGTTACGCATGTGCTCTTTGTGCTCCGAGACCTTGTTGTTCGCACGCCCTTTTGCTTTCTTCTGCGGCGAGGCTCCGTACCAGTATTCTGAGAGATCGACTACCATGTTTCTCACCGCTTTCAATTCGTTCTGTGCTTAGTTTGTAGCACGGTTCGTTTTAGATGTCAAGTGCTACTTGCTAGTCGGGTACTATTGCACATTGTAACGAGAGGTGAGGCGTTGCAAAATGGGCTCCAGATTTGCCAGAGCCTCTTCTCTTTCGGCGTCGTCGCGAGTTTCTTCCAGATATTCTGCGGCAACGACGAAATCACCCCAAGTAGGGGATTCCCCGAACGTGTTTTCTAGGTCCTCTGCCTGCTTGAGATCTTCAACACAAGAGTAGAAGCGGTCTTGAATCAGGTGGTTGCGTGCTTCTTGGGCGTACTTTAGCGCAGATTCTGCGTACCTAGTAACTTGTGTTTCGTAGGCTTCTCGGCGCACATCGTCCAGACCTGTCTCCCAATCACACCCCGTCCAGGTTGGGTTAGAGATCTCCGCGTTGAGGACTTCAATCAGGGTGGTTTGTGCCGTCTTGATGTTCATGTGCGGCTCGCTTTCGTTGTTCGTCTAACGTGCAATTGTTATAACACGAGGCTATTTAGATGTCAAGTGCTACTTGCTAGTCGGGTACGATTTGCAGAGATCGCGTTCATCTGACGAACTGGCGATGGTGCAGGGGTCACAGTACAGGTCCGTCGTGTAGGTGTAGCCCGGGATGCCTCGCGCGCACTGCTCGTCGTACGTCGCGTTACCGTTGCAGTGGTAGACGCAGGGACTCGGGCCGCAACCGGCGATGAGTAGTGCGACGATGATCAGGTACTTCATCCAACAAATCCTGAGATCTCCGCGACCTTTACTAGCCGTTCCATCTCAAGGGCCTTGATCGCGTCCTGCTCGTTACGCAGTAGTTCGTCTCGTTTGGCACGGTGGGCTACTGTACAAGTACCAATGCTGCCTCCGTCGTATGCAAGCGCAACAAGTTCATCTGGCGTGTAGACCACTAAGTCCCGTCCTCCTTGGCTTCCTCGTGGGACGATTACGACTTCAATTTTTTCGGCTGTCATCAGGCCATGTACACCTCCGACGTAGGTGCGAACAGAAATGGCTTGGCTGATTAGGTGTAGTAGGAGTGCTTGCTCGTCCATGCTGTCGATCCTTTTTCGTTGTGCGTTCTTTGTAACACTAATGTTTATCGTTGTCAACCATATTACCGAGATCTCCGAACAACTTGTGATATAGTTGATCAGTCGATCAGCGTCAGAGCGCCGTCCGTGACAATCTCGTCGGTATTGACAGAACCACTGTACACGAGCAGGGCCGTGCGAGCCGGGTGCTGGGTGAGTTTGGTTTCACGGAGCTTGGCGTTCAGAGAGCGTCGGATAGCCGACCACCACCAATAATGGTCCTTGGCCACATAGGCTCCGGTCTCTTTCGCTCGAAACCGAACATTATGCTCCCACTTAGGGGCGTACTCAAAGACGTACTCCACTCCTGCAAGCGTGGTTGTAGGGCTCGTAAGAACCTCCCCGGTCTCCATACGATACTCAACGGACCAGCCGGCTCTCCCCTCCAGGTCGCGCCAAGCACCTCGAAGCAACTTGTCCTGTTCTCTCTTGAGCAGTGCGGGGCCTGAATCCGGGGACGTTACCGTTGCTTGCGCCATCTTGAGTACCTCAATGAGTTTGTCGTGTGACTGTGTTGCTGTGTTGCTGTGTCGTAGAAACCAGTAGTGTGTCCGTTGCCTTCTGCGTAGAACTTACCAGCAATTTTCGCTACGCTGGTGCCCAAGGAGTGAACCGTTGGGGGCTCAGCTCTACTAAGATGCCAACCTGGGCCCATAGCAGTCAACAGAGCACGGGCATCTGGCTGCTATTCCGTCCAGGCTTTCTTAAAATGTGGGGACAGTGTTATCAATTCTGCAAAACAGTCTGGCAGCGATGTCTTCGAAACGTCTTGACCGCTAGCGCTGAGTGTGAACCCCGATCCAAAAGCGTTGACGGCCATGTGCAGGACAGTATGATACGCCTTAAACCCATTGCTGGTCCAATCAGCCCCCAGATCCTTAGCTAGCTGTATGGCCTTCGCCTTGTTGGCTTCGTGGGAATCACCTGACGTGTAGTAGTTTTTCGGATCTAGATCAGGGAGCACGTCGACCTCCAGTCCTTGTGCTTAGTTTGTAACACGGGTTGGTTCGAATGTCAACCATATTACCGGGATCTCCGACCAACTTGGCAAACGGAGATCAGGGCTATAGATGTTAAACTGCCCCAAGCGGGATTCGAACCCGCATACCATAAAAGGCGGGGATTTTTAAGATCCCAGTGTATATCCAGTTCCACCATTGGGGCGTAAGCACGCTTGACGTGCTAAACAATGCTAAACTTCAGTTAAACGCGCTCAGTTCGGTTTCGATCTGCTTGTTCGGCTTCAATACGTTCCGCCGCGTACTTCGCATTGAGTGCAGATCCACGTTTCAAGGTGCGGTACAGCCAGATACCCCAAAACACACAAAGAAGAAGGGTGCCGATGCTGAGACCGATGAGAAAAACCAGGAAATCCATGATGTTCTCCGTTTCGTTGTTACGCTTGATTGCGTGCTGTTGTTATAACACGAGTTGTTTTAGGTGTCAAGTGGTATTCAGTTAAACGCGCTCAGTTCGGCGCCGCGAGACCACGTTTGAATGAGCAGTTTACGAGCGTAGCCGTGCATGAAGCCCGTGATTCCATCGTAGTCTGCGAGGCTCGCTGCTTCATCCACGTTCTCCTGTGTGAGCACATCGTATCGCTGCATCAAACGACCCCAATGCTCTGCGTACCGGATGGCTGCTGCACCGTAGTCACTCTTGTTGCACTCCTTCTGATCCTCCCAGAGTTCGCGATCCACGATGTTGATCTTCGAGCACATGCTCAAAACGCCGTCCAGTCGCGCCAACTTGATTAGATCTCGCTGCTTCTGCGCTGCCTGACACTCACGTTGCCTACGCGCTTGTTCTGCCTCGTACGCCTGCTTCTCTTCGGGCCACACTTCAGGGTAGACAGGCCCTTCAAAGTCACTCCAGATCTCCAGGTTGTCCAGAGCATGCTGACGGACGGTCTTATTGTTCACGGAGATCTTACGTCCGTTGAACTTCGTGTGCAGCGTCACCTCGTCGGGCATATGTGCTACGCGGTCCAGTAGGTCATTGAGGACGTCAGGCAGATAGGCTCCCGGCAATGCCTCGAAAACCTGACGTTGACGGGTGCTCTGTTCTTTGATGAATCGTAGATTGCGCATGTTGTTCTCCGTTCGTTTCGTTTCGTTTCGTTTCGTGCTGTCGGTATAACACGAGTAGTTTTGGATGTCAAGGGTATAGTTTAGAGCGACGAACAACACGAGCAAGGTGCAAAACAGACCGAGCGTAAGGTAGATAGCCTCGATTGCCGCCGCCGTAGTGTGCGAGCCCCTGTTTTACACCGTGCTTCTCAATTAGCGAGCGCAACGCGAGCACAGCACACTCAATTCGGTCTTGGTCTGGTGTACACCAATACTTCGGCACCACTTGTAGCGGACCTTCTGCGCCAACGCTGCTCACTAACCACCTAAATCGAGTCTCGTGATACGCTTGTGCTACTGCTACACTTGCGTCTACACCGTGCTTTGTTGCTACATGAGCGACTTGAACGCACACGCCGAACGATTCAGCGACTTTTGGCATATCAGGCAGCACACCATACGCGGCTAAGCATAACCAGATTGAGTTCATATCTACGTACTCTCGGCTTCTACAAGTTGCCCACCTGCTACGCGGTACGCGGTGTCTGGTTCCAAACCATCCTCCCCAATGTAACCAACTACCAGTCGATAACGCTTTTTTTTGAAGTACTCGATCTGAATGCGGCCTCCGTAGCCCGCAGTAGCAGTGCCATCGTAGCCCGCAGTAGCAGTACCTCCGGCACCCGCAGTAGCAGTACCTCCGGCACCCGCAGTAGCAGTACCTCTGTCTCCCACAGTAGAAGTACCGCCGTAGCCCACAGTAGCAGTACCTCTGTTTCCCGCAGTAGCAGTACCTCTGTTTCCCGCAGTAGCAGTACCGCTGTTTCCCGCAGTAGCAGTACCTCTGTTTCCCGCAGTAGCAGTACCCTTGTACCCCGCAGTAGCAGTACCTCTGTCTCCCGCAGTAGCAGTACCTCTGTCTCCCGCAGTAGCAGTACCCCCGATGATAGCGTAAGGGCCGATCAAGGTCCTAAGAAGGTTTGTGACCGCATAGCGAGGGCCATCAGCCACTACGAGAGCAGTGGGGGCCTTAACCTTACCCTCTAGGTCGGTGATTTTGCTCGTTTCTACTTCAACGATTTGCCAGATCGCATCTTCGTTAAAAGAGAGAAGACTTCCAATCCCTTCACCATGAAGGACACCATGAAGTCCCCCACCACATTCACGGTCAGGGCGCCAAACGGTCGCTGTAGCAGTCTCACCAACGTTCGGCCACTGGAATCCCCCGAAAGCTTGTCGGTTTTTATCAACTGTGCGGAGCAGAAGTGACCTATTGGGCGGGAGGGTGTAATTTGGGATTTGAGTGAGGGGCATAAGGGGTCTCCGTTCGTTGTGCAATTGTTCTAGCACGCTACGTTTTGGATGTCAACTACTTTAGTCCTCGTCTCGCGAATCGTTTTGGTCTTCCAACTCAAGGATCCTCCAGCGGAGATCGATGATCTCTTGAGACAATCGCAGCCACCCTGCATGTGCAGCGTATACCAAGGCGTACCACTCGATTGAAGGCGGTGCTTTGTTGGACGCGATGACGGTTTCAGGGTCATTCCAGTAGCCCACGGCGTACGCCGTAGCCAGGATCAAGAATAGCATGAAGTTCATGCCTTTGTAGATATTCTTGCTGGCTTCAGATTGAGGCTTACGCTTACGCATGATGTTCTCCGTTCGTTGTGTTAGATGACCGACCGGTCATCAGGTAGTTAGACACGGGTGTCCGAATTGCTTGTAAAACTTGAGCAGCCCTGACCACAACCATTTAGTTGTTACGCGAAGCGCGATCAGGTTGAGCGGAGATCTTGTCAATCTAGGCTTAACGTCAAAGCGTATATTACTGTAGATTGACAAGATCTCCGATTTACCTGCTTGACGGGAACTATAGATCCTCCCAATGATCCACGCCAGCAGCGAACACTAGCGCTCGGGCCAAATTGAGGGCTGCGTCTGGGCTCAACTCGAACTGTGCTGTACGTCGATCAACTGTCTCTACTCCAGGTCCCCCAACGACTACACTAATTGTCGGGAGAATTGCCGTGTTTACGTAGTCTCCGTCATCGTTGTAGACCTCTTGCTCAAAGAGATCGGCGGTTACGTTGACGTTTACCTCTTCGTACAATGCTTCGTCACGCATGATCTACTCGTTCTTCAAGTGTGCAACTACGTCAGGTAGACTAGCAATCAAGGCTTTCCAATGCTGCTCTGTTTCACACCAATAGTCGTGGCCTACGAAGTCATCTTCGAGCAGGAAGACCGAGAGAGGCAGCGCCTTGCCTCGAAACCAATCAATCTCGCCACAACCTACGATGGTGCCCTTTACTACCTGTATATCTTCTAGCTCATCCGGCTCAAAACCAGCCGGCCAGTTGCCTCGCGCTGCTTGCGTCAACAACGTCAAACTGGTGTAGGAAATCGAGCCTACGTCTACAAAGTAAATCGTGTAGCAGGGGTAGTCTTGGCCGTTGTCCCAGATCATCGTGCGGCTCATGGTTTACTCTTTCGTGTTGTTACGTGTACGTACTATAGCACGTCGGTTGAATGTAGTTAGACATGGGTGTCCGAGCAACTCGGTCAAACTTGGTCAACGAAAGCCCCTGAGCACTACCACATGTTAAGTTAATAGCGAAGCAGATCGAGTCAGCCTTCGTCAAACAAAAGTTCTGCGATGTTATGAGCCCGGACCCGTCCAACATTCTCGCTGTACAAATCACGAAAGGCGTTACGACCCTCGCGGAAGAGTTGGAAGCGGTCTTGGTTGATAGGTGGGCACAACTTGAACGAGTCCAGGTGGGTGGCTACCAGAATCTTGCCGTCTTCAAACGTGACCCGCACGTTACCCTCGAATGTCAAGGCTACGGCGTCTAGGGCTACGCTGGTCACGGGAAGGTCGAGGATTTTGTACAGGATTTGCAGCTTGGTCATCTTGGTTTCTCTTTCGTTGTTTGTCTTGTGTTACGTGCTTATCTTGTAACACGTACGTTTTTGGTTGTCAACGTGAATTATGAAAGCCACCGGACCACATATCAAACCGGTTAGCGAAGCTGATCGAGATCACCAGCTAATTCGCGCTACATAATCGTCATACGTGATCACCTAGCCCAGAGCAAGCAGGTCAGCGACTAGCACGGGATCATTGGCTAGGTCGTCGATCTCGACAGACGAGATGTTACCGTTGCCTTGGGCCGCTTTCAGCGTAGCTTCAACAATCGTGGGCAGAGGGTTAGTGGCAGCTTGGCGCATTTCTTGGGCTGACAGCATGATGTGCTCCTCGGTTACCCAGCTACTTTACGATGTTTCTCTCGTCTTGTCTAGCTACGATCAGCTTGGTCAACCAACCACTTTTCGATTCGGCGCTCAGCGGGAATGTCCCGAGGTTGCTCAAACAAGGATTGAAAGAGGGTTTGAAGGCGCTGGAACTCCACGAGGTTCTCAACCATGCCGTCCGCAAGCGCTATGGTGATGTAGTCCCAATAACAATCGTCGCTAATGAAGAACACCTGTTGCTGCTCTTGCTTACCATATTGAACAGTCACATTATCTCGGAAGGTCAGGAACTGAGCCCCATCCTGTTCTCGGGTGTGGGAACTCAGGACCTCTTCGGACAAAACTCGGCTCAGGATCTCCAACTTGGTCATAGTCTACTCCTCATCATCGCGCGAAGTTGTAGGTGCGCTTCGTTCTTTTATCACGTTTTATTTTGGTTGTCAACAGGCTGCTCGCTCGACATGTGTATCTTGTCGATCTCCGGTCGTTCAGGTTGTTCGTGATTGCTGTATAACAGGAGTTGTTTTGATTGTCAAGCGATTTTAGTGCTTGTCAGAGGGATCAGGAGTGTTTTTGATTACCTATCGTTGTTTCCCCAACGATAGCACCTTTTTTCGGCGCGCACAACCACTATTATGCTTTTATTTTCGTTTATTTTAGGCCGAGTTTCGTTCGACGAGCGCGAGTTTCCTATCAAAATCCGTCAAATTACGTCCAAATCGACAAGCATTGAATTGTGACCAAAGATAAGACACGTCCCAAGTTGCTGAAATCATTAAGGATGCTCCTTTGTACCGATACAATAAGAAATTGTGTCACGTAAAATCATAGTAATTCTACATACTTACTTACTCTTGACACTATTTATATAAAAATAATGGTAAAGAGTTAGAGAGAGAATTTAAAATTTTTTAGTCAACACAAGAAATAAAAAGGGAGAAAATAATAACAGGGAGGAGAAAATTACTAATAAGAGTAGGCCTTTTGAGGACCATATTGTGTCATCTAGTTGTAATCCCCCGAAATCATTACACTTTTACGTGACACAATTTCTTATTGTATCGGTACAAAGGAGCATCCTTAATGATTTCAGCAACTTGGGACGTGT